>JABUBN010000541.1_pt1 | contig 11081 bp, 13 predicted proteins | sample 7240341 | NCBI WGS metagenome assembly JABUBN01 (sample SAMN07256345, study PRJNA390944) | subsurface metagenome | isolation source: Methane hydrate marine sediment | place: Pacific Ocean: Eastern North Pacific, ODP site | reverse complement strand
TAGCAATATCAACGAAAAAGCCTTATTTCTCTTAATTCTTAGCTATTTTCAGGATTTTTGATAAATGAAAGGTGCATAAAATCATACGTGGGGATATAAATTATCGCTAATTAGGCTACCCAGGGACGTCAGGAAGGGGTATTCTGAGCAATTATCAATTAAGAAAGGGGGTTTGAATAATGGAATGGTGGATTATCGGAATATTGTTAATCGTAATGGCAGGAATAACTTATTTTTCGATTAATAAAAAGAAAAAATGAATAAGTGAACTAATAGGGTAATTAAAAGGAAGTGATTAAAGAATGAAAAGGGGGGGTCCGCCTGATTTTGGGTTGGATTATTTCTCTCCGATTGGCCTGAACTTTCAGGACCGGAAAAGCAGGATAAAAACTATATGTTTTAAAGTCTGCTCAAAGTGCGGGGAAACAAAGCCAATCTTTAAATTCTCAGTAGACAAGCGGAATATCAACGGCCGGACCGGTATTTGCAAGATTTGCCGGAGCCGGGAATACCTGGAATATTACTATCAGAACAAGGAGCGAATCTTGATCAAGTGCAAGGAATACCGGGATAATGACAAAGGGCGCAGGAGTATTTATTCTAAAAAATACCAAAAAGACCATAAAAAGCAGTTAAAAAAGAAGGCCGGGGAATGGTATAAGAAAAATAAGAAGGCAATCAAAAAAAGGAATCTACAATATTACCAGGATAATAAAGAGGCCTTTCAGGTCCGGAAAAGTATCTGGATAACAAAAAATAAGGAGAAGATCAGGGAATACAACCGGGAATATAAGCGAAAGCAAAGGATCAAAAATAAAAATTAAAAGGTGGTGAAAAAACTATGAAAAAGAAGTTATCTATCTTAATAATGGCGGTCAGTATCTTGATTGTCTTTTCGACCCTGGCCTTTGCCCTGGAAAACGTCAAGGTAAAGGACTATATCGAGGGAAAATTCCCGGTGATCTTCAATATCTACCTTGCCTCTCTCGGGGAACTCGACCAGGACGAAAGGGAATTTATCGACCTGTTACAGGCCTTGCCGGAAGAAGATCAAAAGAGGCTTGCGAAAGAAGTCTATGAGAACGGATTCTCGGAAGAAATATTAGAGGATTGCAGGGGAAGTTTTTTCCTTGAAGAGGAAGAGCCCGAGCCGGAGATTGAGGAAGAGGTCATCGATACCGGGAAATGGCTTTATAGCAGGGAAATAAATCCGATGAGCGATAAGCTGACAATTACCTTTACGCTGGAATGTGAAAAGGACGAATCCAATGAGCCGGTATTCCTGATCATTAAAAAAGAGGGCAAGAATACCCTCGTTTTTATAGATTGGAGCAGGGAGCTCAGGCCTGTTTTTGACACAACGATAACCGTATGGACCAGGTTAGATGATAATAAAGTATCACATAAGGGGTGGAATACCGTTTCCAGTCCCTTCAAATTCCAGGTCTACCAGTCTATTTTCGGGAAACAGAGGACGTCGTCTCAGTATACTTTCTATCCCGGGAAAGAGGTCAAGTTTATTAAAAAAATTATGGGCGCTGATAGGTTTGTGGCCGAGCTCCGGTCTTTCAGTAAGATGAGCCTAACCGCGATATTCGATGTCCGGGGATTGAGGGACGCGGTCGAGCAATTCGACGATATCCTTGACTGGGCAGAAGAATAAAGCGAAAGCTAAAATAATCTAAAGGGACCAGGAGAAGATCCTTTCGGTTAAAATATCATAACCTGTATAGGAAAAAAATTTTGACTTTCAGAATCTTCTCCGGCCCCTCTATATTATCATATGGGGGGTGAAAATAGAAATGATATATTTTTTGTGGCTGATTTTCCTGTTATTTATAGGTGAATTCCTTTATATACTTTTTCGGCAAAAGGAAAAGCCTATACCCAAGCAGGTTATTATTAAAGCCAGGAACGGAAAAAGAACGATCGTTATTTTGAGAAACAAATAATTACTCCGGCGGTCCGGCTTTCTATGCGTTCTGCGGATTGCCGGTCCCTGCTCCTCGTTCGGTTGGTGCTTTCGGGGGGCAGGGTAAAAATAAAGAACGAGAGGGGGTGAATAAAAAGATGAAGAAACTGACTGTATTAATGGCGATTATATTGATTGCCGGGTTGTTATCTGGTTGCTGGTTATTTCCCGAATCGAAGCTTGACTATATAAAAGCTGATCCTGATGATGTAACTTTAAATATTACATCGGCATTGGTGGTTACTCAACAATTAGATGTTACTGCTTATTACATCGATGGAGATAAAGCCGATGTAACTCTTGAATGTGATTATGCTCCATTAACCGTAAGCGATACCGAAGTTGTTACCGTTAATGATGAGGGCTTGATTACTGCAAAAAGTAAGGGTAATACGATCATTTTGGTAAGCTATACGGAAGGTAATTTCTGGACCGGAAGAATAACCAGGACTGATGAAGTAAAGGTCCTGGTTAAGTAATAACAACCGAAAAGGAACCAGGGAAAGATCCTCTTGATTTAGGCTCATTCTTATTGGTTAAGGTAAAGCCTGAAACTTTTGGATCTTCCCCGGCTCCTCTATTTTATCACAAAAAAATAAGAGAGGGGATTAAATGTCCATTAAAAAATTTATTCTTAAACTTTGCCGGGCTATTCGGGTTATTGCTGATTTTATTTTATATCGTTCACATAAGAGGTTTAGGTGGTAATTAGATTTTAAATAAAAGAATCCTATCCCGGTGATCCGGCCGGACTAAAAGAACAGAGCCGGACTGCCGGTCCCCTGCTCCTCTTTTTTTTATTAACCTTTTTTCTAAAGGGGAGCAGGGGAGACTGGTAATTTTGACAATAATTTTTAAATGTGTTATATATGTTAAAATATGTGTGTAAAAAGAAGGTGATATCTATGAGGATAAAAAAAGAAAGCCCGGTCTGCCCGAAATGCAATGGCCGATATGTTTATGCCAGGATAAAAACAAAAGATTTTTGGTGTCGATATTGTAATTTTATCGGATCCCGGAGAGTTTTTTTTAGGAAAAAAAGGAAAAAGCAAAAAATTAAGGCGGTGAATCAATAAGTGAGTAAGAATCTAATAGAAAAAAACGAGATAATAAAGGGTGTAGATATCGACGGATATTTAGAAAAGATATTAGATGAATACGAGACATTTTATTTTAATAAATGTGATGACTTTAATTATTTTGTAAAAGAGACTCAAGATAAACTTATGGTTAGGTTATTCACTGCAAGTTGTAGGGAAAATAAAGACGGAGATAGACGGTTAGATATCTTGAATAAGTTTGAAAGAAAAATAGCAAAGAGACAAAAAATAAGAGATAAGGCGATAGAGGAAAAACGAAAATTATTAATACTGGCCATTAAAAAAATAAGGCGGTGATCTTATGACCGAAATAAAGAGAAAAACAAGAGAAAATATCGAAGATGTCGAGAGGATATCTAATATCCTGAATCGGAAAATAAAAAAATCTTTTAGGAAGCTCGGGGCCCCGAGCGATAGAAATAAAAATCCTTTTCTGAATCCTGACGGTAGTCTGGATCTTATAGAGAACTTCCCGGAATATAAAACCAAAAAGAAAAAAAAATTTGAGGTGATAAGCTATGATCATAGAAAAAATTATCCAATTATGCCGGGCTTTTATAGATTATATTTTATTCAATCCGGGCAGTAAAATGAGGTGGTAATTATGACTAAAAAGAGAAGGAAACCTTATACCTATAAGAATAAAAAGACGAGAGCAAAAGCTCAAGCTAATTTCCCGCAAAACCGGAAAAAGACGCTAAAGGAGCTCGAAGCAGAGGCGGTTGAATATAAAAGGGTAAAGAAGAGATTGCAGGAGATAAATGTTATCGAGTTTGCAGAGGCTCCCGACTATTTGAATCTGTCTTTCAAAAAACGCCCAGTCCAGAAAATCATTCTCAAGGCGCTCTACGGATTGCCATTAGACGAAAAAGAACTTGAGATATTTATGATTTTGACAAAAGGAAAAGGGGAATATATACCCGGTAAAGAAAAATTGGAACTGATTGCCTGCCTCGGCGCCCGGTCCGGAAAGTCATTTTTGGTGAGTATTTGCGCGCTATTTGAAGCGACCAGGGATAAATGGAAAAAAGAGGTAGCCGAAGGGGAGAATCCTTATATAGTGATCATAGCGACCCGGGAACTCCAGGCCAAGCAGATCATTGGAAAAAATTGCAAGCGAATGTTGGAAAATTCCCCGACGTTGTATCGTCTTATAGAGAGGTCAACCGAGCTCGAATTGACCCTTAAAAACGGAGTAAAAATTATAAGCGGGCCTTGTACGAGCTCTGCGCTTCGGGGAATTCCAATTTGTGTGCTCATAATGGACGAGTGCAGTTTTTTCAGGATTATCGGACCAAAGGCCGACGAATTAATATTCGATTCACTCCGGCCGAGACAAGCTCAATTTGAATTTAGCAAGTATTTTTTGATTAGCACGGCAGGCTCAAAGCAGGGGCTTTTTTTTCAGGAATTCGATAAGGGATTTAATCAGGAAGATCGCTTGACAATCCAAGCAAATACCCGCTTTGTGAATCCCGAAATATCGCAAAAGTTTTTAGATAAGGAAAAAGCCCGAAACGTGGATAACTGGGCCAGGGAATTTAATGCAGTTTTTAGCGAAAAATTAGAAGCATTTTTCGGGTTTGAACTATTACAGAAACCTTTTGTATTGGCCGGGGATTTACCCTACAAGTCGGGATATAATTATCACCTGGCTCTTGATCAAAGCGGGCTTTCCGGACGTGATCGGTTTGCCCTGGCTATATCTCACAAGGAAGGGGATATAGCTATCGTTGACGTGGTTAGATCTTGGCAGACGAAGGATCTCGACGTTATCCTCAACGAAATAGGATCATTGGCTAAAGCCTATCATCTGAGCGTGGCCTCGATTGACAGGTATAGCAAGGGTTATGTTGAAGCAAGTTTTAAAAAAATAAAACTGTTGGTCAAGATCCGGCCTTCCCTGTCCGTTGTATTTGTGGTTTTAAAATCTAAGATGATCCAGGATAAGCTAAAACTGCCGGACCGTCCGGATCTAAAAGCGGGATTGAAGAATACTATCGCTGTCTATAATAAATCGAATCAGTTGACTATCATTCACGAGAGAGGCCTCTATGGCCACGCAGACGAGGCGGACGCCTGCGCTGGTAGTGTGTATGAGTCTGTCGGGAAGGAAGAAGAGAAATTAGAGGGTATATTGCATTATGATTCGCCGGGTAATATTTGGGTAGAGCGAAATCCTAAAAGCCCGCCGGTGAAATGGAATCAACCTCATTTAGTAACACCGGAAGAAGAGGCAAAAAAGAAAGAGGAAGAGGAAGAGATTTTCGATTGGTATTGATTGATAAAAAGAATATTTGACATCTAAAATTATTTAGCTTATAATGATTAAAATATTTAATTTGGTATAAAAAGGTGGTTAACGATATGAACAATAACAATTTTCTCTCTGTTTTTGATATCGGGAAAATCCTTGACGTGTCAAAGGAAGTAGTAAATACCTGGTTGAGGAAGGGGTATATAAAATACTCTTTGGCCGGCAGGTTGCAGAAGATAAAAAAAGATGATCTCCTGGATTATCTAAAGAGAATCGGTAATAGCCCGGGGGCAATGCTCGATTTTGAAAAAGGTATCGAAAACTATTTAGCACAAAAAAGAATATGGGGAAAACAATTCAAGGCAAAATTGAGAGATCTGGAAAAGGCTAAAATATGAAGATTAAAAAAATAATATTTAGCAGGGCTGACAATTTAAAAGTCGAAATGTTTTGTTTATGGAATGGAATGAAAAACTCAAAACTGGTACCATTAATGTTTGCCGAGCAATTTCAGAAAGAAATGTTAGAACTCCAGGGCTTAATATCCGAAGGGGAATATCAGGAATTTTTATCAAAATGTTTCGATGTAAAGCTGGAAAATGCCGTTGAAGAGGCTGAAAAAATCCTAAAAAATTCTAAAAAGAAAAGAGGTCAAAACGATGGCAGATGAGATTTTATTAACCGACGAGCAATTTTTAGAGGCCTGCAAGGAGGCGGGACTCGAAAAGAGCCTAACCAGTTATACGGCTAAAATTTCAGATAAGAGGGTAAGCGAAGGGATCAAGACCAGGGAAAAGAATATTCAAGCAAGAAATTTAACTGATTCTGAGAAGATCACTAACCTGGAAACTGAATTGAAAGAATTGAAATCTACCAATGCTAAGAGCAGTTTAAATAATTCGATCAAAAAGGCCTTAAAAGAAGCCGATTTGAGCGAAGGATTCTCTCAGTATATCAAGGTCGATTCAGAAGAGGGTATTGAAAATGCTGTAAAAGATTTAAAAGACAATATTTTAGAGCAGAAACAAGAATCCATAGACAAAAAATTAAAAGAAGGGGATATACCCCTAAAAGGCGAACAAACTTTCACCGGATCGGGATCGTTGGAGACGGGCGCAAAGGACTACGCAAAGAAAATTTCCATCAAAGAAGAATAGAGGTGAAAGAAAATGGAATTTTCCATATTAAAAAGCATTTTAAAACCTAAAGTATTGAGCTCGTTCGTTGACACCTGGAAGCCAGGGAAAAGCCCAATCGAAAAATATTTGCCCTATAAGACCATTCCGGCGCTGACTTACGAAATCGTTCTTAGCGCTTTTAGTCGACCAATGGCTGACGTAACTGCTTATGATACGAGTTACCCACGCAAAGGAAGGCCTAAATTGGATAAAATTTCCGGACAAATCCCTGCTATTCGCGTTGAGAAGCAGATGTCAGAGACGGATCTAAATAGTTTTTTACAGTTTTCGGCAATGTCAGATCCGGACACCGAAGCGGTGATCTCGTTGGTTTTTGGAGATATTATCTACTGTTATGAGGCGTGCAAAAACAGATTATCCTGGTTAGGTTTTCAAGCTCTTTCAAAGGGCGTAATTTCCCTGACTGCCTTAAATAATGTAGGAATCCGAACTGAGACCGATATCGATTTTCAGGTAACGAATAAGTCCGGGGCCTCTGTGAAATGGGACGCTGAGGATACCGACACAACGAAACCGATCACCGACATTATCGCTTTATGCGATTTGGCTCGGTTGTCAGGAGTTATCTTCAAAAAGATACTAATGAGCAGAACGAGCTTTTCCTATATGAGGAAGAGCGCGGAAACGATAAATTTCTGTTTCGGGGCGAGTGGATCGGCTGTTACTAAATACCCGAATTTGTCAGTAATTAACGAGAATCTGGTCGCTGACGGCCTACCGGCAATCGATTTAATTGACGTCTATCTACAATTCGAGAATGAGGATCACGATATCACAAATTTGCAGGCCTGGAATGAAGGGACGATCTGTTTCCTTCCGCAAGATGAGGTCGGTTGGGTCCTGAACTCAAAAACCGCCGAAGAGGCTTTCCCGCCTAAACAAGTTTTGCAGGAAAAAAAGGATATCGTTCTGATCTCGAAATGGTCGGACGTTGCGCCAATAAGGGAGTATTGCGCCGGTGCTGTAAATGCCTTTCCGGCTCTGAAATTGAGCCATCAAATTTTTATGATCAATAGTTTGGCTACGAGCTGGGCTGGGTAATAAAAGATAATTATTAAGAGATCTCCGGAGCGTTCAAGGTCGATCGTTCCCGGAGATTGGCCAGGGGATAGGCAAAATATTCCATTCGAGAGGTGGTCCGAGGGCAAACTCTCAAGATTTGATTTTTGATTTTTTTTATGCGAGCAGGGGAGCATTGTTTTGCTCCCCTGTAAAATTGATTTGATTTGTAAGCTCAAAATTTCTTCGTCTCCGTCAAAGCGAAGGTTGAAATCCCTTCGCTTGCAATCATATTTATTATTTATAAAGTAAAAAAGGGACCTCTGGACCTTGACTTGGTGAGATCCCCTTTTTAAAGAAATAGAGAAACATTCCCTCGAAAGTGGGAATAAAAAAGAGCAGTTTTAGATTTGCCCTTTCGATAATTAGTATAAACAAATGAGAGGGGAAAGTCAATTTTGAATCTGATAGGTGATACTATGAACATACTAAGTGGAAAATTAGGCAAGCGAAAAATGGCCAAGTTTGCCGGTGTGAAAATTAAAGATATCGATGAATCCCTGGCTAATCTGGCCGACATGGGATATCTGAAATACAGGAAAATCAAGGGCGGGATATATAAATTTACTTTATATCCGGAGCCGGTGAAGGAGATAGAACTGAATAATGGGGCAGGATAGGAAAAAGATCAAAAAGGAAAGAAAGAGGCTTCAATCTATCCGGGAGCTGAAAGAGCAAAGAAACAAAAGGAAACAGGAATCTAATATTAAGTTTAATCCTGGCCGGTGATCCCGGTCTTAAAAGCCCGGTTGGAGAAGTGAGGGTCTAATTGCCTCTCTATAACTGATCCGACCGGGCTAAAAGAGAGAGGCAATAAATGAAAAAAGAAGAATATGACGAAATAGTAAAGGGTATAGTCGAAACACTTAACTTTAATATAGAGAACTGGAATACCTTTTCTAAGGAAATAAAAGAACTTACCAAGAAGAATATAATTCTCGACCTGGTTAAATTGATGGATCTCGATAAGAACGCGATAATCGGCCATCTGATAGAGAAAAAGATATTTAGCCGGCCGGAGATAGACAAAATTCTGAAAGTTACCAGGAAACCGGGCTATATTCGAGACTTCCCGGAAAGAATCCTGTCCGCTACCGATTTAATCAAATCAGATATCCCCGAAGAAAAAATGATCATAGGGAATGGACTACTCCCCGAGGTCGGTTTTATGGTTATAGGTGCTTATTCAAAGGAAGGAAAAACCCTTCTCTGCCTGCAATTATCTCTAAACCTGATATCGGGAACTCCATTTTTAGGTCAATTCGATGTTAAGGATCATAATAAGGTTTTATATATTTATGGTGAAAATACCGAGCCAGGCCTCAAAACATATTTAAAAAGACAGATAAAAGGTTTTAAAGAAAAGGCCGGGATCGAGATAGGAGACCGGGAATTAAATAATTTGGTATATCTGAATGGCAGGAATTTTTCTTTCGGATCAGAAAAAAATCTGGGTGAACTAAGAGCTTACCTAATGAAAGAAAATTTTAACGTGATTATCCTGGATCCCTTAGGCCGGTTTATCAATTTCGATATTAACCGGGGAGAGAATATTTTAAGATTCCTGAATGGTTTAGATACTTTGGGAAGCCAGGCCTGGGTGATAATACACCATCTCAGGAAACCCGATTTTAAAACTGATTCCGATATCGAGGCTATTCATAGATTAGCCGGATCAAGCAATCTGGGGAATTATTGCGAATCCTTTATAAGCCTGGAAAGAGAGGATATCAAAAAGAACGAGAATATAAAGATCCTTAATTTTAAGATGAGGAGAGAGGCGGTCCCGGCTCCGGTCTATTTGCATAGAATCCCGGAGTATCTCTATTATGAAACGATAGAATTTGATGACTTGCCGACGGTAAAAGAGGCCCGGGTTGATGATGTGCTTGATATTTTAAAAGATACTTTTAGCGGTAGTGCTACCTATAAGGAATTTGTGCCTTTTACCGCTGACCGCTTAGGTGTTACCCCGCAAAGGATAGGGCAGTTATTAGGTGAGGCAAAAAAGGCCGGATTGGTGGATCGAGATAAGCAGAAAAGAGGCGGAAAATGGTTTTTAAAAAACCTGTTTTAGAATTTACTAATGACTTACTAAAAAACTCTTACTAATGATTTACTAAAATATTGGATTTATTAATAATCTACTAAAACACCCAAACCGTTGCTATATAAGGGTTATTAGGATATATATCAATTTTTTAAAAATTTGTTAATTAATAAATACCCCCCTAAGGCCATATATACCCTATAACCTATATATAGTAGTAGTTATAGGTTAGTAAATAGTTAGTAAATAGTTAGTAAGCGGTAGGTAAATAGTTAGTAAGCGGTAAGGGATAAGGCTTTCAGGGGGGGGGATATCAGGAAAACGTTATACCTTACCATTTACCTATCATTTACCTAAAATTTACCGATTATTTACCAAACCATTTACCAAAGAAAAATCCTTTGTTTGTAAGGGTTACAGGGGATTTTGGGGCTATATATCGGGGTATATCCCTCTCAAGGAAAATTCAGTTAAATAAAGTGTCGAAATAAGGGCAAAAGAGGGCTATCAAAAAATTATTTTTTGTTTCCCGAAAAATTCGGTAGAAGGTCTTACCGAAATAATTCGGGGGTAGTTTACACAAGGGCACTTCTGTTATATTATTCGATAGGTGTCTAAAATTCAAAAAATAGCTTATTATATAAAGGTTTTAGTCCATTCCTGAAAAATATTTATGATCCCCTGTTGACAATAATAAAACATATATGATATAATCTTACAGGAAGTTAAATTAATAGGGGGTAAAATATTATGAATATTGTTGAGCCGATCCGGAATACCAAAAAAATCTTAGCGATCAAGAGAAATCTTAAAGAAGAATCGAATCCCCGGAACTATCTTTTATTTACTGCCGGGGTGAATCTGGCCCTGAGGATCTCCGATCTGCTGTCTTTAAAGGTGAAGGATATCCTCGATAAACAAGGGAACATAACGGAGTTTATTCACTTGAAGGAGAGGAAAACTAAAAGGCAGGTCAAAATCAAGCTGAATAATACAGTCAAAGAAGCCTTGAATTATTTTCTTAGTAAGGCCAGGATAACCGATCCGGAGCAATACCTTTTTAAATCAGAAAGAGGGGATCGACCCTTAGACCGGGTTAGAGCCTGGGGCTTGATCCAGAAATGGACTAAAGAGGTGGGGCTTGAAGGGGAACGATACGGAACTCACACTCTAAGAAAGACCTGGGGCTATCAGGCCAGAAAGCAGGGGGTCAGTATCGAAAAGATAAACGAGAAGCTCGGCCATAGATCCGTGGTCGTAACTAAGCGCTATATAGGGATCAGTCAGGAAGAAATTAATCTTTTAGAAGAGGAGATTTGCATTTAAGGTGCAAGTTTTTAACCGAAAAGGGCGAAAAACGCATACAAAGCATAGCGGGGTTTTCTATACCCCTCTTAAAAACGAAATACGAAGGCCTGATAATTAGCAATATCAACGAAAAAGC
>JABUBN010000540.1_pt1 | contig 11098 bp, 8 predicted proteins | sample 7240341 | NCBI WGS metagenome assembly JABUBN01 (sample SAMN07256345, study PRJNA390944) | subsurface metagenome | isolation source: Methane hydrate marine sediment | place: Pacific Ocean: Eastern North Pacific, ODP site | reverse complement strand
GGGTGATGATTTTGAAGCTGATATGCAGAAATTAAACGAAGAACCAAAAAACATAGAATGGCTGGAGCACTGTAATCCAATGCAAATACCTCTTGAAGGGGAAACATCATGGAAAGAAATGCAAAGTATTTATTTTAATTATTAGCGTAGTATGCCATTAATTTTTCAGGATCCTACTAAATAGGCAAAAAAAATGGTTGATATATTGAGAATTCGGTTCATATTTTTTATTACCATTAGTGTAGGTCTTAATACAATCGTTTCACAGGCTCAAACGCCTGCAATGGAATGGCATAAGGGATTTGGGACCGACCATGAAGAGCATATTCATGAGGGTTGGCAAACCAACGACAGGGGATACATAGGAATCGGTCAAAACGCTGAGGTCGGAGGCAATCATTCAAATATATTAATCGTTAAAACGGATTCAGCAGGCACCGAAGGATGGATTACCAAGCTGGGAACAATTAATGAATGGGATATTGGTATCTGCGTACATGAAATGGATGACGAATTTATTATTGGCGGAGGTTTCTATAATCCTTTCTCCGGATCGCAGGAAAGAGGCCTGGTAAAACTTGATTTTGATGGTAATGATATATGGCAGAAAACCTATCCGGGAACCGGCTCAGGTGCAGTGAGGGTTCCCTTTCCAAGAAAGTTTTATTCATAGAATAAATATTGGTTCGGATCAGTGGAATTCAGATCCTCAATATGTATTAATGTGTATAATTCTAATGAAAACCTATACCCAAAAAAGATGTATAAAGTACATAATAAGTATTTTACAGAGCTTGTAGGTTTATTTTCCTTTTCTGTTTTACTTCATGAACGTTGGATAAAATTGATTTAGAAATGCACCAATTTGAGGTATATAAAAACCAGGCAAACAGTATTATTATGTATGTTTATGCTGCGTTATTAATTTTTTGATTACAATGGACAGTTTAAAGAAAATTCGAATTGTAATTTTAGCTGTAGCAGTGCTGGTATGTTTTAACCTTTCTGCCCAGATTGTTCCAATAAGTTCCGGATATAATGAAAATATTGAATGGGAAAGTGTATTTACAGATGGTCCTCCGGGAAAGGTAAACAGAGCCGTGGTGGATTCTGACGGTAACTATGCTGTAATTTTTATGCCGGATAATCAATCCCGCATCCATAAAATTGATGGAAATACCGGTGAAAGAATCTGGACTGTAACAATAGACAACATAGCCGGATTTGGCATTTCTGAGATTAACGATGCCGGCCGTTGTGATTACATTGCCAGTGGGGGAATAGGTGAAACACAGGAAAGATGGGTCGCCAGGCTTAACGGTGATGATGGATCTACCATGTGGAGTAAAACCTATAATTCCGACGGCGAATCGTGGCAGTATGATGCCATTAGAATGACTATCGTCGGGTCTGATGGCTATATCTATGGTGCCGGATTTATTGGAGGAGATGAACCGGGAACTATATTTATGGTGTATGGTGGAGAGGCTACGATTATGAAAATAGACCCGGACAATGGCAATGAGATCTGGACACACTCAAACCCGAATTCCGCCTATGCATTAGCGGTTGTTGAAGCTTCAGACGGTAATCTTTATTATGGCTCATCAGTATATGATGAAGATTTAACATTGACAAAACTGAGAAAAAGCGGCAGCGAATTTTGGACAAAAAGTTTACCCGGTACAGATATGATTATACCTTACGATTTGGCTATAGATACGGTAGATATAATATATTATGGTGGTCATTCCGGGAGAAGTGGTGCTGGCCATCCTTATGACTACTCCTGTGTAAAAATGGATACAGCAGGAAATGTAAACTGGGTAAAGCATTATGCAAATCCGCGGGGTTACAGCATGAGTTATATACGCAGTGAATTATACGGAGTTAAAGTAGGGACTCATGGCATATATATGTTTGGAGGTACAGGAGATGAAAATGGAAGTTATAGTGTTGAAAATCCACCATTTGTATCATCAGATGTCTGGAATGGCTGGGTGATTATAGTAGACCGGGACGGTAATATTATGAGAAGCGATGTATATTGTCAGGAAGAGGTAAATACAGCAACAGAATATGGTTGTATTACTGATGATGGATATGTAATATTTAATGATACCGACGCTCAGGGCGATACAGAAGTCGGTGTGATGAAAATAGTATATGATAGTATTCCGGGAAGTGGTACAAAATATAATTTAATCACAAGTTCAACTTCAGGAGGCTCAGTCTCCCCAAACGGAACAAATAGTTGCGAAGAAAATACTTATGCTCCTATTACTGCTACAGCAGATTCAGGGTATGAATTTGATCATTGGTCCGGTGACGCCAGTGGTTCCGAAAATCCCAGGGCAGTATCCATGAATTCAGACAAAAATATAACTGCACACTTTATACTATCCACAAACTCCATACAGGATGTTGCAGATAATGACAACATTATCGCATATCCTAATCCTGCAAAGGGTGAAAACATTACTATTCAAATTCCGGCGCTTGAAGGCGTGGTTGATATTGAAATTACAGATATTAATGGACGGTTGGTCATAGGCAGAAATGAGCAGGTATATTGTTATGAAGTAGTTCAATTGCCAATCAATAGTTTAGATGATGGTATCTATTTAATATCCATAAGCTCGGATAATTTTAGACATCACCAAAAACTAATAATAGAATAGTGTAAATAATTGATTGACGACCACTTTATGAAAGCAATCATCTTAGTATTTGCCTTAGCATTATTGCATGCTGCCTCAGCAATATCTCAAACTAACTTTTACGCGTATCATACGAAAATTAATTCAGGCGAGGCCTGGGAAGAATATTCAAAGACCGGAGAACATGCCGATTTAGTGGTTCAAATTAACGAAGGACAAATAATATTTCATCGGAAATCAAGCTATTTGCCATTATGGAAAACCCATAATGGAGAATGGTATTTTCAAGAGATAATAAAAAGAGATGGAGATGGGCCGGAACAACGTCCCGATAAAAATAATATCTATTCGTATGTACGATTAATTCATGAAAGTGTTGACTCTATTGTGGTTCATTGGAGATATTTTAATTCTTTTAAATTAGGACACCATGCACAACCAGTAGGTGGAAACGTTGATTTTGATGGTGTGGTTCATGAATATTTTACATTTTATCCGGACGGGAAAGTAAAGCGTATAATTCGCAGGGGAACAAAAAAATTGGTAGACTGGGATGATGTAAAAAACCGGGATATCATTCTTTCACATCTGAAAGCAAACGGAATAAACCAGGTATCGCATAAAAAATCAGCCTTATCAAAAGACGACGGAACTAAAATAAAGGGCGCAGAAATAAAAACAGGTGACCCTGAATTAGAACCGGCCTATGTGTGGCATTTCGATGAAGGTTTAAGAAGCCGTGAATATCCCGAATTGGATATTACAATTGAATCAGCCTCAGGTGAGAAATGTAGAGTGGATGGACATAAAACCGTATGGAAAAAAGGGGTATCAGGCACTGCGTTAGGTTTTGACGGATATTATTCAAAAGTAACTGCTCCTGCATTAGGTTTCCCCAAAGATAAAGAAGGAGGCTGGACACTTGAAGCATGGGTAGCACCAGGAGCGTATTCAATTTGTGAATGGACAGCCATAGCCCATCAATCTGTTTGGGAAGCAGATATCAGAGACAATATTTTTCAGACCCATAATTGGGGGCCAATGCAACTGGGTGAAAAAATAAAAAAGGGATTCTTCCTGGGAATTGATGAATTCGGCCATCCCGTTGCATTTGTTGTTATTGGAGATAACACCTGTCATGTTCAATCTTCTGAAACACTCCCCCTGTATGAATGGTCACATGTTGCAATAAGTCTTTCTAATGAGGGAATGTTTTATTTGTTTGTTAATGGGGAACTGGCAAATTTTAGAAATTTCTCTGGCGTGTTTGAGCCAGCTGATGTAGAATTTGTTATCGGAAAAAATGATGAATCAATAGGATATGTCTCTCAACATGTTGTTCGTACCTATTCTACCTTTCCATCTCCTTTGGGATTTGACGGCTTAATTGATGAGGTGAAATTTTACAATGAGATACTGGGATATGAAGAACTGGGGCAACTATATGATCAATTTAAATCCGAAAACTTAAATGCTGATATCGAACGTCGCCATTTGCCGGGAATGGTAGGAGATTCAGAACAATTCGGAGCGCAATATACAAACCTTAAATATCACGATTTATGGGATAACATGTGGAGGGAAACAGAACACCCCGACCTTGTTGTAAAATTTGATTTAATGCCAACAAGTGTCGTCTTCTGGCGTGGTTGTCGCAGTCCCGGCTGGGTAACCGAAACAAATAAATGGTTGAGTGATCAAAGTACAGAATTAACCGACTGGCACTGGGATAATCCTGGTGAAGGGGCGCAAAGTTGTTGCGAACATATGAGCGATTACCAGGCACGGCATTCGCATGTTCGTGTCATAGAAAATTCTCCTGCACGAACAATAATCCATTGGCGCTATGCATCGGTAGACGTACTTTATAAACACCCCAATACATGCAGAAATGAAGACGGTTGGGGTGTATGGACCGATGAATATATTACTATTTATCCCGATGGTGTGGGTGTTAGAACCGTAGATCAACACCGTGCAACTGATTATTATTTTGGCGATGAAGCCGTACCTGGAAAAATTGGTTTTCATGACACCCAATTTCTTTCTGAGGCAGGCACCAAACCCGAAGATAATATTGATTTGAAATCCTTAACGGTGATTAATTCAAAAGGGGGAAAAACAACCTTAGACTGGACAGAAGGACATCCTTCCGGAGAGTACGATGCACAGTTGATCACTATTAATTTTAAATCGGATTATAAAGTATTTGAAATATTTCCACCCGGAGCAAATATAAATGTTTGGGCAGGAGATGAGAAAACATCCTATTCAAAATATTCAGCCTGGAACCATTATCCGGTTACACAAGCTCCCTGCGACGGACGGTTTTGCGTTGCCCCCGACAGGTTAACGCATTCAGCGCTTGGAGTGGCAGATAATTTAGCGGAAAATGGCAATATGTTAATTTACGGTTTAACCAATAAATCCGCAGAAGAGCTTATCCCACTTGCAAAATCGTGGAATTACTCTCCTAAAGTGAAGATAAAACAAGGAGGGAATTCCCCGGAGTACGATAAAAAACAACGAGCCTATATCATTCAGGGGAACGATGAAAAGCTTGTTTTTGAATTGAATGCAGGTAATGAAAATCCGCTTGTAAATCCTTGTTTTGTAGTAAAAGGATGGAAAAACAAAGCCGTAGTTTCAGTTAACGGAGTACCATTAAGCAATGATAAATGCAGGCAGGGGCTCGTATGCGATACGAACGGAAATTTACAACTTGTTGTTTGGCTAAGGCTCGAAGAAAAACAAAAGACCGAAATCAGGCTGGAACAAATGTAGAGTATAAGTCTTTTACTTTATAATCTGAATATAACCATTAACCAGGAGGATATACTGATGAGACATTTTTACGCATACGTGGTTTTTCTCGCTTTCTTATCGAATTTTTCGATAAACGCTTTTGCTCTCGAGAGGCCTATTACCAAGGAAGAACTGCACGATAAAATAACCGCTTTTTGGCTTGGTCAGCTTGTTGGAAATTATATCGGGCTTCCGTTTGAAAATAATTATGTCGACGAGGCAATTCCAGAATTAATCGATAAAATCTACAGCCTTGAGGACGATACAAAGCTTGAAATTAACGATGACTGGAGAGGTAATATTCCTTTATTGTTGAGAACCTTCGAGGGAGCCTTCGCTGATGATGACACAGATATTGAATTTGTCACCCTTCATGCAGTTGAGACATACGGCCTCGATATAAATTATTATGAGATAACCGAAGTTTGGAAAAAACATATAAACCGTAAAATTTGGGTGGCTAACTATTCTGCCAGAAGATTAATGGACAAAGGATTTGTTGCACCGGAAACAGGACGTAAAGAAAATAACAGGAATTGGTTCCAAATCGATCCCCAACTGGTTAATGAAATCTGGAGTGTGTTTTATCCGGGGATGACCGATAAAGCTGCCGAGCGCGCATTGTGGGGTGCCCGAATCACAAATGACGACTGGGGAACTCATCCTACGATTGCTTATGGCGTAATGATCAGTGCAGCATTTTTCGAGAAGGATACAGAAAAACTTGTTCAAATGGCTTTGGATGCAATACCTGCCGATAGTCCATTTGCCGAAGGTATACGCGATGTTGTTATGTGGCATAAAAAGTACGACGACTGGAGAGAAACACGCAATGAAATTCATGAAAAATATTACAGATACAAAAAAGGTTCGTACGAAGCCCCTGTAAGCGTGGTGTCATCACTCAATAATGGCTTATGTGGTATCATGGCTATTCTGTATGGTAAGGGTGATTTTATGAAATCGGTAAGTATTGCTACATCAGCAGGGTACGATTGTGACAACCAGGCCGCTACGGTTGGAGGATTAATGGGGGTACTAAATGGCACAAAGTGTATCCCCGAAGAATTTACCAAAGGAATTGCAGATTTTGAAGTACCCTTTAACGACTTATATATTAACTACACCCGTGACGAATTGCCAATTGCCACACCTATTTCCGAAATCGTAAACAGAATAGCTAATATTTCAGAAAAGGCTATCCTCGACAATGGTGGACGAGTTGAGGTTGTAAGGAATAATGCACCCTCTGTAGCCAACAAAGAGCTGACCATAAGGTATGAAGGAGTAGATTATAAACTGAAATTCGGTTATTTTGAAGCTGCCATTTCCGGCGGAGACTTTGATGAAGAAACATTTGTTGAATATATACAGGACGGAGATCGTGTGCGTTTGGAAATTTGGGATAATGATAGCTCTATAGTGAAGCTTGAAGGATTTTACGATGGTAAAAACATTGAATCAGTGAAGGAAATTTATGACGATATCTTTGAGGAGGATATTTATGGGAAAATAACGTACATTATTAACTGCAATTTTTAGGCTCTCAATACTTATTAAAACATCAGAAAATTCAGAATAATACAAGAGTAAAAGTATCATGAAATCTAGAGCAAAATTTATATTTCTTTTTCTGTCGTTAATTGTACTTAATGCCTTTGGAAAAGGTGAATGGAATCCGAATTCTACAAAGTTCTTATTACTGGATAACCGAATAATAGAGAAAACTGAAAATGTAAAACTGGAAGTTGGGAAAGTAGAAAAGCACAATGCCAATCCTCTTTTTGGAGAAGAGAATGAATGGGAGATGCGCTTTGATAATCTGTACGGGAATGTAATTTTTGACAAGGAAGAGAACATTTATAAGTGTTGGTATTGTCCTTTTATTGTTGAGTTTGTTGCTCATGGAATGACATTGGAAGAACGGACCAAACCATACAAAGAACACCCTAAAAGGGAAATGGGAATTTGCTACGCCACTTCGAAAGATGGGATCAATTGGGAGAAACCTGACCTGGGATTGGTTGAATATAATGGCAGCACAAATAACAACATTGTCTGGCGGGGTCCGCATGGTGCAGGTGTATTTAAAGATATGCACGAAGAAGATCCGGCAAAGCGATACAAAGTTATTTTTCAGGGGATGGCCGTAGCTTTCTCTGCTGATGGCATTCACTGGAGCAAAAAAGAGAAAGTGAAGGGAGTAAAAGTTGCAGGCGATACCCACAATAATGCGCTTTGGGCTCCGACACTGAATAAGTATGTAGGAATAACACGAACCTGGGGGCGTAAATTTGGACGAGAAGTTGCCCGAATTGAAAGCGATGATTTTATTAACTGGACCAGGGAGCAGGTGGTTTTGCATGGAACAAATAAGGATTTACAAACCTATGCAATGCCAACATTCTATTATGGTGGAGTATACCTGGGTTTGGTAGCTATTCTTCAACCAAGTACCGATAGAGTCTGGACTGAATTGACATGGAGTCCTGATACAAGAAATTGGTTTCGAATCGATGAAGGCAAACCTCTGATACCAACTTCTGAAAAGGAGTTGGATTACGATTACGGTTGCCTATACGCTTGTGCTTCCCCTGTTTTTAAAGATGATAAAATTATGCTCTATTATGGCGGAAGCGATTGGTTACATTCCGGATGGAGAAATGGTTTTCTCTGTTTGGCTACCCTGCGTCCTGATGGTTTCGCCGGATATGTGCAGGAAAACAGAAATCAAGAGGGAGTTATCGTAACAAAGTCAATTAGCTATAAAGGCGGAGCATTGAAATTAACGGCTGATGTTGAAAAAGGCGGTTCAATTATAGTAACTGTTTTACATAGCGATGGAGGACAAATTGCTACTTCTACATCTATTACAAAGACAATCACGGATGAAGTACTTCAGCTCGATAATAAAATCAGAGAAGAAAATATCAGCCTTAAAATTCAAATCGAAAAAGCTAAAGTATATTCATTTAGTATCGAATAAATATGTATTTCTTAAAAGCATAAAAACCTTAGATTTGTTTCACAGAGGGAAAGCATCAGCAAAACTTAATATAAATTCTTCGGCAGGCAGGCATATATAAAATCTCTAAGTCTGTAAACTCAAAACAATATGGGAAAAGGATGGAATAAAGTGGTTGTGGTTCTCTGTATCCTCCAGCTGTCTGCAGCAGTTGCAGGAGCAGAGTAAACATGACATGGGATCACTTGCGCAACACCTCTATTTGAAATTCTTTTGTTTGCTTACGGACAAGGCTATATCTTACTCAATAAGAATGTTCACGGAAGATTCCGATTGCGTTTCGAGCCATATGATTAGATCATAACCATTATATGTTGGATGTATTCCAATTCGGTAATCCTGTTGATTTTTTAATGTGATGAAGTTCAAGGTACTGTCTGTAAAATTGATGCATAATCAAACCTTTTTGAACAATTATACAACGGAGTACATGATTATTAGCCATATCTTTATTTCAAGTTTTTTATCAAATAAACCAAGAGTAAACTATTATGAAATCAAGAGTAATATTGATTTTTCTTTTTCTGATGGCATATATACCTGTTGCCTTTGGGAAAGGTGATTGTAATCCGGATTCTACGAAGTTTTTACTTCACGGGGATTTGCCTACACCGCTTCAGCCTATAAAAGAGAAGGGCTTGTTTTGAAGGATGGAATCTATATTATATCTATAAGCTCGGACAATTTCAGACATACTCAAAAACTAATAATAGGATAATCTAAATTACTAACTCATTAATTGAACTTAAATCATTGAATATGAATAAAATCGTTACGCTCGTAGTTCTTGTTTCCCTTGCTCTTCTATCTTGCGATAAAATAGAATACAAAACTATATCTAAAGAAGAATATCTCTCAAAAATGAAAGCAGCCTGGATTGGTCAGATGATTGGTGTGGGCTGGACGGAAACAACTGAGTTTAAGTATATCGGTAAAATTATTCCTGCTAATGAAGTCCCGGAATATGATAGCAATGCTGTGAATGCATTTGGACAGGATGATATCTACGTAGAAATGACCTTCATTAAAAGCATGGAACAACATGGAATAGATTGCTCATACAAGCAGGCTGGAATAGACTTTGCCAATTCTGAATATATGCTTTGGGGAGCAAACGAAATGGCACGTGAAAATTTGAGATATGGCATTGCCCCTCCTGAATCATCGCATCCGGAATATCACAAAGGTGCCGATTGGATAGACTATCAGATAGAAGCTGATTTTTCAGGAATTATAATCCCGGGCATGCCTTACCAGGTTATAGATATTGGAGAGAAATTTGGCAGGTTGATGAATTATGGAGATGGTCTATATGCAGGCCAATTCATCGGTGGATTATATGCAGGTGCCTATTTTGAAAGTGATATTCAAAAAATCATTGAGGCCGGCCTGGCATGTATACCCTCACAAAGTCAGTATGCAGAGTGCATAAGGGATGTCGTCAGATGGCATAAAGATGATCCTGAAAACTGGGAAAATACATGGCAGCTGATTGAGGACAAATACCGTAACAATCCTGAATATCAAAAATACAAAGCTGTTAATGATGATTATTGGGTTGAGATGGACGCAAAACTCAATGCTGCATATATAGTCATGGGCTTACTTTACGGGAATGGCGACATTGATAAAACCATCATCATATCTATGAGATGTGGCAGAGATTCAGATTGCAACCCATCAAATGCTGCAGGTGTACTTTTTGCTTCACTTGGGATGGAAGATATCGACAAGAAGTATTATGAGAAGCTCAATGATCAAACAAAATTTTCCTACACTAATTATAATTTCACTGAACTAGTTCAAACTTGCACAAAACTTACGGAGCAATTTATTCTCAAATCCGGAGGAAAAATTAGAACAGGAAAAGATGGAAAAACCATCTATGAAATACCGGAAAAAGCAATCATACCCTCGGCTTTCGAGAGAAGTTGGGAGCCCGGAGCCTTTGATTCAACGAACAGATTCAGCGAAGAGGAACTATCGCAAATTAATTATTATCCGGCGCGACATTATAACAAGTATATAAAAGAATGGATACCCAATACCTGGAAAATCTCCCATTCTGCTAAAAACGATAAGGAGATTTCAATATCATGGAAAGGAAAAGAAGGAGTGGTTTTAACTTCTGTATATCAAAAAAGCAGGGGCCCAATGATTTACGTTGATGGCATTGAGCTAGAGGAAGGGAAGCAGCATTTCCTTTCATTTTCAGTCAGCCACGAAGATGAAGGGAGTTGGGAATTGATCGTAAACATTAATGACCGGGAATATGTTAAGGAAGTGATAAATAGTGAAAGTTGCCTTCAGGGATGGAAAGAGTATAAAATAGATATAAGTGAACTGACAGGAACAGAGGTTTTTGCTGAAATAAGACAAGAATTCAATGGCAATGAAAGATCAACAGCCTATTGGCACGAGCTCAAAATCATCCATGAGTAATTAAGCTATTGATTAAGAGCAATGCCTGGGGTGTTAAAGGAAGCTTAAAAGTGCTCAAGCTTTCACTTCAATATCTACAGGTTTTTATGCTTTTAAGAAATACATATTTATTCGATACTAAATGAATATACTTTAGCTTTTTCGATTTGAATTTTAAGGCTGATAT
>JABUBN010000539.1_pt1 | contig 11099 bp, 9 predicted proteins | sample 7240341 | NCBI WGS metagenome assembly JABUBN01 (sample SAMN07256345, study PRJNA390944) | subsurface metagenome | isolation source: Methane hydrate marine sediment | place: Pacific Ocean: Eastern North Pacific, ODP site | reverse complement strand
ATATTTTATTCTTTAATTCTGAAGAAGAAGCAATAAGTTTTGGTGAATTAATACGAGAAAATAAAATTATATCTCCGGAATTCATAGAATTTTTTTCATACGAAGCATTAAATCTTTTGAAAAAGGTACAAAAAGAAGATCCTAGTTCAATAAGTATGCCTCAAATTCCAATATATGCTAAATCAGCAATATTCTTTGATTTACCATATTCTGAAGATAAATTAGATAAAATTTTTAGTGAAATAAATAGTATTGCAGAAAAGTGTAAAACTAATTTATCAGATGGTTGGTCAGGTTATGAAAATCAAGATTTTACTCGATTTAAGCATTTTAGACATGCATTACCTGAAAATATTAATGCGATAATTGCTCAACGCAAACTAGAATTTCCCCAATTACATAAACTCGGAACTGATATGAGTATACCTAAAGGAAATTTCAGAAATATGATGAAATATTATCATTCTGTTTTAAATAGTGCAAATTTAGAATATGTTATTTTTGGTCATCTTGGAGATAATCACGTGCACGTTAATATACTCCCAAAAAATATGGAAGATTTGCGATTAGGGGAAAAAACATTAAATTATGGTAATATTATTAGTTTTGAACCGGAGGAGGAATAGAAAATCATTGAATTTGAAAAAAATCTATAGAAAATAAATAATTTTTAGAAATCTCCTTAATAGATACCATTCATAAATCATTGCCTTTATAGTACATAAATGTTATATTCTAATGTGAGGAAATATATCTTTCATTTAGGTGATTGTCAATTACTATAATAGAATGTTCAACATCTTTTTGTGAAGAAATTGAGGAGGAATCAGAGGAAGAATCTTTTTTTGAAGAACATTTTTGGTACTTCCTTATACCAGCAGGGATAATATTAGCACTCTCAATTTTTATAGAAATAACTTTCGAATTGATAAATGTTGATCAAATTTTAGCCATTGTATCAATTTTTCTTTCAAGTTCAGGTGTAGTAAAAGAGGCAATCGAAGATATTAAAAACAAAAAAATCACGGCCAACATTTTAATGATAATAGCTGCAATTGCCTCATTTTTTATCCTCCATGGACAAGAAGGGGCTACTGCATTACTGTTATATGCGATAGCAGAAAGGTTAGAGGAAATAACTGCTGATAAATCGAGAAATGCGATCAAAGAACTGTTGAAATTAGCTCCTGATGATGCTTTGCTGAAAACTGAAAATGGATATCAAAATGTACCATCTAAAGAAATCAAAATTGGAAATATAGTAGGGATAAAACCTGGAATGAAAGTTCCATTAGATGGAGTTATTGTTAAGGGAAGTTCCTACTTTGATGAAAGTGCGATAACAGGAGAATCAGTTCCGGTCTTTAAAAAAGATGGAGATGGAGTTTTTGCAGCGAGTCTGAATTCAGATAGTTTTGTGGATATTGAAGTTACTCGAGAAAGCCCAAATACAATCGTGGCTCAAATTGCTGAGAGTGTAAAAATTGCTCAACAAAACAAAAGCGAACATGAAAGATTTATTGAAAAATTCGCTAGATATTATACTCCAATTATTATTCTATCATCTATTTTCGTTATGTTTGTTCCTCTCATATTTAACTTAAACTTCTATGATTGGTTTTATCGTGGATTAGTTCTTTTAGTAGTTTCTTGTCCATGTGCTCTTACTTTATCAACGCCTTTAGCAAATATCGCATCTTTAACAAAGCAAGCAAGAGAAGGAATTTTAGTTAAAGGGAACAAATTTATTGAAAAAATTCAAGACATCGACGTATTTGCGTTTGATAAAACTGGTACACTCACTGAGGGTAATTTAAAATTATTTGATATTTTTAATTATAATGGGGCTTCAAAATCTAACATTATAAATATAGCCGCTAGTTTGGAAGCTCTTTCAGAACATCCTATTGGAAAAACAATAGTTAAACAAGCAAAAGATATGGATTTATCCTTTCAAACAGTTGATAATTTTGAAGTAATTAAAGGAAAAGGAATAAAAGGAAAAATAAATGGTGAACTTTTTTATATAGGAAGTAAAAAGTTTATTCAAGAACTAAATTATGAGCTTCCTAATGATAATATTAAAGAAATCGAAGAATCAGGTACAATTCCAATATTATTAGGAAATGAACATAATTTATTGGGGATATTTTCAATTAGAGATGTATTACGAGTTTCAGCTCCAATCCTAATAAATGGTTTAAAGAAAAGAGGATATGAAACTATTTTAATATCCGGTGATAATCAGAGGGTATGTAATTCAATTGGAGCTTGTTTAGACATAGATCACACATATGGAGAATATTTACCAAATCAAAAGCTTCAAAAAATTCAGGAATTGAAGAAACAATATAAGGGAGTAGCAATGGTTGGCGATGGGATTAATGATGCTCCGGCTCTAGCACTTTCAGATTTAGGGATTGCCATTGGGGCCTCTGCGACAGATATTACACTTAAAACTGCTGATATTATCATTATCAATGATGATTTAAAAAAAATCCTTACGTATGTAGATATTGCTAAAAAAACCAATAAAAAAATAAAACAAAATATCTGGGCATCTATTATACTTAAAGTATCATTTGCAGTACTAACAGTTATGGGGTTAATGAATCTATGGTTTGCTGTAGGAATTGGCGATATGGGGCTCTCTTTGGCTATTATGCTAAATAGTATGACTATTTTTAGGTATAAGTTCCTTTATAAAGAAGTTTCGACTGAGGAGTTGGAGAATAAGGCAAAGTTGGTTATTTGTAAAAATTGTGAAACAAAAGATATTATTCCACAACACCATGGTAGGGATATGGTTCAGAAAGAAGATAAATTAGTTTGCTGGAAGAATATTCTAAGTAGTGAGGAATTGGAAACTTGCGATGAGGAATTACCACTTCACTGTCCATACTGTCAAAATAAGATGGAATTAAAATAGATTTCTAAATCTAGTAATCAAAATTCAGTGTTCTTTTCCTTTATTGAAATGTTAAATACTTAGCTGAAGTGATGTGAGGTAATTTTGCGAGTTGGGAGAGTACATATTCGGGTACGGCATTATCTACATTTATTAGTGATATGGCAGTACCACCTGGTTCGACTCGACCCAGCTGAAACCCTGCAATATTGATATCTTTTTCGCCAAGAAATGTTCCCACTCGACCAACAACTCCAGGGACGTCCTGATTTTCTAACATTAGAAGGCCTCCTGAGAGTTCTGCCTCGATTGGAAAGAGATTGATCTTCACTATTTTTAGGATATTCCCAAAGATGATTCCAGATATTGAGGTTTTACTTTTCTCAGTAAGTGTAATTACACGAATCAAACTTGTATAATTTTCTGCTTTTTTTGCCTTTGTTTCTGTTATTTTTATTCCACGTTCCTCAGCTATCATACGCGCATTAACTAAATTAACATCTTCAGTCTGATGCTGAAGGAGCCCTTTTAAGACCGAGATTGTGAGTGGTGCTATCATAAGGTTTGAAGCTTCCCCTAGATACTCCACACGAAGTTCATTGAGTGGATTCTCGAGAAGTTGTCCGTGAAATGACCCTAATTTTTCACAAAGTGAAAGGTAAGGTTGGAGTATCGGGAGTAACTCCGCTGCCACAGAAGGAAAGTTAATTGAATTGCGAATTACACCTTTCTTAAGAAAATCGCTAATTTGTTCTGCAATTAAAACAGCAACCTTTTTTTGAGCTTCATTAGTAGATGCACCCAAATGAGGAGTAAGAATTACATTAGGATGCTTATATAGTAAAGCATCTGAGGGGGGCGGTTCTACCGGGAAAACATCAAGTGCAACGCCTTTAACATTATCTGATTCAAGAGCGTTTAAAAGATCAAGCTCATTGATTAATGCACCTCGTGCACAATTTATAATAAAAACCCCTTTTTTCATCTTTGCAATTGTTTGAGCATTGATCATCCCTTTTGTCTCTGGTGTGAGAGGTGTGTGATATGTAATGAAATCAGATCGAGCATAAATTTCATCAAGGTTAACTGGTTCTATCCCTAATTTCAGTATATCTTCCTTGGAAACGTAGGGATCATATCCTAAAACAGCCATTTTAAGGCCTAAAGCACGTTCAGCCACGATTTTTCCGATATTTCCAATACCTATAATCCCCAGAACTTTATCAGTAAGTTCAGTTCCTATAAACTTTTTCTTCTCCCACTTACCCTCCTTCATAGAAGCAGAAGCTTGGGGTACTTGACGTGCAAGAGCAAAAATTAAAGCAATAGCGTGTTCTCCTGTAGTGATAGTATTACCTCCTGGGGTGTTCATCACAACGACGCCATTTTTTGTAGCAAATTTTGTATCGATATTGTCTGTACCAGAACCGGCACGACCGATTACTTTCAAACGAGAAATTTTGTTAAACATTTTAGCAGATACTTTTGTAGCCCCTCGAAGAGCAATACCATCATAATGATCAAATATGCTAGTCAATTCTTCAGGGTTAATTTTCCCCTTTATATCAACTTCAATTCCCTCTCGAGTGAATACATCAATCCCTGCCTTGTGAAGATTATCGAGAACAAGCACTTTAAAGTTTCCCATCATCTCTCCTTTCTATCCCGCCTATATATAAAATTCTAACTTTAATTAGTAAAATTCATAATTTTCTATATCTAAATTCTAATGATTGATAGAGTAAAATTTGTTCATTTAAATTTATTACTAGAAGAAAGAATAGAGGTTTATTTTTATAGATTTATATAATTGGTTTCATTGCCACTATTGTAAAGAAGAACAGAGCTAAAATGAGTATTTTAGATTTTATTTGCTTATTAGTTCTTTAAATTCTTTTAAGTCTTTTATACCCTCAAGTTTTTTATCTTGTAATGCTCTCTCAATATAAGCTTTATCAAGTTCTATTACTTCTTTTAATAATTCCAAAGCTTTTTCTTGATTATTTCTTAGTGATTCAAGGCAAGCGAAGTTATATAAAATCTCACTATTCGTAGGATCTTTCTTCAATGCCTTGTTAAGATGATATACTGCTTTTTCAAAATTTCTTATATTTAAAAATAAATAACCAAGGTTATTTTGAACATCAGTAACGTTATAATTATAGGTTTTAGGGTCTTCTTTTGCAAAAATTTTAAAGATTTTTAAAGCATCAAGGTACCTTTGTTCCGCATCTTCAAATTTCTGTAATCTGGTGGATATAGTTCCAAGGGAGTTCTGGATAATAGCAACATTGTATAAATATACTTCTGGATTTTGTTCTGCTAATTGTTTAGAAATCTTTAATGCTTCACTGAACATTGGTTCTGCTTCCTCAAATTTATTTAAAGTAGCATATAAATCTCCGAGATCTAATAGAGTAAGGACTAGTTCTGGGTAAACCTGCTCGGGATAATGTTCCGCTATTTTTTTTTTAATTTTTAATGCTGCAAGGTGCATCCGTTCTGCATCTTCAAATTTCATTAATTCACTATAAATGAGTCCAAGATTACTCTGAGTCTTAGCAATATCGATTAAATACATATCATAAGACATTTTCGCTAATGTTTTGTAACTATCTATTGAATCAATGGAACCATCCTGAATATCTTCTATTAAGCCTAAATCAATACCTACATTTCCAAATTCACTTTTAATTGATGGCTCTTCGGGTAGATATATATCGTAATATCGTTTTAATAACTCATTATATGCCTTCAAATCATCAATATATGACTTTTCTATACCACTATAGTCTCTTGAATGAAAGTCAGGAGAATGTGCATGATAATACTGTCTTTCTAACTCCTTGTATGAACTTAAGGCATCGCTATATATTTTTTCTGCCTCTTCAAATCTTTTTAAATCTATATATAATGTTCCGAGGTTTTTTTGAGTTGCAGCGATATAGGGTAAATATATTCTGTAATATTTTTTCGCCAAATTTTGGTATAAATCTAAAGCATTAAGGTAGATTCTCTCTGCAGTCTCAAAACAGATAATAGATTTCCAAGTACTATTAGAATTGGTGCTTTGTATTTATCTTCAAGTATAAATAATTCTTCCGCAATATCAATCAATCTTTTGTGTCTATAATCAAATTGTTCTATATTATTGGCAATTGCTAGAAATTCAGATACTAATTCCACAGTTGGATTTAATTTTGCTTTATGAAAAAGAACCTCAATTTTATCAAAAAGATCATCTTTGAATTTCTTAACTTTATTTTCATAATAGTTTATAGCATTTTCATGATGTTTTTCGTCTGTTAGGGGTCCTAAAACCTCTTGAATTTGAGGAAATGAGAATTCGTATATCTCCTCTTTTCCCTCTTTTTCTTTTATTAATCCTGTATCTAATAATTCACTGAAGATATTCTCGATATTCGGTAGTTTATAGGTGCTTTTAATGCTTTTATTATCAATGTTGGTTTCTATCTCTGTATTTAAAACGCTCAGATTCTTAAGCAACTCTAATGCTTCTTGATTTGAAAAAAGAATCTCTTCAATAACTTGATTATAAAAATTCGCTACTTGCGTTTCATCAAAAACCTTCAATTTATCAAAATCTATTCTTTGATAATTTTTTTTTATTATTTTTTCTAAAGCAGTATGTCCTTCAGGAAGTTTTTTAATTAATTCCATTACTTTATTTGGGTATCTTACCTTAAATCACTTCTTTTTCTTTCTTTGTTACTTAATTAAAATTTTATTTCTTTTCTTCCCGCATCATTTTTATATCCTTTGCAAAATAAGAGTCTCCATAAGATGTATATAAAACTGCTGCAGGATTGTGCGGGTTTGACCTATCTTTAGCGATAAATGTAGTTACAGGTGCTATAGAAAGATGAGTAAATGTAATATCATGTCCTACACATAATCCAACTATAATATTCATATCAGTTTTTGCTTTGTTGAGTAGTAATGCTTGAGCTGCAGGGTTACATGTCATAATTCCAATAAGATAACCAGTTTTTGAAACCATTGTATATTCTTTAGGAACATTGACATCAGTTTTTTTAATAGATTCAGTTTTACAACAAACGGAACAGACTTCAAATCCATATTTATATAGGATATCAGCAGTTTTTTCAGCTTCTTTTCGTAAGCCGACACAGAATGCTAATCCCAACTTTTTAAAGCCCATTCCCTTCGCATATTCTATTGTATCCTTTAGACGAGGCCAATTAATATATCCTTGAGCTTCTACAATAGATGCAATGCTAGTTGATTTTTTTACAAATTCATCCGTTTTATAGAGATTCATTACTTCCTCTTCGATTTCAGGATTAACAACCATTGGACAATTTTGTTTTTGTGTGTTGGGATTCCCAACTGTACAATATTGAATACTGTTACATTTATGACATGTAGGGTCTATTTGAATCTCTTTATTAGAATTTTCAACATCTTTTGGCATTTTAAATCATAAAATACTATTTATTTTTGGTTTATAATTTATAATACTCTATTAGAAAAAAATTTCAAACTAATTGAACAAATAGTTAAATTATTTTAATTTTTATCATAAGAAATGATTTAGAATTTTATTTTAGTTTTAATTCATTTTTATTAATCACATTAAGCAATTAAAGTGCGGGAATAGCTAAGTCTGGTTCAAAGCGCTGGACTCAGAATCCAGTCTCGCAGGAGTTCGGGAGTTCAAATCTCCCTTCCCGCATTGAATTAACAACAAAGTGAAATGATTACTTATGCCTAAAGTAAAAGTTAAAGATATTAATTTGTATTATGAAAGTTCCACCTCAAAATGGAGAGGTTTTAGCGAAATTAATTCCGAATGCTAAATTAGTACTATTTAAAAACAGCGCCCATGTTCCATTTGTAGAAGAACGTGAAAAGTTTATAAAATCATTAATAGATTTTTTTAAATAATATCACCAGATTTATTCGCTTAAGAGAAAAATTAAGATATATTCATTTTTAAAGCAAAAATAATAATATATTATTAAAAATAATTGTATATATATAGAAAAACTGTCAATCAGTATAATCATGTCAAAAGAACCCCCACCAGAAGAGGAAAAAAAAAAATTAATTGTTTTTCAATATAGCGATGAATTAAACGAATATCAAGAATTGGAAGTTGAGGAAGATGTACAAATGCATGAACTTTTAGATCCAGATTTTATTCTACTTTTCGTGGATCCGAAACGATATAGAATCTGGATATGGCATGGAAGTAATACCACTACTAGAATGAAATTTATTGCTGCTAAATTAGCACCAAGTATAAGAGATCGGTATGGGATTGGATTTAAAATTGCAGCAGTAGATGAAGGTAATGAAACTTTGGGATTTAAAATAGCTGCGGGGTTAGAAGAGGAAGTTGATTATACTGAAGTACAGAAAGGTCCTACATACGAGGGAACCCGAGAAGATTTGGAATTACTTGAATCATTATCACGAGAAAAAATCTTATTACTCTTAGAAAAAGAAGGAATACCTGAAGGATATGAGAGAAAAATGGTAATAGTGAATAATAAGATATTTGGCTATAAAGAATATGATAGGGATTACTTAGGATCCACAATAAAAGAAAAACAGCTTTTTCCATTAAGAGAAGATGTTGAAGATGGACCATATCTGGCAGATAAATACATTCCTAGGATGCTCTTTTCTTATAATAATGTTGTTTTAACAGAACTTTTACTGAAAAAAGATGAAAAAGATAAAGAGAATTAAATTTTCTCTTTCTAAATAAAATATATAATGACTAGTACAAGATATAGAAGAAAAATCAAGAAAAATCGAAGAAAGAAAGCAAGTCTTGGTTTATTTATAATACTTTTACTTTTCCTTAGCATAATTATTAGTATAATAGTTATTGCGTTAAGTTTTCCTTAAAATAAGATTAAATGATTAACTATAAAATTCAAAATCTTTTATCTAGTTTATCAAAATAAAAAATTATTGAAAACATTGAAATTAAAGAAAGCGGATTATATTTTCTTAGTTTTAATAGCTATAATCACTATCCTTTCAATTGATTTGTTATTAAACACCTCCCACCGTAAAGCTATAGAAGATATTTCAAAATATGAATCCTTTCAAAATTTAGCTACTGGACTTCTTGTGACTTTTTGGGTTTGTTTAGTTGGAAACTTGCTTCCAGTTCCGACACCTTATACTTTTGTGGTATGTTTTTCTTCCCAACCTTTTTTACAGATTAATATTTTTGTACCTCTTCTTGTTGGGTTTGTTGCTTCACTAGGGTGCTTAATTGGAGAATTAGGTGGTTATATTGTCGGTAGAGGTGCTTCTGAATTAATTTCGGAAGATAGAATAGAAAATATAAAGAAGTATCAGCAATATCTTGTTAATCATCCAAAATTAGCACCTTTGTTAATTTATATTTTTGGACTTACTCCGTTAAATGATGATATGATAACTATACCCTTAGGATTAATCAAATATGATGTTAAAAAAACAATCTTTTGGGTTTTTTTAGGAAAGCTTGGACTAATGTTAATCTTCGCATATAATTTAATTGGTATCTGTAATCTTTTAGGATCGAACTGGATCCTCAGTATAATAACCCTCTATTTCATAATAATTATTGTATATCTCATGTTAAAGGTAAACATCGTGGAAATATTTAATAAAATAAAGAAAAGAAAATTGGTTAGCAATGAAGAATGAGATAAATAAATTTATTAATACCGTTATTTAACGGATTTAAATTTTTGAATATTTTTCAATAATGTAATTCTGTAGTGTCCAAGCATATTTCTCAAGATTTAAAATTAGGATTTTTTGTTGGACATATCGTAAATAAGGTACATCTAATTGTTTAAATAATGATTTTAAATTATCTATAGTATCAAAAATTTTTACAATAATCTTCCAATCATTTGCCCATTCATAATCCTCATATTCTATAAGTTCCATTTCAAAATCAACTCGACAATATTTTCTCTGATGGTAGTCATACTATTTCAGCCTTATAAATATATAGGAACTAATAAATTTCTGATAAATTAAAAAAAAGGAATTTAAAAGGTTTGGAAAAAAACCTATTTAGTCATAATTACAACGGTTTCCGAGACATTTTGCATTACTCTTACTCTCTTTTTAGGATCTCCTGAATTTTTAAGGATCCCTATGATTAGATCCAGTATTAGAAATGGAGAGCCTTTAAAGATGTTATTAATAGCATAGTTGCTAGAAGTTGCTTGTCCTAGAGTTTTCTCATCCACAGTTCTAATATTTAATACCATTTTTCCTAAGGTTTGGCCATTATTATATGTCTCTAAACCCCAATGGTATAAAAATCCAATAAACCAGTCAAAGGGGAACGTGAACCACCATGCTCTAAAAGGATCAAAAAAATTAACACCATACCAAGGATTAATAATTATCCATGAAAAGGTAGAACCAATCAAAGTAATTATAATGGAGTCAATAAAAATTGCAATTATCCTTTTTAAAAAATAAGCATATATAACAGTTTCTGGTTTCAGTTTAGCTTCTTGAGTCGACTCAGATATAACGGGAGTGGATGTTTTGGAGCTTTCCTTTTTTTCTCTTAAGTCTGCTCCACAAGCATCACAAAAAGACGCATCCGGTTCTAATTTTTTTCCACATTTAGGGCAAAACTTTAATGCCATTTTCAGTACACCAAATTTTTACTATAAAATATAATTTATCTTTTAAGAGTTTTAAATTTATAATTTATTAAAGGTTTTTATAGTCCATTTTTAAAACAAATAATTTAAAAAGAAATTTTTTAAGAGGAGTGTATTTTAATTCAAATTTTTATATATATAGCTGAAATCCTTTTTCTATTAGTTCACCTGTTTCCTTAAAATCAGAGACATTTATTAATTTGTTTAGATCTTGAATTTCAAGTAATTCATCTTTATACTTATTCTTAAATTCAAAAGCAAATTTCTCCATTAGCTTTTGTAATATTGCATTTTTTCTATTGGTAATTAGAACAACGGCAAATCCAAAATCATCATAATTTACAATAATATCTGTGTTTTTAGTTTGAAGAACATCAATTTGATTTCTTTTGTCTACAAATTCTGATAAAATATGGTTAATCCCAATAAGAATATTTCCCCAAATTGCTGCATCCAATTCATTTGGAGATTTACTAAATTTGTAAGAATATAGTAATATCCCTGATTTA
>JABUBN010000538.1_pt1 | contig 11124 bp, 8 predicted proteins | sample 7240341 | NCBI WGS metagenome assembly JABUBN01 (sample SAMN07256345, study PRJNA390944) | subsurface metagenome | isolation source: Methane hydrate marine sediment | place: Pacific Ocean: Eastern North Pacific, ODP site | reverse complement strand
ATATGCCTGGCTCTTACAGTACTGCCTCTTGCAATACCCAGTATTTCAGTAATTTTTTTTCCCGGTACGGTTTCTGTCGATGTAACAATCATAACATATAGTTGTAAAGTTTAAAATAGATTCATAATCAATTAACGGAACAAGATAATTAAAAATTCCTTGTCTTTTCTATTAATAATAATGAACTTGTCTGCCTGTTGAAAAGAAAACCCTCAATAATAGAATAAATAATTTAAAATGGAAATTATTTTTAAACCAATTGGTAAAATTATCAGTCCATTCCGAAGTATAAAAGAAATGCCGATTCAGTCTGCAGGAGCGAAAGGAATTCACGGTAAAGTAATTATCTTTCCTGAATTTGAGGAAGGGTTAAAAGACCTGGATGGTTTTTCTAACATCATACTGCTTTATTATTTTCACAAGGTAAAAAGTTCAAACCTTACTGTTGTACCTTTTCTGGATTCAAAACCACGGGGTGTTTTTGCTACAAGGGCTCCAAAACGTCCGAATCCGATAGGACTTTCTGTTGTAGGGCTTTTAGACCGGAAAAACAATGTACTGAACATTGAGAATGTTGATATCCTGGATGGGACCCCACTATTAGATATTAAACCATATGTTCCGGAATTTGACCATTGTAATGCCAGCGAGATAGGATGGCTTAAAAATGTAATTCAGGGTGCAGGAAAGAAAAAGTCGGATGACAGGTTTAAATAGTGTTACGGGGTTCGGGTAAAAAGATACGAATTATGAGTTATGAGTTGTGAAATAAGGAATATCTATTTTAAGTAATACAGTATAGCAAAACTCCGATTTGTTTTTACAAGAAGTTGCTGTAAGTATGGGAGGATCGTTGAACTGTTGTGCGGACAGAGCTCTTAGCACTTTGCTCTTAACTCTATGACCCAACATGAGTCAATAATCAATTCCACCAGGCCCCTCTATCATTGAACAAGGCTACAAAATTCTCAATTGTTCTGTTGTAGCCCTTTTCAATATCATCAGGGAAGTAACATGCAGGCAATTCACCCATTCTTCTGTGGTAATGAAGACAATCACAACATGTACCCTTTTTCCCGCAGGGATATGTGCAATTACAGAAGTTCATGTTTTGTTCTTTTTTACATTCAGCCATGGTTAATTGGTTAATTGGGTTCCCCTCCTATTACTTTCATTTCTGTTCGCCGGTTCCGGGTACGACCTTCCGGCGTAGAATTATCATCAATTGGCTGGGTCATCCCATAACCTTTATACAAAAGACGTTTTTCGTCTATCTGATTATCGATGAGGTATTCATAAACTGCTTTAGCCCGATTCTCCGAAAGTGTTTTATTATAAGCTTCATCCCCGATATTATCAGTGTGCCCACCAATTTCCATTACCACTCCGGAATTAAGATTAAGAAATTCAACCAGCTTATTCAATTCAGTAAGCGATTCATCTCTCAGGCGAAAGGAATTATACTCAAAGAATACATTCCTTAATACAGCTTTTTGCCCGGCAATAATGGGGCTCATTGGAACATCTCTATGATAGGGATTAACAGCCTCGTGGATGCCAGATAAGGAAAAATGTTCTGAAAAAAACAAAAAACCTTCTTTAGAAACATTTAAAGCATAGTCCTTATTAGTAGGAATACAAACAAGAAAATTTCCATCTTTTCCGGAGAAAGCCTCCATAACTACATCAGTAGATTTAATATCGATCAATTCAAATTTTGCTGTCAGTGGTTTACCTGTTTCTATATCAAACACCTTTCCAGTCATATAGGAAACCGGTTGGGGTCTGGCCTCTTTATAGAGTTCAAACTCATATATGTCTTTTCCTGATTCACTAAGCCGGTCGGAAGAAAAATATGCTTTATCTCCTTTCGCATTTACAATCAATCCAATTTCATCACCGTGTGTATTAATAGGGTATCCCAGATTCTCAACCTTATTCCAGGTTCCGTTTTCCTGTTTTTGCACACGAAAAAGGTCGAATCCCCCCATACCAGGAAAACCATCTGATGAGAAATAAAGGGTTTGGTTGTCAGGATGAATATAAGGTGACATCTCATTGCCTGAAGTATTAATAGTATCACCAAGATTTACCGGATTATTCCAGTAGCCTTTATCATTCCATGAGCTTTTCCAGATATCCATTTTCCCTTTCCCACCCGGGCGGTTACTTATAAAATAGAGTATGTTTCCATCAGCTGAAAGACAGGGTTGCGCTTCCCAGTACCTTGAATTAACAGGTGTACCAATATTCATAGCAACAGACCACCGGTTATTAATTTTGGTAGAAAAATAGATATCACAACTTCCGTGTCCCTCTTTTCTGTTACAGGCAGTAAAAAACATATACTTCCCATCAACCGATAAAAACTGGGCTCCTTCATTCTACGAAGTGTTTAATGGAGAGCCTAAATCCTCCCTCTTCGCCCATGAGCCATCTTCAAATTTACTTACATAGAAATCCTCTTGCCTGGAGATTCCCATTAGGTCAGGTTTCATTTCCCCTGTTATAAGTACCGTAAAAACAAGAGTCTGCTCATCGGCAGTAAGCGAAGGCCAGTATTCATCGTATTCTGAATTAACATTCTTACCCAGGTTTACAGGATTAAACGGAACCGGATTCCGGAGTGCCTGAAGAGCAAATTCGCAATTTTTTATCCCTTTCATGGCCAGTATTATCCTCTTCATACTTCCCATACCCTGATCAAGAAAAGCCTGATAATGATCTTTTGCATCATTATATATTCCAGATAAATGTTCAATATGGGCAAGATTATAAAGTGCGTTTGGAAAGAATTCAGGATCAATAGCAACAGCTCGCTTAAACGAACTTATTGCAACAGGATAATCTCTTAAATCTACACAAACCTCAGCAAGCATAAGGTGAGCCTCAATAAAACCATCATCAATCTTTACAGCCTCTTTAAGTTCAACTACAGCTTTTCCGTAATCCAGAAAGTCATAGTACTGCTTTCCCAGATTATAGTGTTTAAGTGCTTTACCCGATGTAGTATGTGGTTCGCCCTGTCCAAACAAAGCAAGAGTCGGGATTATTATAAACCATATGAATAGAAAATATCGGGGCATACTATTCTATTTTGTGACAATAAAGCTAAGAAAAAAAATGAAAGTTGAAAAGTTTATGAGTTGAGAAGTTTATAAGTTTATGAGGGTTTAAAAATTAAAAATTGTGTTAAAGTTTTTTGAGCATACAAATAAACTCATCAACAAATAAACAAATAAACTATCATATTTTAACTTAGGGAATATGCATAAATTTATGCGCCTGCAATGATACACTCCATTTTGTATTCTCCTTTACATATTCAACTATCTCAGCAATGATCTGCCTGTACATGCTCCACTCAGGTTGTAAAAACAATTTGCAGCCGGTATTAACTTTAGCGGCATTTATTTCAGCCCATTCAAAGTCTTCCGGTTTCTGAATTATCACTTTCAATTCATCAGCTATTAAAAAAATATCATTTAATGGTGGAGTATTTTCTTTTGGGGAAAGGCAAATCCAGTCCCATATACCGGTAAGCGGGTAAGCACCGGATGTTTCAATAAAGGTTTTTATTTCATGTTTTTTTAACTGTTCACACAGATAATCCAGGTTATAGAGCGAAGGCTCTCCACCGGTAATAACAACTGCACTGCATTCTGATTGATTTGCATTCCTGACAATGATATCTGTATCCACCAGTGGATGCAGGTCAGGATCCCATGAGAATTTCGTATCGCACCAGCTACAGCCAACATCACATCCTCCAATCCGGATAAAATATGCAGCTTTTCCTGTGTGGAATCCTTCACCCTGGATAGTATAGAATTCTTCAACAAGAGGGAGTTTTTTCCCAGTTTCCAGTCCTGATGCTTTTATTATCATTTAGAAAAATCGTATGCCTGAAGGAACTTATCAAACAGTGCTGTATTCTCATATATTCCCATAAATTCTTTTGCACCCGGTCCGTATGCAAATACAGGAACCATAACACCGGTATGACCTTTTGTTGTATATCCACCTTCAACCGTACCATCCTCAAAACTACCACCGTTTATTCCTAATCCGCCAGTTTCATGATCGGCGGTAACAACAACAAGTGTATTCCCATCGGTCTTAGCAAATTCAAGAACTTTTGCAATAGCATGATCAAAATCTATAACTTCTTCAACGATATATTCAGTACTATTTGCATGCCCGCCCCAGTCGATTTGTGATCCTTCAACCATCAGAAAAAATCCTTTCTTATTGTTATTCAGGATTTTAATAGCAGTGACAGTTGCATCCGGGAGCATATCCCCTCTTCCCTCTGAGTACCTGGGATTATGTCCATCAGCTGTTAACCCTGCCAGTTTACCTTCAGTGATCCCGGAAATCTTATCCATATCGAAAAGAACATTATATCCTCTTTCCTCAAGTTCTTTTGTAAGGTCTCTCCCATCCTCCCTCTTCATAAAATGGTCTCGCCCTCCACCAATAAACACATCAATTTCTGTTTTCAAAAAGTCTGCCGCGATTTCCTCGTACATATTCCGGTTAGACTGATGAGCTATAAATGATGCAGGCGTGGCATGTGTAATAGCACTGGTGGATACAAGTCCTGATGCAAGACCGTGTTCTTCGGCAATTTCAAGAACAGACCTGAGTGCTATAGTGTCCGGATCCATTCCTATCATTCCGTTTTTCGTTTTTTTACCTGATGACATTGCAGTGCTTGAGGCAGCAGAATCGGTAATGTAATTATTTGATGAATAAGTTTTTATAAACCCAATATGTTTAAATTGTTCTATTGCCAGGGGACCATGATTTGCAGTCATACCGGCATAGATATGTGAAACACCCATACCATCACCAATCAGAAAGATAATATTTTTCGGATGTTCGGGTTTTGTTTCTTTTTTCTCCGGCTGGCATCCGAATACCAGTACAACAGAAAGGAAGATCACAAGATATTTAAATTTACTATTCATAACATGTAGTTTTTTGACTGCAAAAATAGCAAAGTAATAGTGAATTACCTCAAAGAAAAAAAAATGTGAATAGAATTTTGTGAATACGCTATCTGTAAAATCAAACAAATTCTATTATATGTACTATTTGGGTTTTGTTTTTTGAGATCTGAGATTAAGCTATAAATTTATGCCTTTTCCGTTTATTGAGAACCGAATAATCCATAATCAATATATATTAAAATTGAAGACTATAAAAACTTTGATAAAGGTTTTAAAAATATCCTTTTTTTAAATACTTTTAGCCTTATTTTTTTACAACTATTAAACAAACAATTTATGATATCAGAAATAATCATTACCGGGTTTTACAAAAAGTATGGTAAATCCGGTGAGAGTCCCCGGGTATTTTTCTCTCCCGGACGTGTTAACCTGATAGGAGAACATACTGATTACAACGGAGGTTATGTGTTTCCTTGTGCGTTGAGCTATGGTACTTATATGGCTGCCCGGCTTACAGATACAAAAACTATAAAATTTGCTTCGTTGAATTTTGATTTTACTATTGAGATACCACTCTCTGACTTATCTAATAAAGTTGAGAATGAATGGGTAAACTTTCCATTGGGTGTATTTGATGAGTTTAAGAAAACAGGCGTGGAACCTGATCAGGGAATTGAACTGCTATATTCAGGCGATATTCCGAACAGTGCCGGCTTATCATCATCGGCATCAATTGAAACCGTAACAGGATATTTCATTAATAAGGTATTTGGGGAAAATAAACTGAATTTGGTGGAGCTTGCACTGTTGTGTCAAAGGGCAGAAAATAAATTTGTAGGAGTTAACTGCGGAATAATGGACCAGTTTGCAGTATCTGTCGGAAAGAAAGATCACGCAATTTTTCTTAATTGTGACACTCTTGATTATGAACTTGTTCCACTAAAACTCGATGGATTGAAACTTATTATTTCAAATACAAACAAAAAAAGACAACTTGCTGATTCGAAATATAATGAAAGACGTGGTGAATGTGAACAGGCAGTTAAGTACCTGAATAAGGTTAAAAAGGTAAAGAACCTGGGAAAATTATCTCTAAACGAATTTAATGAACTATCGACCCGGATACCGGATGAAGTTATTAGAAAAAGAGCTTTACATGTTGTTTCCGAAGACCAGCGATGTGTTGAAGCTGTTGATGCTTTGAAAAATGGAGATATGATAAAATTTGGCGTCCTGATGAATAAATCACACGACTCATTAAGAGATGATTATGAAGTAACAGGCACAGAACTAGACACACTGGTTGAAGAAGCCCGCGACATAAAAGGAGTTCTTGGATCACGTATGACCGGTGCAGGATTTGGCGGTTGCACTGTAAGTCTGGTTAAAGAAGAAGCTGTAGATATATTTATTGAAAATGTAGGGAAAAAGTATGAGCAGAGAACCGGGTTGAAACCTGATTTTTATGTTGCTGATGTGGGAAACGGTGTTAAAGAAATTCAATAAGTTCAATATCTGTAATTTATGGGTCTGAATACAGGAATAAGGAAAAAAAATATCAATTGACCAATTTATTTCTATTTTTGTTCACATTATCAAATTAATAATAACTAAGAACGATTTAACATGGAACAAAGTTTTGATCTTGGATGGATAGACTACTCCATCATGCTTATTTATTTCATATTTGTGCTTGGTATTGGATGGACCCTGAAAAAGTACATGAAATCATCAACTGATTTTCTTGAAGCCGGCCGTTCTTTACCTGCATGGATAACAGGATTAGCATTTATAGCCACAAACCTGGGTGCCCTGGAGGTTATTGGCATGGCTGCTTCAGGAGCCAAATATGGTATTGCCACTGTCCATTTTTATTGGATAGGTGCTATTCCTGCCATGATTTTCCTTGCCATTTTCATGATGCCATTTTATTACAATTCAAAAGCCCGGTCAGTTCCGGAGTACCTGAAGTTAAGGTTTGATGAAAAAACACGGGGATTCAATGCTGTTACTTTCGCTATTATGACCATATTTGCTTCAGGTATATCAATGTATGCCCTTGCCTTACTTATGGAAACCCTTCTGGGTTGGGATTTTAACTTCAGTCTGCTTATTTCTGCTGTAATAGTACTTGTTTACGTTTACCTCGGAGGACTGACATCTGCTATTTACAATGAGGTGTTACAGTTCTTTTTAATTGTAGTTGGATTCCTTCCATTAGTAATTATTGCTTTAATTCATATTGGAGGATGGGAAGGATTAAAAACAAGTCTGGATGTTGTAGCAATCAACAATGGTTTTGAAGCCGGAGCATACTCGGAATCCTGGCGACATATGGGCAACTCCGAATCAAATCCTTTGGGTGTTGGAATAATGGGTGTAGTCGTAGGACTCGGTTTTGTACTATCATTTGGTTACTGGTGTACGAACTTCCTGGTAGTGCAAAGAGCCATGGCTGCAGATTCAATCACTGCAGCCCGGAAAACCCCGCTTATCGGAGCTATTCCAAAAATGTTCATTCCATTCCTGGTAATATTACCCGGAATGATAGCTATTGCACTAACCAGCGACCCGGACAGCGGATTCGCACTTCCCGTAAAAGGAGAAGCTTATGATTATGACAAGACAATTCCTATGATGCTTGGATATTACTTCCCAACCGGTGTATTAGGACTAGGCCTTACAGCTCTAATGGCATCATTTATGTCAGGTATGGCCGGTAATGTTACTGCTTTTAATACGGTATTCACTTATGATATTTATCAAGCCTATATTAACAAAAGTAAATCTGACAAACATTACCTGCGTGTGGGACAGCTTACTACAGTATTTGGAATACTTGTAAGCATTCTTGCAGCATATGTGGCAAGCCTGTTTAATAACCTGATGGATTTTCTCCAGTTAGTATTTGCATTCATCAACGCTCCGCTGTTTGCTACATTCCTTCTTGGTATGTTCTGGAAACGAGGCACAGGACATGGTGCATTTTTCGGATTGCTTTCAGGAACAGCAGCAGCAGCATTACATCATGGACTAACTGTTCCCGCAGGTGCAATGACACTTGTGAAAGGTGGCTGGATGGGAACAGTAGTGCATACATATCCAAGCGAAATGGCACAGAATTTCTGGACTGCCATTTATGCATTCGGAACCTGTCTTGTGTTGACAATAATTATTTCAATCCTTACAAAACAGGTAAAAACAGACGATCAGTTAAAGGGACTTGTTTACTCACTTACACCTAAAGAAATGGAAGAAGGGCTAAAATGGTATGAGAAACCTATTGCTCTTGCAATTATTGTAGGTGTTATTTCAATCATTTTAAGTATAATGTTCTGGTAAAAAATTATAAATTATGGGTTTAGATATTCGTTATCCAATAGGTTTTTTATTCTCCATCATTGGGATCATGTTAACTATTTTCGGATTAGTAACCGGTAGTAATGCCGAACTGTACCAAAGATCACTTGATATTAATGTCAATCTTTGGACCGGTTTGGGTATGCTAATTTTTGGTTGTATTATGCTGGTATTTGCATACGTCTCTGCTAAAAAGAAAGCCGCGAAGAAAGAGGAGTAGTTGAAGAAGTCAAAGAGTCAAAAAGTCGAAGGGTCGAAGAGGGGAAAAATTGTGTTGTAGTGATGCAGTAATGCAGTGTTGCAGTGTTAAAACTTAACAATCTTCTTCACATAAGAGTTGTCATTTTCACGAATGTGAAGAAAATACAACCCTGGTGGCAGGTGGCTCCCATCAATTGATAATATACTCTGTTCTGTTACTGTTTTTAACAATTCCTTACCGGAGATATCCAGCAGGGATATTTCCCTGTGACCGCTATTGTCAAGAAAGATAACATTCAGGCTGGTTGAGAAAGGATTTGGGAAAACCCTGATGTTTCTTTTTTCAAATTCTTTATACTCCGGTATATAGTTGATTGATGATACCTTATTAAGAATCCAGTTATCAGGATCAACTTCAAGAGAAGTAACATTATGTGGAATATATATATTGAATGTCTGAATATTTTGGTCCTGGAAAACCCTTATTGTAGTATCACCACCCTCGTAGTTCAATTCAAATTCCAGTGATGTATTAAAAGAAGGTGTCCCGGTTGACGAAGATGTAATTGTTGAACGGATACAAACAGTATCCCCATCCCTGCTCCATTCAATACCAAACCCGGGGAATCCGCTTCCATAGTACCACTGATCAAAAAACCACGAGAAATCATCACCTGAGATCTCTTCCAGGACACCCCTGAAATCGTCACCGGTGGCTACACTGTCTGCAAACTCCTTCTGGAATTCCCTTAGTGTTGAAAAAAAGAGAGAATCATTATCCAACTCAAACCTGATCATATGAACGATAGCGGCTCCTTTTTTATAGGACAAAGCATTGGAAAATATTCTACTGACAGATGTAGCTTCATCAAACGGAATATAAACACTGCCATCCGGCAAACTTTTTGCCCAGTCATGGGCACTATCCATCCAATTATCAGCATCAATCTGAGAGGTAAGATTCTGATATGCCAGGTACTCGGTATATGATGCAAAGCCTTCATTGATCCAGATATCCTGCCATGTAGCACAGGTTACATTATCACCGAACCACTGGTGACCCAATTCATGTGCTACAAGGTAAAATGAAAAATTATCGATGGTAGTCATGGTTTGATGCTCCATAGCCCCACCCATTGGGGCAACGCAGTGCCCGTATTTTTCATTTGCAAAAGGATACATGGAAAACAAATCAGAGAATAATTCTATCAGAGTGGCAGTTTCGTCAATCAGCTCTTTGTTCTGTTCCAGGTAAGAAATTTGGTAATAAATAAAATTCTGGATCAGAATAGAATCTTTGAAACCTGCCGGATGAGCATAAATACTGTAATCCTGATAATCAGCAACAGCTATTGAAATAAGGTAATAGTCGGTTGGATAGTAACTTCTCCATTCATACCTTGTTTTCCCTCCTTCAACAGGTACAGTATTTATTAGTCTGCCATTTGAACCTGCCATCAGATTTTCCGGTACGGTTATATCTATCATCACCGAATCGGCTTTATCCTTGAGATCCTGTTTGCATGGAAACCAGTCTTTTGCATTGAATGGTTCAGAGAGTGTCCATGTAACAGAATTACCCCAGTCAATATCACTTGCTGAGGTCATCCCTGAAAAGAAACCCTCCTCAGGAACGGTACCGTGATAAAATATTTTTACCCTGAAAAACTCGCCGGCAGGAACCGGGTATCCCATATTCACTGTTATCAGGTCATTGAAATGAGTAAAGCTTAATGATGTCGATCCGGTCAGTACTGAATCAACAGTAAGATCATCAATCAGTTCAACAACAAAACTATTCAAAGAAGTGACAACAGAAACAGCACCAATTTCAGTACTGCCTTTAATAAAAGTTGAAGTATTATCAGCTTCCAGATCAAGGTGATAATATTTCACATTATAATCCTGCAATGCTTCAATTGTCTCTCCGGGAGAAGTTTTGCTGTAAGGATAACCCGACCTGAGGCATTTTCCTTCAAACCCGGCGATGTCATACCTTTGGGCATTAAGAAAAATATTGCTCAGAAGTAATGCGATTAAAAAGACTGTTTTTTTCATTTCTTCATTTCTTCCATTTCAATCAACAGTTTTGCCATGATAGAGTCCCAGATATAGTTCGTGGGGCAGTCGAGTATATTGTTATCCGGACTAAAGCTCTCCCAGTAATTATGGTTCGCAGAGAGCTGAGTTGTAACGGCAAGTATCATTTTGTTGCCAAGCTCAATAGCCAAGTTTTTATAACCGTAGTTCACCAGTCCGTGGAATACCATATAATCCCAGAGCAGCCAAACCGGACCGTTCCATTTGCAGCAATAGTCAACATACGGACTGAACCATGGATCATCTGCTGCCAGTGTTGGTACGCCATATTTTCTCCAGAATTTTTCAGGATCAGTAAGCTTATCAACCAATAGTGATGCCTGTTCTTCAGAAGCCACTTTTGCCCACATTGCAAGAAACCCTATTATCTCCTCTCTTTTCAGGTCACGTCCCATAAAACTGAATTCATGATTCTTTTTATCCACGTGGTAATAAAAACCGGTTTCCTCATCCCACATTATCTTGTTTACCAGGTCAGATATCTGATCTGCTTTTTTATTCCAATTTT
>JABUBN010000537.1_pt1 | contig 11135 bp, 14 predicted proteins | sample 7240341 | NCBI WGS metagenome assembly JABUBN01 (sample SAMN07256345, study PRJNA390944) | subsurface metagenome | isolation source: Methane hydrate marine sediment | place: Pacific Ocean: Eastern North Pacific, ODP site | reverse complement strand
ATGTACTGGGAGACGAATCGCTGACAAGGAGACACTGACCCGGGAAGTGGCTGCATGGACTAAGAGAAGGAATGACCAGAGAAAGAAGATCAACTGGAAGTTTACGAGGGAGAAGGCTGATAAGAAACTGTCCAAGTATTATGTTCCATAATTAAATTGCTGTGACACTACGTTGCGAGGGAAGACGAGCAATACGTTACACAGGTATCTGACGAGGTAAATATGTTGAAGGCAGATGCCGATGCAGCGGCGATTACGGCAGCGGAAAAGAGCGCAGTAAAAAGTGCGGCAGATACGTATCTGAAGGACTTCAATGCATACGTGAGCACGGTAGGTAACTTCAATGAGATCCAGGCTACCGACGGTCCGTTGGTGGTGTCAGGACGTGCGATAGATGCAGCGGCAACCAAACTGCTTGGAAATGCACAGGCAGCAGCAGCAAAGGCAGCGTCAACAGCCACTATGCTCGTGATAGCATTTATTGTCGCAGCGATCGCAGTCGGCGTAGGGATAGCAATTGTCGTTACCCGGTCACTCGTCGGACCGATTACTGACGTGGTAAGGGTAGTGAAGGACTTTGCAGCAGGTAAACTCAGCACCAGAGCGGAAACAAAAGCATCAGGGGAGCTCCTGGAAATGAGGGACACCTTGAACAAGTTCGGAGATGAGTTGCAGGAGATAGTCAAAGACGTCGGTAGCGTGACAGGGAGCATGGCAGCAGGGGACTTGAGCGCAGCGTTCACCGCCGAGACACCCGGGGAATTCAGTGCGATACGCGACAACCTCGACAAGGCTAACGAGAGCTTATCGGATTTGATCGGAGAGCTGAAAGGTGCGGTGGATAACGTCTCTATAATAGGCAGAGAATCTGCTACTTCCGTAGAGCAGGTGAATTCAGGTATGCAGCAGATTTCGTCAGCATCGCAGCAAATAGCAAAGGGCTCTCAGGAAACTTCGGCTACCGTTGGTGAAGCGGCAAAGGAGGTTAAGGAGACGAACGCAGTGTTACAGCAGGTGCAGTCGAATGCAGAGGAATCAAATAAGTTCGCGGTGGAGAGTGCGGAAAGCGCAAAAGAGATGAACGAAATGGCTATGAAATCGTCAGAAGGGATGAAGGAAATACAGGAGGCTATCGGTGACACCGTAGCGATAATAAAAAGCCTGGGCAGTTCGTTAGAGGAAGTAGGAAAGACTACCGAGGTGATAGAGGGAATCGCAGAGCAGACGAATCTGCTTGCTTTGAATGCTGCGATAGAAGCAGCACGTGCCGGAGAACACGGGCGGGGCTTTGCTGTTGTTGCCGAAGAAGTGCGAAAACTGGCTGAGAACTCAAAGCAGTCCACCGGAGACATTGATACAATGATAAAGAAATTGCAAGAGGAGATGGAAAAAGTCGTTAAAGCCACGGATGCGGTCACGCAGCGTGCCGAGGTAGGTCGTGAAGACCTCGAAAAATCAGTAGCGGGTGTAGAAAAAACCGCAGGCATGATCGAGGACATCAAGAACAGGATGGAGCAAATTACCGAGGGTGCGAAAAAAGGTGCGGAAAGCATAGAAAAAGTATCGAAGGGCGTGGACGAGATTGCAAGTTCTGCAGAAGAGAGCGCATCGTCATCAGAAGAAAGCTCTTCTGCCGTAGAACAGCAAACGGCAGCCGCAGAACAGCTCAGCGGTGGCGTGCAGAAACTTTCGAAAATCTCTGAACAGGCTGCAGGGATGATTGCGAAATTCACATTGAAGGGTGGAGCAGGTAAGAAACAAGAACAAATCGCAAACTCAGCAGCAAAAGAGGAGTAAAGAGGCATCATGCCTCTTTTATTTTTTTATTTTTTGGTTGGTAAGAGGAGGTGAAAATAAAAAAATGGAAGAAAAAACAGGAATAGGAATAATAGGAAATGAGGAAGCAAAAGAAGAAGGAAGTGGAGTGAACCAGCAACAATTAGTGGTATTCAAACTCGGCGGCGAGGATTTCGGCGTGGACATCATGCAAGTGCGAGAGATAATAAGAAAAGGGGATATGACAGCAGTTCCAAACGCTCCTGTACGTTAAAGGTGTGATAAATCTCAGGGGGCAGATAACGACGATTATAGACCTGAGAAGAAAGTTAGGGCTGTTAGAGAAAGAATCAGGTGAGGATGAGCAGCAAGAACGCGTAATCGTGGTTGAGGTGGACAAAAATACCGTCGGGATGGCTGTTGACGCCGTGACAGAGGTAACGTATCTCTCAGAAAGCGATATAGACGAGGTGCCAGCACTGGTAAAAGAGAACATAGGGACGGAGTATCTCAGGGGAGTAGGAAAACTGCCTAATCGCCTGCTCATCCTGATAGACTTGAAACGCGTGCTGCACGGAGAGGAAATGGAGGGTGTGCTGCATCAATCCGCATAGCAACTGTAAAAACCCAAATCCTAAAGGTAATATGGAGAGGTATTTAAACTCCGCACCGAGGCGGATACGGATTTTGCACGTGGATGACGAGCCAGCGGATTTGGAGATAACGAGATTGTTCCTGAAAAGGGCAGGGAATGCCGATTTTGAAATATCCGGTGTGCTTTCCGCAGAAGTGGCGTTGGCTAAACTTGAAAGGGACCAGGACCATTTTGATGTCATTATCTCTGATTACAGGATGCCGGTGATGGATGGTCTCGAGTTTTTGGAAGAAGTGAGGAAAACGGTAGGTGGCGTGCCCTTCATTCTTTTCAGCGGGATGCCGGAACAAGAAATCCGCGAGGTAGCTTTGAACAAGGGTGCAGACAGGTACATTTCGAAAACGGGAAATCCCGCAAGTCAGTGCAATGAACTGGCACGTGCTATACGAGAGTTGGTGAAGGAGAGAGAGGAGAAGGAGGTATCATTAAGCGTAAAAGGAGGTATGAGGTAAAAATGAAAAAAGAAAAAAAAGAAAAAGAAAAAAAGTGGGCTTGGCTAATGCCAACCGGGAAAATATATAGGGTGGTGACAAACCCGGAGGACGGAACGATAAAAGTCTATAATCCCGATGGGAAGTTGGTGAATAAAGAAGAAAAACTGAGCAAAGGGGCGGTAAGCCTTATTGAGGAAAGCTTTCTCGAAGCCGTAGCGGCAAAGGTAGGGGCGGAGGAGAAGGCAAAAGGAACTGGAACTGGAGACGAACTTGAGACTGCGATGTATATACGATAAGATAAGATAAGATAAGATAAGATAAGATAAGATAGGAAGTAACTGCTCAATCTTCGGTTGACTAAAAATTCCAAATGGGTGCATTACGCAGGTTTCCCAGAGTTTACCAGAGTTTCCCTACCTACATTCTGCCTGGGGACCTACACGGTAATGCACCCTTTGGACTCTTTCGAGATAGAATTTTTGTGGTGCTGCTCGTTGTAAAAGGGGCATGTATTTTTAGAACAAAGCCCCTTCGAGGGAATTTAGAGCAAGATATGGAGGTTACAAGTACGCGCTCAGTAATAACAATTCTGAGGAGTGTTTGCTCATTGGACTGGATGAGAATGAGGTTTGAAAGTATTGCGGCGATGATGAAGTTCAGTCCGAAGAATCCTGCGAAAACCTCACCTCTATTGACCGTGCATGCTTTTCCATACCCTCTGCTTCACACAACCTCACTACCATGTCCTTTATTTTTCTTAGACCTTCCTTATCCAACCACTGTATAGCAATTCGATGCATAAAATGGTCAACGTCAAGCCCGGAGAATAAGCTCGCATAGCCCGCAGTTGGCAGCACGTGGTTTGTTCCCGTTGCGTAATCACCTGCCGCTACCGGCGAATAATTGCCTACGAACACAGACCCCGCATTTTTTATTCGCTTCAACACGTCCATCGGCTCTTTTACCATTATTTCAAGGTGTTCGGGTGCATATTCATTCGCGAATTCTATGCACTCTTCCATGCTATCTCCGGGTATTATCCAATTTCGTTCTTGCTCCTCCTCACCGGGCTCAGCCATAATTTCTCGCTCCACTTCCGCGGCTATCTTCGCAGAGTCCGTGAGAAGAACCGCTTTTGAGTTCGCGCCATGCTCTGCCTGTGCAAGCATATCAGCAGCAATGAAAGCAGGATTTGCAGTTTCATCCGCGAGTATCAAAATTTCCGATGGTCCAGCCGGGAAATCTATTTCCACACCCTCTTCTCGAACCGCCATCTTCGCCGCCGTTACATACACGTTCCCCGGACCCACTATTTTTTGCACCTTCGGTATAGTCGCAGTTCCAAAAGCGAGAGCAGCAATCGCCTGCGCACCTCCCACCTTAAATATTCTCGTCGCGCCTGCGAGATTCGCCGCAACTAAAGTAAGAGCGTCCACGTTCCCATCCTTCCCCGGCGGTGTGCACACTACTATCTCCCTTACACCTGCTATCTTCGCAGGAATCGCACACATCAGAGCAGTGCTGAAATACGACGCTGGAACATAAGCGCCAACCACGTCAAACGGCACATACTTCTCGCCAATGAACACGCCTTCACCAAATTCTTCCATCCATGCTACCCTCTTCTGCCGGTAATGGAAATTTCTTATCGCCTCGGATGCTTCTTCAATACACCGCAGCGTATTTCTATCCACGCTCCTTTTTGCATCTTCAATCTCTTCCTTCCCCACTTCTATTTCCTTCAGTTTTACGCCGTCAAATTTCACGGTGTATTCCAGCAGTGCCGCATCTCCGCTGTTCTTTACCGCTCTGATTATTTCTTTTACAACCGGCATAACTGCCGCTATGTCAAGCGTTCTGTTGAAAAAATCCCCGTTTTCACGCATCTCTTTTAGCTTCTTTATCATCTTCCGTTCACTTCTTATAATGTAACCATCGAGCGTAATGGCGGTTCCATATCACCGCACTATCTTGGTTATGTCTATCTCTATAATGTCCCCGGCACCCATGCTTTTCAACCTGGGTATTAAAACATTCACTTCTCGTTTACTCACTACCGTTTCCACCGCGTAATACCTGCGCTGGTCATTACCATAAAGTTGCGATATCGTTGGTCTTTTCATTGCCGGCAGCACTGACACCACTTCCTTTAACTTATCTTCCGCAACGTTCATGCTTAGCAATACCTTTCCCCTCGCTTCTATCACGCCGGAAAGCAACGTTCTTATCTCCTCTATCTCCCGCCTCTTCTCCGCATCACTCCACGAATCCCTATTCACTATCAACTTCGTGGAAGATTCCAGTATCGTGTCTATTATCCGCCAGTTGTTCTTCCGAAGCGTCTCCCCGGTCTCCGTGAGCTCGACTATGCCGTCCATCATGTCCTTCGCTTCAGTAGCGCCATAGGAAAAAAATATCTGCACCGGGATTCCGAGTTTGTCAAAGAAAGATTTTGTAAGGTTGGGATATTCAGTGCTTATTTTACTCTCCGGTTCTACGTCTTTTGCTTCTTTTATGTCCGCTCTGTCGGCTTGCACTGCGAGGACGATTTTTACAGTGCCTTCTTTTTCTGCCGTTTTACTGTATCTCAAATCCGCTATTTCCACTACATCCGCACCCCTTTCCTCTATCCAATCTTTACCTGTTATGCCAACGTCAAAATACCCCTTCTCAACGTATTCCGGTATCTCCTGCGGTCGCAATATCTTCACCTTCTCTATCCTCTGGTCTTCTATCCTCGGACTGTATTCCCTGCTCGTTACCTTTATTTCCAGGTCCGCCTGCTTGAATAACAACAGGGTTTGCGCTTCTAAACTGCCCTTTGGTATCGCTATGCTTATCATGTTCTCTCTTTTTCCTTTATGATACTTCTATATTACTATGAAAAATCGGAAGGATTCTACATAAATTTAAAATGAATGAGCAAACGAAAAGATTTGTGCGCAGCAAATTCGAAGAATATTATAGACGTGCGGGTATAAAAATCCCGCGGGATTTATGGATGCGAGAGTGGGGCTTCGTCCTCTTAGACCCGTATTATCCTGCGAAACTCGTAATGAGAAGGCACAAATCCTTTGCCACCAAAGAAGATCTGGCGAACTATCTCCGTGAGAATGCTCCTGCACATGCCTATTATTCCACCGCGATTTACAAATATCCCGCAGCGGATATGGCGAACAAGGGCTGGCTCGGTGCAGACTTGATTTTTGACCTCGATGCAGACCACGTCATAAGTGAAGCGGAATTCCGGAAGTATTCTTATGAGGATTTACTGGAGCTCGTGAAAAAAGAAACGGTGAAATTGATTGACTTTCTGCTCGACGATTTTGGATTTCACGAAGAGGATATAGAACTGGTATTTTCAGGGTCACGGGGCTATCATATACACATAAAAACAGAAGACGTGCGGGCGCTTGGAAGCCGGGAAAGAAGGGAAATAGTTGATTATGTGATGGCAACAGGGCTCGACATGGATAAATTTTTAGCCGTGGATTTGAAGGAAAAGGAACATGGCGATGAAAAGCAGGGAGGGGGGGATTTGAGGTTGATACCAGAGGGATGGGGCAAACGGCTTCTTAAAGGATGGATAGACCTTTTTCACGAAATAGCGGAAATGGAAGAAGAAAAGGCTATCGAAGTGGTAAAAAAGGTTGGCGAGATGGAAAAGAAGAAGGCAAAAGAGATAATAAGAATCGCGAAGGATGAGACAGTGATGAAGCGAATAGAAAGAGGTCAAATCCCACGGTTCTTTAAGCCAATAAGGGAAGGAATAACAAAAACGGTAACAGAAGCGGTGCGTGTAAAATCCGCGGATAAACCTGACGAGCCTGTCACTTCGGATATAAAAAGGCTTATCCGACTGCCAACTTCGTTACATGGCAAATCGAGTTTGGAGGCAAAACCTTTAAGAATGGAAACCTTTAAGGACTTCGACCCTTTAAAGGATGCTGTTGTATTCGGCGATTCGCCGGTCGAAATAAGCGTGGCTCGGAGCTCTTCGATAACGATGAAAGGTGAGCGATATAATGTGGAAGAAGGCGAAATTGCTTCGGTGCCCGAGCACGTTGCCCTTTATTTCATGTGCCGGGGTGCTGCGGAAATAAAAGAAAAAACAAGCGTTTAGGTCAGAAAATATCCTAAAGCCTGCTCATAAATATCTCGACCAAGTGACCAACTCCAGCACCAATTAAAGCCCAAACAATTGTTGATAAAAGCATTGCCATGAGAGTTATCAAAATGCTATTTGGAAATATAGCATTTATTAAAGCGTATATCACCCTCCCACTAAGAAAAGTTGGAAGAAAAACGATTATTCCAATTTCATCTAATTTAAGAATGTAACTAACGGACAAGAGTCCAAGTAAATAATAAAATGCTCCGATTATTGCACCAATTTTCCATTTTTTCATAGTTACATATTTATCAAAAAATAAAAAAGAAAAAAAAGAAAAATATTTTTTTATTTTAAAAGCTCATGCCACCGCATTTACACATAATCGCATCACGTTGCCTGCCTTATCCTTTGTGTAAAATATCCATGCTGGTTCATAGAATTCTTGCCTCTTTCCCGGTGCTTCTGCATAATATCCAAGTTTTATTTGTGTTACCTCGGCTTCTTCTTGGGACATTGGCTTTTGAATGAGTTCTCCCTTTTCGAACTTTTCGAAAGCTTCACTTGCAGAGATTATTTCCACCTCGCCCGCATACTCAAGCGATCTCCAGCATTTTGAAAAGAAGAGCAGTTCTCCATCTTCGCCAAGTGATATATCTATCTCTCCACCAGCACCGACCACAGGCATGCCGTTAATTTCTCTCTCAAATTTGACATCTACACTTAAAGGATGTTCTTCCACAACTTCTCCAGTTTTAGTGTTCATTCCATATAGGTAGTTGGTTTCGATGCCTGTAAGCACAGCATCTTCAGGTATGCCTCCATACTTTTCTAAGCATTTCTTTGCAATGTCGATTGCTTCCTTTTCTAACGGCAGGTTCTTCTTTACGTGCATCATATCTGGCTTGCAGTAGGACACGGTTCCATTATCTATAACCTTGTATATTGGCGAGGTGGCTGGTGCATCTGGCAAATCGGTTTTTAGCACGATATCACCAGACATAGGAGACATGATACCACCCCAATTCCCATTCCCAGTTTGCGTTTGTGCTTGTAGTACAATTCCACATATAGCAAGCATGAGCAATCCACTTACTACCAACAACTTAACTTTGGTTTTCATTTTCTTCGTCTCCTTTTTAACAACTCCAACTTGCATAGTACACTATATCGTCATCTGGATATTCGTCTGAAGCCACTGTTCCATGTCCGTGTAAGTGATCATTGTACCATTGGTCCAACGTATCAGCTATTGCCGTGGCTTGAACATCGCTTCCGTATGTCTGTTTCGTACCATAGTAGTAGGCATCTATGACGGTGTAATCGTATTGCACTGCTCTTCTAAGAACATTGTCTGGGAGATCCTCATCCGCATAAGTAGTGGTTTTAAACCCGAGCAGCATGTGAGAGTATTTTAATGCAGCTCCCCAATAGCTTACGTCTTGCAGCACTTTGCAACTATGCAATAGCACCCACTCGTTATCCTTATCCCATTTCTCTGAGACCTCCAAAGGAGTTACTACACCATAGAAGGGATAGTCCCAAAGACAAATCACCGTAGACCATATCTCATCTACTCCATGTCCGAAATGATAGTGGAAATCCGCCTCATCAAGACCTTGATAGCCTGAGTTAGAACATCCAAAATCACTGTCCTCGACATCATGCTCGGTCTCATGGAATTCTTCACTCCATCCATCATAGTCATGCAGCCAATACTCGACCTTCTCATAGCACAGCGAACCATAAGGGTCCAGATCGTTCATGAATTGGTAGTGTTCAATCGTGGTTACAGAGTATTCGATACCTTTGTCTTCAGCCATTACTGGAACAACTGTGCATAGCAGTAGCAGTATTGCTAATATCCCGGCTATTCTCTTCTTCATTTTTTTCGTTTTCACCTCCTTTTATTTTAGCGCCCCTCCTCGGCGCTCACTGATAGTATCGGTCAAACCCCTGATAAAACTATCGAAAATGTTCGCTTTTTAGCGAACAAAAAATAAAGGATTATTATAATGAAGCACAATATAGAACAAGGGAAAATGAGCGATTATTGGAGCAGTTATATTACAAATCAGAGAAAGCATAAACCTTAATCAGCATAAATTGCTTTTATCTTGTAAGAATCTTCTCCGAACTTAATACATTCAGTTCGGTTAGCATCCCAAAGTATTTTTAAAAATTCCACCTCCCACTTAAAAATGATTTCTGTTATTCTCTATCATTTGGTCGCAATTGTCGCACCACTGATCCGTAATACCTCCCTTTACTTGATAGTTTTTCTCCTCCGATATCTCCGATACAGGAACAGGAGCAAAATTATAAGCAGAAGCAAAATCACAAATACAATAAAATAAAAAATGCCTGTGGGGTGAATAGCAATACTCACGGCGGAGGAGGATGCCCCTACCATCAAAATGCCTTCACCCCACAAACTTTTCTTTGTGTTTTTCATTTTTGTCACCCATCTTTTATCGCCTATCAAGGGCCCACATATGTCCAATCCGTTGAAGCAATTACGTAGTATCCTGGTGGTTCATAGCCTGGTGGATATGTCCCATAATGCTGCCCAGTCACACGATACTCACCCGCTGTGCTGGCGGAATAAGAGCCACTAGCTTCTACCTCGTAAACGTTATAGCCATCGTCAAAATCAAAGTCTTTCAGACTTCCATCTTCGTAATACAGACCAGACCACACAGCCATGTAAGGCAGCCTATACCAGAGATGTGGCAACCACACTCTACTCCATGATTTGAAGTCTATATCCGGCCATTCTGCCTCCATCTTAGAGTAATGACGTGTCAGAATAATGAATTTCGGTTGTATGTCGGTGGACTCAGAGGCTGGTTTAAACGCTTTTGTCACCACAGCCTGTGAGTGATCTTCTCCCCTTGGAGGCTCAGATGGATCAGGCCAAATCATTTCGGTTGCGTAAAGATTCTTGGCTATCTCTTCAGGCATGTCCTCCAGAACCTCTGGAAAGACTTTTTCCATGAACTCTCCTATCGTGATATCTTGTCCCACAAGCCGGTTTATTATTTCAAGTTGCTCCTCGTTTGCTGAGATAGAATGACGACGGGTTCGGTTTTGTTCAGTAGCAGGATTAACACTTACAGATACGGTCGTCGGCATTAATCCTTGATTTTCGTGTGTCGCCGTGAACTCCACTTCCATGCCAAATGCTTCCAGTTCCGCTATAATTTGGTCGATTTTCTCTACATAACTCAGTACATCGTCCAAGCGCCATTCCGTCACCGCCTCATTATAACTGGTTACGGCATCTTCAAGATCCTGTGACAAGTTATCGATATCATAGCTCTTCTCGTCATCTATGCCATGCTCATACGCACTCACTGCTGACAAAAGAGCCATGCCTGCAAGCAATACTACTATTAACATTGCTCCAATTGTTACTTTTCCTTTCTTTTTCATCTTTTCCATATCACCTCCTAAATTTTTTAAACCCTTTCTTTTCCCCCCCCCCTTCATCTTTTTATTTTCCCTCCTTTTTAGCGCCCCTCCTCGGCGCTTACTGATAGTATTGCTCAAACACCTTAAAAAACTATCGAAAATATTCGTTTTTTAGCGAACAAAAGTGAAGGATTTATAGATTACCCTTTTCTTGCCCTTCTTAAGTGTATGCGAAATGCCGCATATAAAAACAGTACGGCAAATGAAATCAAGATAATACCAATGATAATATGTTCAGGTTCGTAAATTACACCACCCATTGGAGGAGGAATTTCCTCTGGTAGCGAGATGCTTTTAACAAACCTATAAACTTCTATAATTCCGCCAATAAAAGATAGTACTGAGGATGACAAAAGAATTACAATTTTAGTTAGTTCATGCGGATGTAGTAGTGCCTTACTTTTCTTCGTGAGTTCATAATAAACCCGCTTACGCGCATTTTCTTTCTTTTCAACTAATCCAGCATTCGTTAGCTTCTCCAAATGTTTATGAACGGTAGATTTAGTAAGGTTTAATTCTCTTGATAATTCAGTAACAGTCTTTCGCCTTGAATCCAGTCTTTTTAGAATCTCGATTCTGCTTTCTGAAGCTAACACATCAAAATCATCTTTAACAAGATTGACTTTTTCAGACAAAGCAATCACCTGTTCTAAAATATATACTATTTAAATTTTTCTTTTATCAC
>JABUBN010000536.1_pt1 | contig 11139 bp, 9 predicted proteins | sample 7240341 | NCBI WGS metagenome assembly JABUBN01 (sample SAMN07256345, study PRJNA390944) | subsurface metagenome | isolation source: Methane hydrate marine sediment | place: Pacific Ocean: Eastern North Pacific, ODP site | reverse complement strand
GAGGCGGGAGAGGAATTGTTCATGATCCGTGCTCGATAGCTTTATCCGTGCTTTTTGGTTCATCGCCCTTTCCATTTTGCTTGTCTTTAGTTAGTCTATTTGCTTCGCTTTCTTTGCCTTCGCTTACTTCTCCTTTATGTCCATCACCATGCCAGCGGCAACGGTTTGCCCCATGTCGCGGACTGCGAACCTGCCGAGATGCGGTATCTCCTTTACACGCTCGATAACCAAAGGTCTTGTCGGTTTTACCTTTATTACAGCGGCATCGCCTGCTTTTATGAAGTCGGGGTTCTCTTCTATTGTTGCTCCAGTCTTCGGGTCCAACTTCTTTAAAATTTCGATTATCGTGGATGCCACTTGAGCAGTGTGGCAATGGAAAACTGGCGTGTATCCAACAGTAATTGCACTGGGATGCTGGAGGACGACTATCTGAGCAGTAAACTCATCTGCAACCGTTGGCGGGTTATCTACATGACCGCAAACATCTCCTCTCCTTATATCATTCCTGCTTATCCCACGAACGTTCCAACCGATATTGTCACCAGGAATCGCTTCTGGAATCTCCTCATGGTGCATCTCTATTGTTTTCACCTCTCCTTTCATACCCGGCGGGTTGAAAATCACGGAATCGCCTTTCTTTAACTTCCCCGTCTCCACTCTTCCTACTGGAACGGTCCCAACACCTGTTATTGTATACACATCCTGCACCGGTATCCTGAGCGGAAGCTTGATAGGCTTCTCCGGCACTTTCATGAGGTCCATCGCTTCTAAAAGGGTAGGTCCGTCAAACCATTTCAGTTTATCACTGCGCTTTGATACATTATCGCCCTCAATTGCAGAAACGGGAATAAGCGTGATGTTCGCTTCCTTGTATCCCACGACCTTTAGAAGGTCTAAAAGCGCCTTCTTTAACTCTTCGTATCGTTTCTGGTCGTAATTTACCCTGTCCATCTTGTTTATAGCGATAATCAACTGACTCACCCCTAAAGTTCTGGCTAAGAATACGTGCTCCTTTGTCTGCGCCATTATTCCGTCCTTGGCATCCACCACCAACACCGCTGCATCCGCCTGTGAAGTCCCGGTAATCATGTTTTTTACGAAATCCCTGTGACCGGGGCAATCCACAATCGTATAATAATACTTGTTAGTATCAAACCTCTGGTGAGCAACATCTATGGTAATGCCCCTCTCTCTTTCATCTTTCAAAGTATCCATTACCCAGGCATACTCGAAAGTCGCTTTTCCCATCGCTTCTGCCTTTTTCCTGTACTCCTCTATCACATGTGGGTCTATTACCCCTGTCTCCGTCAGCAACCTTCCCAACAGCGTTGACTTACCGTGGTCTATATGACCTATCATTGCCAGATTCATGTGCTCTTTCTCTACCATCTATCTTCTTCTCCTATTTTTCCCTTCTCTTCTCTTCTCTTCTCTTCTAATCTACAAACCATATTTATTATATCCTTATTTATTTCTACCTTATCCTATTTTATTTATTCTATTCTTTAATATTCTCATGTTCGCTTTTTAAACTTTTCACATATACAATAAATAACGCAGATGAAACCGAAATCCGATTGTATCGCTTGTTTGGTAGAAAGGACGAAATATGAGTGTGATATAGCTTTTAACGAGGATAGAGAAAAAATCCTTGCACTGAAGGAATTTATTGCTTTTCTCGTGGAGCATCTCGGCGAGGGTGGGAAGTCGCCTGCTTTTTTTGGCACTGAAAGGGAGAGGATAATAAAAAGGCGAAGTGGAGCGAAAGACCTTCATAGAGCGGTGAAAAAGCGAAGCAACGAAGTTGCGAAAGAACTGCTTCCCGAGGCGTATAAATTTTACGATGCTGCCGTTGCGAAGAACGGGAATGAAATAGAAGCTTTGATACGAATAGCCGCAGCAGCGAATTCAATGGAATATGGTGTAAAGGGGTATTCATACGATGACGATGTTTTTAAAGGTGATTTCGTGCACACCTTGAATGAAAAACTTAATTGGGACATGGATTCGATAGTATCTGCGATAAAGGAGCGAGACGAGATTTTGTATTTGACGGACAATGCAGGCGAGGTGTTTTTTGATGCGTTTGTGATAAAGGAGTTGATGGAAATGGGTAAAGAGGTGGTTGTATCGCCGAAGAGCGCCCCTGTTCTGAACGATGCCACGATAGAAGACGTGAAGGAGGCGATTACAAGTGCGGGTATTCCTAATTCCGGTTTGGGGGATGGGATAGCGGTAGTTCCGAGTGGCGCATGCATAGGCGTCTCATTAGAAGAGGCGGGAGAGGAATTCCGGGAGATGTTCAGCGATGATAAATATTTGGTGATAGCGAAAGGGATGGGGAACTACGAGGCGATTTCGGAGTTTGAAGCCGAGCCGGAATTGAGGTTGCGAGGCAGGGTAATATACGTTTTTAGGGCGAAATGCGAACCGGTAGCGAGTAGCATAGGAGTAAGAAGAGGGGAGCTTGTTGCTAAGCTCGTGTAAGTAACTCGATAGAAAAATGAAGAACAAAGAAGAGATTCTTTTCTCCTCGGATGAGAACAAATTCAGAGAAGCGCTAAGAGATTTTCTTGAACGCGAGGATGCGAAAAAGATAGAGCGGGAGATATACGAAAGGGACTTTTATCCGCGGGAGTTCTACGAAAAAACGGGTGAAGAAGGCTTCTTAGCTCCGGTGTTGCCGATAGAATATGGTGGCAGGGGAAAATTGGTATCTGAAGCGATATTAGCAGAGGAACTTGGTGCCGCTTGCGTGCCGCTTGCGTGGATACATTCCACTTCCTCTTACGTGTATGCAACGATTGCCAGATACGACAGCGAGGAGCAAAAGAAGCGATATCTGCCGGCGATGAAAAGAGGTGCTAAGATAGGTGCGATTGCGATAACCGAGCCTGGAGCGGGGAGTGACGTGATGCGTATCGAGACAAGGGCAGAGCGGAAAGACGGTGCATACGTGATAAGTGGCGAGAAAAGGAACATAACAAACGGGAGCCAGGCTGACGTGCTCTTGGTATGGGCGATAACGAATCCAGAAGTTGACCCTGCGGTGGGTATGAGCGTATTTATCGTAGAGCCAGGCACGGAAGGGTTTGAAGTGGTAAAGGATTATAAGTTGTTGGGGGGGTTTCCGGGAACTGTGAATTCTCATCTTCGGTTTGATGCGATGAGCGTGCCTGCGGAGAACATACTTGGCAGAACGAATGAGGGGGCGAATATAATGTTCGATGAGCTTTCCGTCGAGCGAACGTTATATGCAGCGATGCTGGTGGGAGAAGCGAGACCCGTGCTCGAGCTTGCGGTTGGCTATTCGATGGAGCGGGAGCAGTTTGGAACGTCCATAAGCCGTTTCGAGGGAATAAGTTTCAAAATAGCGGATATGGCGACGAGGTTAGAAGCTGCTAAGTTAATGGTTTATCATACCGCGAGGATGATTGATGCGGGGTTCAACGCGGAGAAGGAATCGGCGATGTCAAAACTGCTCGCTTCTGAGGCGTTCTACGAGGTGGCGCATAACACCGTGCAGATACTGGGCGGCAGAGGACTCAGCGATGAATATCCCGCGGAATGGGCGTTCCGAATGGCGAGGTTGTCAATGATTCCCGCGGGGACGAACGAGATAATGCGGTTTATCGTGCAGCGGGAAGTGTATAAGGGGTGTAAGGGTGAGAAGAAAGGAAGAAGGTAATCACATCTTTTTGGAAAAGGAAAGCTGAGGAAATATTGAGAGGAAAGGGAATGTGACAAATCCCTGTATCCAAGATTATCATTGAAGTTTACAGAATTAAACTCTCTTCTAATTGATTCTTTTCCTCTAATTGTTTTAATTTTTCCTTATCTCCAGCTCCGTATATAAAACCAAATATAGATTTTAGCTTCTTTTTTTCTTTTTCTAGCACTTTTCTAACCTTGCTCACCTTATTCAAGCAATTTTCTTTACACTCTCTTAAAAACCCCATAGAAGAATCGTTTCTTAGTTTATCAAGTTCATCAAACATTAAACTTAATGGCTTACCTGAATGTTCTGTCATCCATACATTATATTTATCCAACTTATCTCTTTCTCTATTTCTTAAGGACTTAAACCATTCAAGGCTTATTTTCTCTCCTTTTAATATAGCCTCGATTATCTCCCACTCTAACCCCTCCGTGAGTTTAGAAATTTCGTTGTTATTTTGTGAAGCTCTAACAAAACGCCCTGAAGTTGCTTCTTGAAATGCTTTGTCATAATCCTTTACTATTTTCTCTTTTTCCGGCTTGAATCTATCAAGAGTAATGGAAAGTATATCTCTATATTTTTTGATAGCTTCGTTGAGTTCTTTTAATCCTTCTATTGACTTTTGGAAAATTAGAGAGGATACCTCATTAATATCAATTTCCGAAGGATGACGAGCGCATTCAACATCCCTCTCTATTTTCTCTATATTTGTGAGTAAATAATCTTCATAAACAATTTTAGCTCTTTTTTGGGATTCTTCTAATCTTGGTGGTATCTGACTCACATAATATTTTCCCACGACACCACCCATTCCAATTGCAAAAGCCGTTACAAATATTTCTATCAAAAGAAGCGCTGTTTCAGAAACCATCTTATAACTATATTAGAGAAAGTAATAAAAATATCTTTCTCTTCTTTTGTTGAGGTAAATATCATAGCTATTATTCCAAACGATAAGAATAGGACGCAGGAGGAACGGATCAAAGAATTTGGATGTTTAGAGCTTCAGAAAGGAGAATGGATGAGGAAATAAATCCTGAAAGGTAGTCTATTGATACTATCTTTTATAGCGTCTCGAAATTGCCAAGACATACACTTCCCTCGCTCCGTTTTCTTTCAAAACCCTTGCACACTCATTCGTTGTTGCACCCGTAGTGAAAACATCATCCAGTATTAAAATGGATTTCCCACGAATCGCTTCCTTCTCTTCCTCCTCCTCCTCGATAGTAAATGCTCCTCTTATTACCCTTTCCCGCTCCTTCATGCCTAAATCCTTCAATTTAACTTCTTTACATTTCGAGAGAACCATGAAATTTATATCAATGAAATCCACCAAACACCTAACAACTACCAATATCTCTGAAATATGGTCAAAGCCGACTTCTTCTATCCTTTCGTCACTCGAAGGAACTGGAATAATCATATCCACATCAAGTTCTTCTTCATGCTCAAAGAGCCAACTTGCAACGAGAATTCCAAGGGGAATTGCCAAATCAGCACTTGGAGACCCTTTAACACCCTTAAATGCTTTTATTGCATAATCTAAGTTCATTCTTTCTTGTCCTATCGCAAAAACTTTCTCGAAATATAGTTCTCCCCTCCTCCTCTTCTCATTGCACCAGTAGCATGTTCCCCATCTTCTATATTTTTCCTCTTCCATCTCATCACAGCAAATTGTGCAACAATGTTCCGGTATATCAAAAATCACCTTCTTAAAGCAAGAGGAACATTCATTCATAAGCTTTCTCCTTTCCTCTTTACTCAAAGAGAGAAAGTCCATAGAATCACTGACTTCTTCAAATAAAATACAATTTTTATTTGTCCAAAAATGAATTGCGGAAATGCAAGGAAGAGATATCCCCTCTTCTTTGCAAACATCCAAAACATCTCTTGGACTTTTAAACACATAATTTGGCTTTTCTGTAAATATTTCCGCTATTACTTCATGACTCGTACCCCATGTGACAGCACCTGTGTATGCTCTCGCTCCTTTTCCTGCTTTTATGTCCACAGGACGATCTCCGATATATAATATCTCTTGCGGATTAAGACCTAATCTTCTCGCAGCCTCAAATACAGGCTCAGGATGCGGCTTATGCCTTTCTGTATCGTGATAAGTAACCAAACAGTCCACCATTTCTTCAATACCCGCAACTTGCAACCCACTTCTGGCATAGTTCTCAGGTAAGGAAGTAGCAACCCCTATTTTATACCCACGCCTTCTTAACTCCTCAAGAAGTTCATTTACACCCCGAAACGCAGATGAAAATTTGATGTTCGTTTTGTAAAGCATCCAATATCTCTTTCTAAATTCGTCTATACCTATTGATACATATTCATTGATAACTTTGTAAGGGGAAAAGTGTGTCTTTCTCATCATTTCCTCATGACGGACACTCACGCCAAATGAACTTATCACATCCTTCAACGACTTTGCAATCACTTCTCTTGTATCCAGAAGGGTTCCATCTAAATCGAAAACAATGCCATTCACATTCCTACTCATTTACTCGTCCCTTTATCCGCACATTTAGAAATCACGAAATCCGCATAGGAACCAAAAAGACCATCAGATACCGGAATTTCATACACATCCGTAGATATTTTATGCATTTTATTCCCATGAGAAACTTTCTTATCACGCAAAATTGATATTCCCTCTGCCTGCTCCACACTCCTATCTTTGGGCTTGGCATAAAATATTTTCCTTTTTTGAATATCCGCATAATGAATCGTGTGTGTTGTCCCTCCCCGCTTTCCCGTCTCCACAACTATTATCCCAACAGAAATACCACTTGTTATCCTGTTTCTTCTCACCAAATTTGCTGCGCTCACATCTGTTCTTATAGGGTGTTCAGAAATCACTGCACCTTTACTTGAAATTTCCCGAAATAGCTCCGCATTCTCTGGAGGATATACTTTTCCAAGACCATTTGCAACAACTGCAACTGTGGGTCTTGGTTTTACTCCACCAGCCTCTAACGCACCTTTGTGTGCGAAAGTATCTATCCCTCTTGCTAAACCACTTACAATTACCCAGCCACGCCTCGCAATTTCCCTGCTAATACCTTCAGCGAACTCTCTTCCATATTCAGTTGGATTTCTCGTCCCAACCACAGCAATCGCTTTCCAAGTTTGTGGAATTCTTCCGAGGACATACAGCAAAGGGGGAGCGTCATTTATTTCCCTTAAATTCTCAGGATATTTTTTTGTGTTTATTTTGACGACCTCTATCCCCATATCTTTCGCCATCGAAAGTCTTCTATCTAAAAAATCTTCTTTTGGACTTCTCCGATATTCCCCTATGCCCCCGATTATGTTCATTTTTGAGTGATTTCTTACACCGTTTAACACCTCCAACAGCTCATGCTCCTTAGCCTCGTAGAGGATGAAATAAGGGTCTTCAAAAATATTTAAAAGTTTTCTGAAGATAGAGGGCGTAATGCCTTTTATTTCATTTAACGCCTCCCAATATATAGTGCCGGTGCGTTGTTTCATACCTTTTATTTATTATATTTGCCTTTTCACCTTAAAAAACGTAAATCTTTTCTGAATATTATAAAAGGGGCTCATTGTGATTTACGATTTTGGAACAACATGAACACCAACAATCATCGGATACGCACCGTATTCCAGCCTATCAACGCTATAATCCGTATAAGTAAGCCCGATAGCGAGATATGTCTCGTTTTTCCTCAAATATCTAACCATTCGCAGCCCATAAGTCCAGCGATGTTTCCTTTTCAAATCGTTCCAGATGTTGTAGAAGGCGTTGCATCTGCATGACCATCTTCGGTATATCCTGCCTGAGGTATCTTTGAAGTTAAAACGAATGTATTGCTCGTAGCCTTTTCCTTGCTCCGTTTTCTTTCCCGCCCTCTCTTCATACACGTGCAAAATGCGTGGCTTTATCAACCCTAAACTCCTGCCACTTTTAAACACTGCATCCACCGAAGCATCAACGTTCCTTTCCAGAAATTCTCTTTTCTCTTCTCCATTCAGTTCCCTTTCCACGCCTTCGCCGTAAACAAAAAATCGGTCCTCCTTCCGTGGACGCTTGCCTCTCCACGCATCAACGTATATTCTTGAGATGCAAAGATTCTTGAAATTCTCTTCTCCAGAACTGAAGACATCGGTTTCATAAACGCCTTGCGGTCTTATCCAGTCCCCGTTTTCGGCTATGCCTGCGATGCAGACCTGCCCCTTCTCAGGTCTTGCAACTGCCAATACGGTAAAGTTATGTGCGGGTGCATGGCTCAACGCAGCAATATTCGCAGGGATTTCGGTTATTCTCGTGTATTTCCCGGCATTTACTCTTTTCTCGCCTCCTCTCCGAGCTTCAGGAACACGTGCGTTCTCTATTCTTAGCGTATCGCCAGCTTTTATCTCGCCACGAATAACAAGTTCTGCTTTATCATCCCAGAAGGAAACCCTCTTGTAACCGAGTTCATCTGCTATTATGAGGTCAGCAACTTTTTTAGCTTCATCACTAACTTTGACTTCTTTAAAAGGTAGAATTCGGAGCACTTTTCCGGTTATGTTTACCATTGCCGATACACCTGTTTTTAGAGTGATTGGAATACTATGTTAAATTTTTCGGGAAATAAAGCAGAGCAGCATCAATTTTCCTAACACTAAGCACCAAATCATAAACAAATTTATAAGTGCACCGGATATTGAGCAGTTACCGCAGCCATGTCTTATAGTATAAAGACCATTCTCGTTTATATCTTCTATTGTTCTTTATTATACAATTAGACAATTTACTATGCAAAATAGAAAGATTTAAATAGCGATTTGCAATAAAAGAATATTTATGTATAAAAAAATGTTTGGTAGTATAAAAAATATAGGAGGTGATTAATGTGGAAAAAGTAAAATCGATAAAAACTCTGATTCCATTGACAGTAGTATTAGCAGCCGTGTGTATTTTTAGTGCTATGCCAGTGCAGATATGCGAAGCGAGGGAAATAAAAGAATTGCACATAGGTTATCAACCCAGCACGCACCAGATTGCCGAAATGATTGCGATGGAAAAAGGCTGGTGGGCGGATGAACTGAAGAAATTCGGGATAGAGAAAGTAACGGATGGAGAATTTACATCTGGTCCACCTGAGATGACAGCGATGATGGCTGGAGAACTTGATATTGCATACGTAGGCACGGCTCCGCCCATTACTGCCATAGACAAGGGATTAGATGCTAAGATCGTGGCGGGAGTGCAGAATAAAGGTTCTGACCTCGTTCTTTTACCTGAACTCGCAGCAAACTACACTTCTCCCGATGACTTGAAGGGGTCAAAAATGGTAATAGCTACTTTCCCTCCAGGCTCGATTCAGTATACAATACTCACGAAATGGTTAAGCGATAACGGATTAGACCCGGATAAGGATGTTGACATCAGGGAGATGGGGCCTCGTGAGGCGATATCGGCGATAGAAGCGAGGGCTGTGGGTGGCGTGTTCCTTCCTGCTCCTTCTCCAACCATAATAGAAATGGAAGGGGCGGGAGAGAGAGTTGTCCACTCAGGAGATATGTGGCCCGACCACGCGTGCTGTTGTCTATTAGTAAGCGAAGAGCTAATCAGTGAGCATCCAGAACTTGTGGAGCAAATAATCAGGATACACATAAATGCAACAGAATATATAATAGAACATCCGGATGAGGCTGCTGCGGTATTTGCAGAAAAAACAGGGTTTGAACTTGAAAAAACAAAAGAGTCTTTTAAACGGACTGATATGGTGTGGGTTCATAATCCGCATCCGCAGATAAGTTCTGGCACCGAGTATGCGAGGGTGAACTATGAAATGGAACTCACCGATAAACTGCTGACAGAGGAAGACCTTTACGATACAAGCTTCTATGACCGAATCATGGGAATTGCTCCAACTCCTTCGCCTTCGCCCAGCCCATCACCAACTCCAGCACCTACGCCAACACCAGGGTTTACTACTGTTTTTGCAATCGGAGCGTTATTGGTAGTAGCATACCTAATATTTAGGAGGGGAGTTTAACTCCTCTTCTCTATTTTTTAAAAGGGAGAGGTATTTTTCAGAAATGAGAATAAATAAACTGCTGTCTTCCCTGAGAGGAAAATACGGAATAGAAGTAGTTTCAATAGGTATAGTAATAATTATTTGGGAGCTACTGGCGGACTTTGTTGTGAAGGAATTATATAAGTTGCCTGGACCCATTTCGGTTTTTTATGCTTTTTATAAAGTAAGGGAATTTATACCTTTGGATATTGCTGTTAGTCTTTTACATTTCAGTCTAGGTTTAGCAGCAGGAGCAGTTGTTGGGATTACAATAGGAGGACTAATGGGCTGGTTCAAAGTAATAGATAGAGCTATTGGTCCTTTAATAGAAATAGTGCGTGCTATACCGCCGATAGCCTGGATACCTTTCGCTATTATGTGGTTAAAACTCACTCACTACTCTGCGGGTTTTATCGTGTTTTTGGGTGCGGTATTTCCAATATTAGTAAATACTTATGCGGGCTTTAGAGGAGTAGATAAGGTCTATATTGACGCTGCAAAAGTTTTAGGTTGCGATAAAGGGAAAGATTTGATTAAATATGTTGCTATACCTCATTCTATCCCTTATACCGCTGCTGGAACACGCATAGCGATAGGAATAAGCTGGATGTGTGTGGTAGCCGCAGAGATGCTTGGAGCAAGTAACGCGGGTTTAGGATACAGATTATGGTCGAGGTTCTACCATTTGCACATGATGGACAAACTTGTTGCTTATATGATTATAATAGGATTGATAGCGTTAATCATGGACCGCATATTCAGGTATTTTGTGGAAGAGAAGATACTAAAGTGGAAAAAAGGAATGGTAGCAGTGTAGTTAAAAATGAACCACAAACTAGAACTTCGCAACGTAATAAAGACGTTTAATTCGGAAGAGGGGAAGATAAAGGCATTGGAAGATATAAATCTAAATGTCAAGCCTAATGAATTTTTATGTATTATCGGACCTTCGGGGTGCGGGAAAACCACCTTGCTAAGATTGATAGCGGGTTTAGACCATCCAAGCAGTGGAGAGATTATCTTAGATGGAAAAGAAGTGAAAGAACCTTCTCCAGATAGAGGGATGGTATTTCAGGAATTCTCGTTATTCCCCTGGAGAACAGTTATCAAAAACGTTACTTTCGGACTCGAGACACAGAGAATAGATAAAGAAGAGCAGTATCGAATTGCTAATGAATATTTAGAGCTTGTAGGTCTAAAAGGCTTTGAAAATTGTTACCCATACGAACTTTCAGGCGGGATGAAGCAAAGGGTAGCGATTGCAAGAGCTCTTGCGATGGACCCATCTATTTTATTAATGGATGAACCTTTTGGCTCCGTAGATGCGCAAACGAGAAACGTGCTTCAAGAAGAGCTGCTGGAAATCTGGAAAAGAACAAAGAAAAC
>JABUBN010000535.1_pt1 | contig 11141 bp, 8 predicted proteins | sample 7240341 | NCBI WGS metagenome assembly JABUBN01 (sample SAMN07256345, study PRJNA390944) | subsurface metagenome | isolation source: Methane hydrate marine sediment | place: Pacific Ocean: Eastern North Pacific, ODP site | reverse complement strand
GCGATAAGTTCTCCCTGGACAATCATGCCCCAGGTGCCACCCTGTTTCCCGCCTGGAGACAGATAAAAAAGAAATTTCCCGGTTGTGCGGTCAAAAACGGCAGGCATAGCACGTCCGGAAGGAACAAACAGCTTGTTCTCAGAGGCAATTATATAACTCTGTGGTGATACACCACCGTATTGTAAATCAAATACATTGTCATCAAGGTCATCATTTTTCCATATTACGGAACCATCTTTTGCATTCAATGCACAAATATATTGGCCGTCATAGGGAAATACTCCGGCACCAAAATAAACCGTTCCGTCTTCAACCAAAACACTGGTTCTGATTGGCCAGAGAGATATCATTTTCCCATTTCCAAGTACCTTTTTGTCTTTTGGCCCGGGACGGTATTTCCAAACCAATTTCCCGTTTTTTGCATTAAGACAATACACATAACCGTCATCTGAACCAAAGTAAATCCGGTTTTTCCATATCGAAGGTGAAAACCGGATTGGTCCTTCAGCGAAAAAAGTCCATTTTTCTTTTCCTGATGAACTGTATAAAGCATAAACTTTATTGTCAACTGAAGAGCCAAAGTAAACCATACCTTTTACCGCAGAAACATGAAATGTATTATCGAAGTGCATTCTTTGCATCTCTTCTGCAGGCAGGCTCCAGGCAGGTTCCGGAGCATGAACCGGAATATAGGTCCAGTTCATAAAGAGTTCGGAAGGGATTTCTTCGGTGGTTGATCCGCTTCTGGTTCCATCATGCCGGTATGTTTGCCATCCCTGTCCTGGATCATACCTTGTGCAACCGATAGCGCCAAAAATGATTGTGATAGCAAGAACGATTATTGTCTTGTAATACTTCATTTTGTGTCCTGATTTTGAGTTTTTTGTTTTCATGGTAATAGTTTAAATTTTACTAATGTATTGATTGTATTATTTTTTATCAGGAAGATGTTAACTTCCCGGTTAAACTAAAAATTATGTAATCTGCCCCTTATTCAAATTAAAAATACGATCGGTATACCGGTCTGCATCCTTTCCGTGAGTTACAAAAATAACGGTACCTCCGGTTTGATGATATTCTTTAAGAATTTTTATTACCTCCTGAGAATTATCCGGATCAAGATTACCTGTTGGTTCATCTGCCAGGATTATTTTTGGTTGATGGATCAGGGCCCTGGCCAGGGCAACCCGTTGGCGTTCGCCGGCGCTTAGCTCCGAAGGTTTATGCAGGATACGATCTGATATACCGAGTTGGTCTGCCAGTTCTGATGCTTTACGCTGTTTGGTTCCATTACTACCCAATCCGGCAGCAAGCATAATATTTTCCACGACATTTAAATACGGAATGAGATAAAACATTTGAAAAACAAAACCTATATTGCATGCTCTGAATTTTGTCCGCTCAAACTCATTCAAGAGATAAATGTCTTTATTTTCAACATTAACAATGCCTGAAGAAGGTTGTAACATTCCTCCGATACTCAGTAACAAAGTTGTTTTACCACTTCCGCTTGGCCCCCTGATAATAATAAAATCACCTTTGTTTACTTGCAAGTCAATATTTTTCAGTGCCTCCACCTGTTTCGGTGGTGATCCGAATATTTTACCGACCTTATCAAGATGAATCATTTTAGGTACTTAAATTTAAATTCTGACTCCTGTGGACTCGGAATAGTAATAAATCACAAATGACAAATCCCAAAAATCAAATAAATTACAAATCATCAAATATCAAATATCAAATCCCAAATTTCTTTTTTTTTCAATTACTCACCATACACCCCATTGAGCCCACATTCATTCCTTCCTTAACGTTATTGCCGGATCTTTTAAAATAGCAACCATTGTAGGCAAAAAAGCTGCAAATGCTGAAAAGACAGGAGCTGCAATTATTGACCAAATCAATAATGAATAAATGGGTTTCAGTGAATCAGCAGTAATTTTAAAAATCCCGGTGCCGAATTTTAATGCCAGAATTGTTCCGATAACATAACCTAAAACAGCGCTTACTATTCCAATTATCAGCGCTTTTCCGATAAAAAGCCCTGCAATTTTCCTCCCGCTATGACCAATTGCACGTAATATGCCGATTTCCTTTTGTCTTTCTCTCACATTTATCATCGCAAGCACTCCTATCCATATAACAATTATGATTATCACAAAGATGGTAATAACAGCAAAATATTCTTCAATCATATGTCTTTGCCGTTCGCGGGCATTTGCAATTGTTGTATTCATAATTACTTTCGCTTCCGGAAGAACCTGATCTAATTGTTCCCGTAATATTTCCATGGGATCATTTTCATCGGGTGAAACACAAAGACAATTGAGCGCCATAATCTCATTTATTTCCCCTTTAAAACCAATCAAATCCTGGAATTCCGATAGTGCACCATAAATTCTTATATCATCTATACTTCCGGTTTCGGAAAGAGTTTTATTTACCTTAAAGTATCTGTTAAAAATGTTGATTGAGTCTTCCTGGCGAATTTGCATATCTTTTGCCAACTCATACCCTACATATACAGTTCCCGGCTCAATACTAAAGATCATAGCGGTTTTTTTCTTTCCCGAGGGTTCAATCTCCGGTGCAATACCGGTGAGAACCACCTCTTTATTGTTCCAGACTATTTTTTTATGTAAGGTCGCGGTCAAATGAGCAAAGGAAAAATCCTTAAATTCCCAAAACCGGTTAATATAATCTTCAGGCATGGTAAGGTTTGAATAACCTTCTGTCCAGAATTTATTCATATCGGTTTCCCCGGGGATAATCCGCAGATTAAACCCCATATCACGGGTCAGACGTATGGTCTCCCTTTTTGATGCCTCATTTGCCGTAAAAAACGATACAAAAAACGCCACAGCAATAGTTACGGCCAATAAGGCAAGAACGAAATTTAGTTTTCGATAGATGATTTCTTTGTAAATGAGTTTAAGGAACATAAATTGTAACGGTTCTTTGAAATAATAACCTCAAGTTATAAAATATTTCTATAAACATTATATAATTAGAGCCTGTCTATAAAGTCCGAAAGTTTATATTAATATTAAAAATCACAAATGACAAGCACCAAATTTCAAATAAATTACAATATTCAAAAATTCAATGATCAAAATGGTTTCGGTCATTTGATAATTGATATTTAGAATTTTTTTGTTTTTTGTTTTTTGTTTTTTGGTGCTTTAGTTCAAAATCTTTTTGACTTTATGGACAGACACTAATTATCTCTTTTGTTTTACTTTATTACGTTTATGTCTTAAAAATAGAAAAACTCCTGCAATAAAAACAACAAGCAAAATTCCTCCAAATCCCAATAAAATTGTTCTGAAAACCAGGTTATTCTTTATTGGTGTTGTTTGGAAAAAAGATTTCCGTATGTCGGAAGCTGAAATCCTTGGAACATCCCGAGAACTTTTTTCAATCTCAAATTTTCCTTCGGTATATCCTAAAAGGTTATCTTCTACAGGATTCAATGGGTTTTCAGATACTGGTTTCACTGACAATATCTGGCTCATTTCAGCTTTGACCAATGGACTTTCGACATCAAAGCCAAGAAATTGTGCCAGTTCAGATTGTACTGAAGGTTCCCATCGCAGGGGGATCATCCTTCCCAATATCCAGAAGTGATCCAGTCCGCATTCACAATCAGCGCCAACAACGGTAAGCAGATTAAACACTTTCCTTTTGGTGATCTGATCACCATGTAAAACCGGTCCCATTATTCTTCCTCTTCCATAAATAACGGCAACAAAAGGTCCAATGGCTTCTTCTGCCTTGATACCCAGGCTCATGAGGAGGATCCTTTCTTCGTATGTTTTTTCATGCGGGATAATTAGAATGCCAGGGGGAGAATTCACCACCTTTGGCATTTGATCCAATGTTTTGGAAATTTCCCTGACCGCTTCATTTGCTTCGCGTATGGCATTTTTATTTTCCGGTGTATTTTTTCCTTCAACTACCAAAACCACACAATACGACCGGAGAAGCTGATCGATAATGGATTTGCGAAATGCAGAGGAAACAAGGTTTTCCAGTAATAGCCATACCGATTCATCAAAAGATCGTCCCGGGTAACTAAATGAACAGATCATGGATTCTCCTTCCGGGAAAACAAACAGAGCCGACGGAAAAGATTGGATATTATACTTGTCAAGATAGTAAAGTGTTACGGAATCGTTTTCCTCGTCGACATTTACTAATTTAAGTTTAACATTCGTTTCATTAAAAAGGGCAAAGGATAATTTTTCAATTGTGGAAATATCATCTCCGGGCATATCGGATCTTGTAAAAACATAGATATGATATGGCATGGAGCCAATATCAGAAAAGCCTATTTCACGGATGGTGTAGCGGCAGGCAGAGGTATTTAAAGGATAAAAAACTCCGATTAGAAAAGCAATAAATAGAGCTCTATGAGATGACCTGTTCATGCCTTAAAAATAAAGGTTTATTGTATAAAATGAAAATTAACTCGTCTGACCACTAAAATTCTCAAATTTATTGTTTTATCTCATTATTAATCAAATATTTTTTTCTGTTGTTGTATATTGCTTTTCAATGTAAAACGCAAAGGTTTTTTATTCAAAGTTTCTACCTCTTTATGTGATTTTAAAAAATCTCTTATTTTCTTTTCAGAAATATTCAAATTGAATTTTCTTATTATATCTTTTACCGCATACTCGCCATTTTTCAGAAAGTCTATGATCTTTTTTTCATAGTCAGCCGTTGGTTCATTCACATCTGAGAACAGGTTTATATTTTCAACAGGAACATGGCCTTCAATTAATTTGCCATTGAAATCTATTGGAATTGCCCCTTTCCGGATGAGTAAATGATTTGCATTCTTTTCATAATCTTCCGGTTTTCGAACAAATATTTTTCTTTTCTTTCTTAACCCATCAATAACTCCTGACCATGTACCCCCTTTATCAGAGGACTCTGCAACATAGATTTCTGCTGCTAACCCGTAAATGATGGGATTTCGCGCCATGGCTAACTCAACTTTCCATGGGGCTTTGGGAAAGAATGTACTCAACACCAATACATCTCCGTCAACAATATGCTTATAGTACTTTTTATACCCGAAACCAAAGGTCATAATTCCTTGTGGCAAAACAATAATACTTTGACCTTTATATTTTATAGCAGAATCCAGGGCCTGTTTATCGACACCCTTTGCAAACCCGCTTACAATCACCTTGTATTCCTTACCGGCCATTTTGGCAATATTGTCGGTGAATTGGAGGGATATTTCTGATGTATTCCGGGAACCGACAATGGCTATGGATTTCTCCTGCATGATTTGCTTGTTCCCTTTTACATAAAGCAGAGCCGGGGCATGTGCAACCTTAAGGTTATCTTTTAATGTTTTTGAATATTCAGAAGAGGTGATGGGAATGATTTCATAACCCTCATTGAGCAGAGATTCTGATAAAAATGCAGTATTTGCCAATTCAGACTTTGCCTTTTTTAAATCTTCAATTTCTTTGTATTCCAAACCATAATTATTTTTCCAGTCGTTTACAGATAACTGAAAAAAGTTCTCTGGCGTTAGCTTATTTTCATGATAAAATTTAATGATGAGGTTGTTTATTTTTAAACGACCCCATTTCGGCAAATGTGTCAACGCGATCCAATATGCTGCATCTTTGTTCATGTTAAATCTCCTCCTACAGTTTTGGCAATAACCAGCGGGGCTATCTTTTTAGCGCCTGAATTTGTTAAATACCTCCCGATTTCTTTTACGGTTGCCCCGCTGTCAAAAATATCATCAATCAGTAAAACGCTTTTATCTTTAATTTCTGTCGGATTATTATATGTAAAAGCATCTTTGACATTATCTGCTTTCAGATAGCTGTTCTCAAATACTTTCTGCTCTTTAGTTTGGCGTTGTTTCCTGAGCTTGAGAGAAACCGGGAATTTAAGTACCTGTGAAATTTTTTTTGCGAAATTATTTACAAGTTCTCCTGATTTGGTGGGCGGCACATAAAGAATCATATCAAATTTTTCCTGACCAAACTTCTTCCTGAATGCTTTAAGTGTAAGCCGAAGCAGAAAATCGGGGAAGTTGCCACCGTTTTCATATTTACTCCTGTGGATGGCTGCCCCCCACATTTGATACGCCATAATAGGATGCAGCAACACCATTCACCAGGTTTGTTCCTGTTGTTTCAACTTTCAATTCGGGGAAATAATCCTCCCTGTAAGCCTGCAGTTTTTCTGTCCAATCAGGTGTGGTCGTCACTTTAAGCTTTTGCAACCTTGTATTGTCGCAATTTTTTAAAACCATGTCATCGAAATCCCCCAAAAAGTCGCATAAATATTTCATCCTCGAACCTGTAGTTTCAACGTATCCTATCATTTTCTCAAGATCTGCCGTTTTTATAGCCCTCAATTCTTCAAATGTCTTTGGATTTAATTTGGGCGCTTCAGTGATATATTCAAACTTCTTGCTTCTGCCGATAGTAACTTCACGGATGATCTTTTGCTCGACCAGGTCAGCTTTGATGACCCTTATTTGGGTTCGCTTTAAATTGGTCCTTCGCATCAGCTCTCTTTCGCCAAGCAATTCACTTTTAACGGCTTCAATAACTTTTTCATACTTTACGATGGCAGGCCTGCCACCCTCGATGAATGATTCCGGCAAATCGCGGTCCTCCGGATTATAAAAGAGTATAATATAGGCCGGTTCCCCGTCCCTTCCGGCACGGCCTATTTCCTGGTAGTAGTGAACAGGCGACTGGGGGATTTGGGTGTGAATGATAAAATGAATATCGGGTTTGTCAATTCCCATACCCAGTGCATTGGTTGAAATCACACATTTCCATTGGTTTTTCATCAAACCGTTTTCAATGGCAATTCTGGAATCAGGATCAAGGCCTGCATTGTAACCAATAGAGGGTATCTTTAGATATTCAAACCATTTGGAATAAATTTCGGTATCGACGCGTGTTCCGGTATAAAGTATACCCGAACCAGGAAATTTTGAAAGGTTTTTTCCAAGCCAGATGAGTTTTTCATCCTCAGAATTTACTTTGATAACAAATAACCTGAAATTTTCACGCATCAGGTTGCCTCTAATAATGGTTAGATTACCACCCATCTGTTGTGCAATATCTGTTTCAACTTTTTTTGTGGCAGTGGCAGTGGTTGCCAATATGGGCATACCTTTTGGCAATAAATTCACCAGATTAAGTATTCTTCGGAATGACGGCCTGAAGTCATGCCCCCAAACCGAAATACAATGAGCTTCATCAACTACCACCATTGAAAGGTTCATTTGCCTGGTGGCTTCTATCCACTCCAGATTCTCCTGCCGCTCAGGTGCAATGTAGAGGATTTTAAGTTTTCCCTCTTTTGCTTCACTGATAATTTGAGAGTTTTCTTCCGGGGTTTGTTCACTATTTATACATTTGGCTGCAATACCTAGACTATTCAGGTTTTTAACCTGATCGCGCATCAAAGCAATTAAGGGGGAGAAGATAACTGTGGTCCCTTTAAACAGTATGGCAGGAAACTGAAAGCATAAAGATTTACCAAATCCTGTCTTTTCGATAAGCAATACCCGTTCGCCTTTCAGGATTTTTTCAATGGTTTCCCATTGCTTATCATAAAAGCGGTCAATATTAAAGGTGCGTTTTAATATGGTTTCTGATTCCAGTCTGTTCATAGTTTGGCATTTATTGACTCTCTTGCTTTTCTTTTTATATCATTTGTAAAATGAGGAATGATTTTCTAAATTTCATATAAGATTTTAACGACATCCGGTTCTGTGGCATGACAGAACTAACTACACCGCTTTTTTCTATGATTTTCAACATTCTACTGGGGAAAATAGTAGCAAGGTCACCTTTTTATCATCCCATATGCGGTTGTACTCCTTTTTATATTCATTTAATGCATTTCGTAAGTAATCGGTCATTCTGGACAAAGGACTTTGGATCGGGTCAGGTTCGCGTAATATCAGGCGTTCATTCCGTTATTAATGATTTATCCACTGATTCGGGTTTGGGTGCATCGCCATAGGTTTTATCAGTCAAATCATGCCACCACACTTTATCTGAAAAACCAGAATCCTTAATAATTTTAAAGTAATCAATTGTATCAGAATCATCGAGTTTTGTTAACCACTCAATAAGCTCAGGTTTTATTGCTTCATGTCCCATAATTCTTTTTTTCAAATTTATAAAAATTATATCACATTAACGACAAGGTATCTTCGTGCATGCCGATAACTCGTTTATGCACGTAATGTAATTGCATGAAATATTGATACTTTTATAAAAATACGTATTTTTTTGTCTAATAACGTTGCGTGATATATTAAAATTTATTGTTTGTTTTTACCCGGAAGCGGAAGACACTAACCTGGATAAGCCCCTGAAAAAATGGGTCTGACGAGTATCATAATGACTACGGCTCAAACAAGTTTCTGTCATTGTTATTTTGAATTTGAGTATTATTTGATTTTTGGGATTTATAATTTGTGATTTTCTGCTAAAAGATACAAGAAATTTAGAAGTAAAGTACTTAGGGTTTCCCACCACAAAATCAACCACTGACAGGGGGTTATCAGGTTGCCGAAAATAAACCGCTGACAGGGTTGATAACCGCTGTCAGGGTTATCATGTTGTTAGAAGTAGGAGTTATTTTTAAAATCTTGTTCTCAGGCCAAAATTAATTCGTCTTCCAAAATCGGGATATCCGGCAACAGTTGAGTATCTTTTATCGGTCAAATTTCGAATTCTCAGGTAAATCCTGGTTGAAACAGTTGATCCAAAGGTGTATCCTGTTGTAATATCTATAGCAAAGTAATCACCTAAAGGAGCGTAAATGGTGGGTTCTCCCTGAATTTGTGGTATAAAACGGCTACTTTCAAATTTACTTACATATTTCAAGTAAAGGTTAAAATCAATTCCTGATCTCTCAAAAAGAATTCCTCCATTGGTAATAATTTCAGGAAACTCAGTGTTCTTCTTCATTTGCCCATCCTCCTTTGCTCTTGATTGCATTGCAGTAAAATTTAAGAAAGCTGAAAAGAGATTCAATAATTTGGGACTAATTGCCTCTGCTTCCAAACCAATATGATCCTCGTCCCTGTTTTTGTACAATTCCAGAATAATACCGTTTTGCTCATAAGTGTCACCACTATAAACTATAGCGTTTTTCTGGTTTACAAGGAAACCTGTCAAGGTTATTTTTCCGGTCTGTTTCCAGTTGGTTTGAATTCCGAGGTCAAATTTGGTTCGTGTTTCATTTTGCGGTTCAACAAGATTATCATCAAGAGAGCCCTCCCTCGGTTTTATTTTGCCGGTAGCGGAATGGTAAAAAACCGACTGGTTTTTTGAAAAATTCCAGGTAAAACCTAAAGCGACATGCAGATTTGCCGATTGCCATTCATCAACAACCGGAGCCACCACGGAAAATACTTTCCCGCTTCCATCGATATTAAAAGCCCCATACTCGTTCATGTAGGTTTGTGTCCAGCGAATCCCTCCATCCAGTGTGATTGACCCAAAATTATGCTCATCTGCCACTACTCCAGAAATTGTTTCCAGGTCACAGCGTCTTCCCACATAGAATCTTTTCCCTTTTGGTGCAATCCAACGATTATATAAACCGCCAAATCGCAGAGTATTCTTTCGGGAAAGGTTTAATGCCTGTATAAAATTAATTCCCCATTCATGGTCTTTCTCCAAGGTTTCGATAATTTCCTTTGTAGCTATATCTTCCCTCTTGAAAACAGGTTTTCTATCTGTATAATAGATCTGCACCTCAGTTGATGCCTTATCATTTGGTTTGTAATTTACCTTTAAATTCGAAAGAGCGCTTCGGATCTGGTTAAAGGAAGATATCTCTTCCCGGAATCTTTTTCCAGCCGGTTCTTCCGCCAGAGTCAACTCTCTTTTTCCATCCAGGTAATAAAGATTGGTGCTAATAATTAATTCTTCAAAAGGTTGCCAATCAAATCTGCAATATAAGCTACCTATTCCCTCGGCAGCATTTTTTTGATCAGGGCCATCGGTTTTGTCATAACCCAATCCTGCCGCATAAGAAAATTTTTTAAGCTTCGCTCCATGGGAGACGTGGAAAAATAAAGTATTAAAAGTACCATGTTCCAGTTCGGCTGATGTTTCGGGTTTATTGTACTCCCTGGTTTTTACATTAATTATTCCGGCTAAACCGGATAATCCGGTTAAAAGAGCAGCACTTGAACGAATGATTTCCACCTCTTCGATGTCACTTGCAGAAATGAAATAAGGCATTTCATAAAACTCCCTTTGCCAGATACCATTAATGGCATAGTCAGGGTATGGATATTTTTGTCCCCTGACGGAAAAAAATTGCTTAACTTTTCTGCCACGGGTTTCTGTTAAAGCCCCCGGCACAAATTTCATTGCATCAATAAGGGATGTGGCGCCCTGCTTTTCAATTTTTTGTTTGGGAATCCTGCTTATGACAGCGCCAAGAGAAAGTGGTTCAAGTGTGGGAACAGATATATAATTACGTCTTTTTCTGCCTATTACACCTACAGAATCAATTAAAACCATCACGGGTTTCAAATCGATCCGAACATTCGTAAAAGAATTTCTGCTTACTTTCACACTACGGCTTACAGGGTTGTATCCAACCATTGAAGCCTGTAACTCGTATTTCCCTTCAGGAATGCCGGCAATCTCAAAACTCCCGTCAGGCTTACTTGAAGTTCCATAATTGGTTCCGGCAATGAAAAGATTAACAGATGCTAAATATTTTTGAGTTACCTCATTCCTGACTTTTCCCCGAATTCCCTGTTGGATCTTTTGTGCATCAATAAATTGCGGAAATAAAAGAAAGATGATTAATAAAAATCCTGTCTCCAGGAAATGAAATATGTTTATTTTTTTCTTCATCTTTTAAACTCTATTATTCATAAACTATAGATTAAAAAAAAATCAATAGCCCCGTCCTTTAGGGCGGGGAACAAAGTTAGCCTATTTATCTCCCCTCAAAATTTGGGGAATTTTATTTTCAAATTTATTAAATTCCCCAAATTTTGAGGTAGGGGAGTTGGTTTCTTTTCAAACCCCGCCTTAAAAGGCGGGGCTATTGATAAATTAATCACCAAAAGTTTATGAACTAAGCGAAGCTTCTCCTTCGTA
>JABUBN010000534.1_pt1 | contig 11145 bp, 9 predicted proteins | sample 7240341 | NCBI WGS metagenome assembly JABUBN01 (sample SAMN07256345, study PRJNA390944) | subsurface metagenome | isolation source: Methane hydrate marine sediment | place: Pacific Ocean: Eastern North Pacific, ODP site | reverse complement strand
TTCGAGTCCTTCCCTGCCCAGTATAGGGAACAGGATACAGGAATCAGGAAACAGAATATATTAATTTAGGGCACAGGATACAGGAATCAGGAAACAAAAACCGTTATTTTTTTTCTTTAAACTTATTTATAATCTACAAATCATTATATTTTTTTTATTAACTCAACGAGTCTTTTTGTAAGGTTTTCTCTTGTGTATTTTTTGTATGGAGTTTTACCTTGTATTATTTTACCTTTTTTAAAATTTTGATAGAGTTGCAAAATTTTACTTTTCATTCCTTTAGTATCATTATATTCGAAAATCCAACCTGGATAGCCCTTTTTAAATGCTGCATCCAATAGATGGATTCCTTTTGATTTTCCACAGACAATTATTGGCAAACCAGAAGCAAGGTATTCGTTCTGTCTTGATGGGAAAAAATATGTGCTTCCTGTGGTTATCATAAGTCCTATGTGTGATGAAGAGAATTCTTTAATTGCTGTGCAATAGGGTAGATGTCCTAATATATCGGTAAATTTATATTGTTTTATCTTATTTAAATAGTAGTCTTCAATATGACCGATAAACTTTACTTTTATATCTTTTTTTTGAATTTCGCCTTTTTCTATCAATTCGTTTATGCCATTAAGAAAGTTGGTTGGATTCCTTTCTTCCCGAATTGTACCGAGATAGGAGATTGTAAAGATATCAGGTTTTTTGGTAGTGATAAAATCATCAGGGTCATAGCCATTAGGAATCACAAAGATTTTGTCTGAAATTTGCGGATATTTTTTTACTAAAATAGTTCTGATGTTTTCATCTACAGTAATAATCAATGATGCAAAATCTGTTAATTTCTTTTCCCAGTAAGAGACAAATTTCCTTTTTATTTTTCCTTTATAGGGCATGAATGGAAATTCAAGCCATGCGTCACGAAAATCTATGATAAGAGATTTACCGGTCTTTTTTGCGAGATAATAACCAGTAATAAAAGAACTGAAAGGTGGCGCAGTTACAAAGATAGAATCAAAATCTATTTTACTGCCTGCGTTATAGGCAAAAGGAAACCAGGGTAATTTATGGTCTGGGAAATTAATTGCCTGTTTTATAGGTCTCTGCCACAACCTTGGATGATAAATTCTCATACCCATAAGATAAAGAAGACGCGCCGGGTCAGGAGATTCGGTTTTGATGATCTTTAAATTTTTCACTTCATCTCCGAGTTTATTATCAATGCTGTGATAAGCAATGTTTTTTCGAGTCAAAATTATCGGATCAACTCCAAATTTTGAAAGATGCTTGGAAAATTTCACAGGTCTTAAAGACCCTGGTCCGCCAAGCGGCGGCCAGTAATAGGAGAGGATTAGTAATTTTATCCTGTTGTTAAGCTTATTTTCTTTGTATCTCATTACTCAGAAAAAAAATAAATCCTGATTTTCTGATCACCTGATATTCTTCATTCTGGTCACCTGATATTCTGATATCCATATTTACAGCAATCGACTGAGTAAACCATATGCCTCTCGGCAATAACCTTTAATCTTAGGGTATTTTTTTGAGTGCTTTTTATATCCTATTACATCCTTTAATGCTTCTTTTGCTTTGTCTTTTTCTTCTAATTCATAAAAGCATTTTCCGATAAAAAGTTTACACTGCGCTAAGTTTGAGTAATTTTTATTATTAAGCGTGTCATAAATTGAAAAAAGATTGGTATATAAATCAGCGGCAATAAGATAATTTTTTTTCTTAAATTCAAGTTCTGCTTTATTCCATAACAAGGTTCTTGAACCAGGATACTTTAATAGTATACTGTTTATAATACTGTCTGCCTTATTGTAATTTTTTTCTTCGCCGTAGATAAAGACGAGTGAGTTTTTTGATGTTAATTTTGAATATATACTTTTTTCCGCGGCAGTGTGTAATTTTCTTATTGCTTCATTAGCATCGCCACCAACCAGTTTAAGAACGGGTAGGTAACGGGCAGCGCGTGCCCAAAAATATTGATATGTACCAGCACCTAAATATGCATCATAAAATATTGAATCTTTTTCGATTATGCCTTGTAGTATCCTGCCTCCTTTTACACCGTGTTTAAACGTTTCAAGATAGTTTTTTTTAAAACCTTGAAAAACTGCTTGATATGTATAGCTACTACCCAAATAAAATTCTGCCCACAGATTTTCTTCTTCTTTTAAAACTTTATTAGCACACTTAATTGTTTGTTTCATGAGTGAAAAATATTCTTTTTCTTCGGAATATTGACATTGATCCATCATTTTTAATTGCAGGAGTGCGGCTTTAAAAAAATATCCGGCAGGATTTTCCGGATACAATTGAATAATTTCATCAAAATAAATAAGGGCGCTGTCAAATTCTTCAACATAGGCAAATTCAAGTCCCGATTGTATTAATACCTGCATTTCTGGAGGATTGAGGTCAACGACAGCACTTAATAGACAGTAGACAGTAGTCAGTAGACAATGATAGATCATGGGAATTCTATGATTGATGAGTCACTCATATTCAACTTCTTAAAACCACCTTTAGCAATTGCCTTCTCGCCAATAATTGATTCAGAAAGCAAGGTATTTTCAACGATTGCATTGCTGTTTATGATTGAATTCTTAATTATGGAATTCTTTATCGTAACATTTTCACTTATTGAAACATTTGGGCCAATTATTGAATTTAAGATCTTAGCAGAATTATGAATATATACAGGGGATAATATAATAGTTTTTTTCCTTTTTTTAAAATAGTGGGTCTTTTTTAAAAGATGGCGATTTGTTTCAATTAATGCAGCTGCTGTTCCGCAATCAAACCATTTATCTATTTTTATCACTTTGAATTCTTCACCATTCTTTAAAAGATATTTTAACGCATCAGTAAGCTGGTATTCTCCCTTTAGTTTAATGCCTTTTCTCATTATATATGCAATAGCTTTATGTACTTTTTCGATATGTTGAAAAAAATACAGTCCGGTAATCGCCAGATTCGACTTTGGTTTCCGGGGTTTTTCAACAAGATTCAAGACATTATTGCCTTTGACTTCGACAATACCAAAGCGTTTTGGTTCAGCTACCTCTTTTACAGCGAGAGTATTTATATGTCTGTTACATAAATTCTTGAAATCATAATCGATTATTGTATCGCCCAATAATACCATTGTTGCGCCCTTTAATCCTTGTGCGCCCGTATAAATTGCATGACCTAATCCAAGTCTTTTGCTCTGATTGACAAATCTGAAGTTATACGAATACTTTTTGCAGAATTGAATTATTGCATCTCCTTTAGAGCCGAGCACAATTACAAGCTTTGAGATATTTAGATTTTTAAACCTATCCAATATGTGTCCCAATATTGGCTTACCAGCTACATATAAGAGACATTTGGGAACAGTATGCGTATGCGGTTTTAGTCTTGTTCCTTCACCGGCAACCGGGATTATGATATTCATCGCTTAATCATAACAAAAATCTGGGTTATGTCAATATCTTTTTGCAAATGTTAACAGACATCGTTGAAAAATTTAACTTACTTTTAAAAAAGAAGGGTATTAATGTAGAAAAAATTATAATCTATGGTTCTGCTCTGCAAAAACGGCAAAGGATTGACAGTGATATTGATTCAAGGATAGAACCTGTGCCTATCTGGTTTTATAATTGTCGAATGCATTGCTACATTTGATTGGAAAGAAGATTGTGAAGTGTGAACAGGCTGACCGAGAATGTCGAAATTTGTAGGAGTAGAGCCTTCAGGCTCGTCCCGTTAAAATAAAGCCATACGAGGAAAATTAAGCCATGCCTGTGATAATTATTCAACGGGATTCGTTAAATGTGATTAAATTTCGACATATTTTCACGGGCCCTGTTAAATAGCGTAACAGGGATGCTCATACTTTTCCTAAAAGTTTATTTAACAGGGCGGGCGTAAACGCCCTACTCCTAATTCTCGGTCAGCCTATGAAAATTTGATCCCATATCAGACGTTGAATTTTAGAGGATAAAAGGAGCGGGTCAAAGCCCCGCTCCCTGACGCTATTTATTTTAGAGCTACAATTTTCTTCATCGAATTTGCGTTTTCAGTAGTCAATGAAATAAAATACACACCGTTAGGAATGCTTTTGCGTTGCCAATCGAAAATGTGTTCACCTGCCAATTTCGATTCATCATCTATCAATGTTTCGATTATTCTGCCTTGAATATCCAATATTTTCAGACTAATTTGTTGAGCTGTGGGGAGTTGAAATTTAATTCTTACATTGCTATGTGATGGATTTGGCTCTGCACTAAGTAGTGCTTTTTCAGTAGTCAATTTAGTATTTGAATGCTCTTCCAAACCTGTCGAACCAAGACCATAGGTAATTAACACACAATCTATATTCCCTGTCGAGTGTGTTCCATAGTTAGTAGCTCCCTTATTTGTAAGTGCAAATCTGTTAATATTACTAAATGCCCCTGGAATATTAACGAATAATGTGGCTAAGTGCACACCAGTTTGCCGATTATAAACAATAAGCGTAATATAGTTAGACGGTTTATTAAAGATCAAAGTATTGTGATACCACGTATTCGTGCTCCAATTTGGCCATTCTTGATCGAACGACTGAGTTCCATTTGCGGTGGCAGCCAAACAAATATTAACACCGCCGTCGTCTTGCCCCCAACTCACATTTATTCTATTCGAAGAATTTCGGGACATCTGTGTATCATAGAGCCCTACATCAATACAGGAACCCCACTCAACGCTCGATGCCTTTATGTCGAACTCAAATACGAATGATTGATTGTTCACCCAATCTGAAAGTGGTTCGTAGGCATACTCTTCAGAACCAGGCCAACTGTCGAAATAATAAGTGCCACTGCTCCAGTAGAAATGCGAAGAGTTGTTGGTAGTCCAATACGGATTACTTGAGAGGTCGGTCCAATATAAACCAGCGAAGCATACAATGGGGGCTAACATCAGTGAGATTACGAGTCCAGTAATTAATTTTCTCATTTTGTCTCCTTGTTTTGACACCCTACGCACCTACGGGCATCGAATTTCGTCTTTGGCTCGGTGCCGCCACATCAACAAATACCTAAAATGCAAAATGCCTAAAACCTAAATTAGACATTGAACCAAAACAATAAGCCAGACGCAAGAAGTCAGAGTTTTTTATTACAATCTTTCTTGCTTCTTCCTTTTTTTCTCGTTATTGCTTTCCCTTATTTTACTATTACCATCCTCTTTTGCCAAATCTCAGCTTTTGCAATTTTGGGCTTTGTCTTATTCATCTCACAATCACCATCTTCTTCGTACTTACAAAATCACCTGCTTTTAACCGATAGAAGTAAATACCATTTGCCAGTTGTTTTTCAGATACATTCCGAATATGCCAATTCACTTTATAATATCCTGGTTTTTGGTTTTCGTCTACTAACACTGTAACCTGCCTGCCTGTTACATCATATAATTTCAATTCGACTTTACAGGTTTTAGGAATTCCGTATTTAAGTACAGTCTTCGAAAGTACTGGATTTGGATAATTCTGCATTAGAGCGAATTCTACTGGTTGTAAATTATTTGTTTGTTCTTCTTCGATCCCAGTGATGTTAACCGTCAATCTATCATTAGATGCCGCAATTACAACGCCTTCCCAATAGTCTGGATCTTCATTATTTTCTGCTTTATCCACTATCCCAATTGCGTACCAACCGGATTCATACTTATCCTGGAAATCAGATACACCAGTAGAATTGAATGGGGCATGAACATAACCATCGCCTTGATCCCAAATATAACCCCCGCCATCATATAAGAGAGCACCATCCCAACAATCGTCATAAAGTGCTTCTCCATTATTATTTGAAACCCAATCATATTGGGGGCCATAATTCGCTGGTCTAAGACTCATTGATCTTATCCATGGCCAAATCTCATACCAATCATACTCTTCATCCCAACTTGTCCCTGTAAGATCGTAATTATTTGGATCAGCACTGGTAATGTATGTTCTATACTCAACAGCATAAATATCGCTGCCTGGGGGTATAGATGTGGTTATGAATTCGGTGAACATTCTTTGATAAAGATGGAACCCGTATATTGTTGGATCTCTACCAGCTCCGACAACACCCCAAATGTTCTGTGTCTGAACGCAACGATAATAGGGATCGATGCCGTCGTTATTCTTTTCTGTAGCAAAACCATAATATGTGTTATATAAATAGTCTCTGCTTGTTGTCTGCAATATGTCCCTGACAAATTTCGTGATTGGCATATCGGGTGGTATTTCGACCCATCTTACTTCACCATTTTCTCTAACAGAATAGCAGGTGGGACGAGTAGTAAGCACCGCTGTATAAGAACCATCATCGTTTTTAAATATCCTTGAATATGGCGTTCTTTTTTCAAACAATTCAGATTTATCTTTTGGATAATCTGGATAAATCGGAAGATACGGAGCTGATATAGGCAATCTTAAAATATAATATCCCTGATAGTCTCCATCATCGGGATCCAGTGCTTGTGCCCCAAATTTTAGGATGAAATTCTCTTTACTTATATAAATTATCACTTGCCAGGAATCAACGATTTTTACTGAATCAACCAGTGGATCAATTTCAATTGAATCGGCGATGCAGTGTATGTCGGGCAATAGCTCCACGTAATAATATCCCTTGTATTTATCAATAGTTAATCCAGTCCCAAATTTTCTTACCAATTTATCTGCTGACATGTATACCTTTTGATATCTTTTACCTTCCATTTCTACTATCTCGACCTTATCAGCCATCACATTTGGTTCTTGGTACTGTTTTGATGGTTTGTCATGGGTTGGATTACTCATTGCGGTGGTGCAGATGAAAAGCATAAGCCCAACCACCACAGTACTTTTTAAGGATAGGCTTGTTTTAGCCATTTTTTCCTCCTTTTTTGTTCCGCAGAAAAGATATTCAAACAGATTTACCACGTTGGGATTGATACGGATACAAAACAGATAAACGTAGTTTTTATATATTCTGTATCATGCATCTTGTATCATTGTATCATGTATGTTTCATCACCTCCTTTCGTACAGATTTTATACTTTGGAATAATTAACCATAGGCAAATATTAGTACATCCAAAAAGCGCTTAAGTAATTAATCCATTTGTATTTCCTAGTCACCCCTCGCTAAAATTTAATGATTATATACCCAATTGGGTATTTTGTCAAGCACTTTTTTACCTATTATTTCTGGTGAATAATTTTAATATAGGTATAGTTATTTATGGAAAAGATTTTGGATAAGGTTTCAAAGCGTATCAGAGAATTGAGAAAAATAAATAAATTATCTCAGGAAAAACTTGCCGAAAAGGCAGATGTCCACCCTACTTATATTGGGAAGATTGAAAGGGCAGAGATGAATCCTTCAATAGTTTTTTTAGAAAAGATTGCAAAAGGCTTAAATGTATCATTGGCTGAATTATTTACATTTCCGGATGATAAAAAATTAGCAAAATCTAAAGCTTCTACACTGGATAAGGCAATAGAATTATTAGAGATTGCCCGTGAATTGGGGGAGGGTTATAAGGCAAAGGAAGATTAGATAAATAAGCTATTTCTAAATACTACAAAACATATAGTATAACATTGTAGTTGCCGAACTTGCTCGACTTTTTCTACTTTTAATTGCAGAGTAAACTCTGCCACTACAATAATATTTTATAATGTTGGCACATTTTAATCTATTGTTTTCTTAACCACATTTCAATGATAAAAATATTCGCCAATTTTCTGTATAAATATTATATATTTTGAACAAGGGTTTCTAAATCAGCAAAGAGCGCAGTTGATTCGGATTTTACATCCGGGACAATTTTAAGAACCAGATCTTTTAGAATTTTGCTTGGTCCTATTTCGAGAAATGTGTTATACTCTAATGCCTTAAGGTTTTTTATTGCTGAAACCCAATTCACCTGCGATAACATTTGTCGTTTTAAAGAATCTTTAATTATTGAACTATTATCCAAAACTTTTTGATCGACGATCGAATAGAATTTAGAGGTTGGTTTGTTAAATTGTATTGTGTCTAAAAAAATATTGAATTCTTCTGCTGCGTTATTAAGATAAGGACTGTGCCAGGCACCGCCAACCCTAAGTGGAATACCTCGTCCGTGATTTTTCGCTACAAGTTGTGCGACTTTTTTCATTCCATCTTTTGAACCTGATATAACAATTTGATTTTGTGTGTTTATGTTGGCAACAACGACTGGTTCAGAGATTTCTTGTGATACATTTTTACACATATCTTCGAGTATTTTTGATTCGATATCGATTACCGCCATCATTGTTCCCTGTTTACCTTCTCTTTCCATTACCTCCCCGCGTTTTTGGATTATTTTTATTCCATCTTCAAAAGACACAATACCGCAGTAAATAATTGCAGTAACTTCGCCAAGACTATGGCCTAAAGATATCTCAGAAATTACTCCCAAATCATTTAAAACTGCAGCATATGCAAGAGAGACTGTACTTATTGCTGGTTGAGCAATGCTTGTTTTGCTACTTGTTTCTGTTGCCTTATTACCCCATAAATGCTCAGTTAAATCATACCCTAATATTGTACTACTTGTGTCTATCATTTCTTTCGCCTTGGGATATTTATTGCAAAGTTCTTTGCCAACACCAGGTTTGAATGCTCCCTGACCATCAAATAGAAAAATGATTTTTTTCATTAAACCTCCTTGAATATACCAAATCCCTCTCCCCCTGTGGGAGAGGGCAGAGCTTGCCCTGAACTTGTTTCAGGGGGTGAGGGGGTAATAAATATTTTCACCCTCACCTTAATCCTCTCCCATCAAGGGAGAGGAAAATTTTATTAAATTTCATTATATTCTTACGCACCAAAAGTGGCGCGACCACTTTTTGAGAACTATTAGCCAGCCTTATTATTCTTCCCCTATTAAAGTCTTTTTTTCATTTTTCGCATTATAGTAAATCTTTTTTTCAGCCAAAGGCTGAAAACACGGATGGACGCGGATATTGACCCCGTGGAATAAAAAAGATAAATATTCCACAGGGTTGACGCGGATTTACGCGGATTTCCCCTTGTCTCCGTGTCTCCCAGTCTCTTTGTCTTATTAATCCCTATCTCCGTGTCCCCTTGTCTCCGTATCTCCCAGTCTCCTTGTCTTCATAATTCTCGCATCTAAACCCTAACCCAATTACCATTTTTCTTTATTTGCCTTATCCTGCCCTTTTGAGCCCTCTTTAAGCCTTCTTTCTTTACTTAGTAACTATCGCCATTCCTATTGCCAGTTCTTTAGTATGGCTTATGCTTACATGAATATTTTTAACGCCCAGTGATTCGGCAAATTTTCGTGTTTTACCGATTAAATTGACATAAGGCGCACCAGATGATTCATTTAATACTATGATTTCATTAAATTTTACGCCTCGACGCCAGCCAGTCTTTATTGCTTTTAAGATTGCTTCTTTTACGGCAAATCTTCCTGCCAGTTCTTTAAATCGAAATTTTCCTCTATCTGACAATTTTATTTCTTTATCAGAATAGATACGGTTAAGAAAATTTTTTTTTGTGGTGACTGCATTCTTTATTCTGCTTACCTCAACAATATCAATACCAATACCAATTATTTCCATACTACTGCTCTGCGATGCCTGTTACAGCCGGACATTTTATTATTACCCTTTCATATTTTTTGCCAATATGAGCTTCAGCTATATAGTAGCCGCCTAATTCGATTCTGTATTCACCTATTGTGCCTTTAAGGATGCCACGACGATTTTCGTACCAGTCTACTGATTTACCTTTTAGATTCACTGCGCATATGATATTCAGTTCTCCTGGGACAGTTGAAAAAAGATCTGTGCCAGATGGTATAACAGTTCCTGGGCATTTGCCATATACTGTATGTGAATGGAAGTCTCCAATATATTCAAGGCCTTGAGACAATTTACTGAGTATTTCATTTATCCTTGCAACTCTGTCCTCATCTACTGTTGCATGGGTAGCTGTGCTTTCTGCGGTTTGATAGGGGATTGCATATTCCACCATGAATTTATTTTCACCTTTAATGCCGATAAGATAACCAATTGTTTCTTTTCTGAAAACTTCAACTGAGGAAGTAACGATCGTTAAAAAAGACGGTAGACTGAGATATGCTTCGATACGTTCACGCACTTTCTTTTTGGTTTTTGTCATTTAAAACTCACATGATTTTTGAGGATTTTCTCAATACGGCTTACACATTTTTCTTTACCAATAAGTTCCAGGGTTTCGAAAAGGGGCGGGCCTCCTGAGCTGCCTGTAATAAAAGCCCGTAATGGATGAATTAAATCTCGTGCTTTGATTTTGTATTCATCAACAAAACCTCTTAATGTTAGTTCTATCTTTTGTGCATTAAAATTTTCTATATTTTGTAATTCTCCTAAGAATTTTTTTACGATGTCTAAACTTTTCTTATTAAAATGCTTATTAAGAGCATCTTTATCATATTCAAAATCATCTTTAAAGAAAAATCTACCATTTTTATCAATATCACTAAGAGTTTTTAATCTTGGTTGCATAAGATCACAGACATTCTGAATCCAGTCTGAGTTGCCTTCAATGTTTTGTGCAGTCATCAGACCAGATTTGATAATAAAAGGCTTGAGTAGTTCCTTAAACTTAGGGTGAGGCAATTGCATGATATACTGCTGATTCATCCATTCGAGTTTAGTAGTATCAAATACAGCATTTGCTTTACTAATACATTCAAGTGTGAATTGTGCTGCTAATTTACTCATATCTACTGTACCCATTTCTAATTTTCCTCTGCGCATAAATAATTCTTGGTCATCCCCAGGTGACCAACCGAGGAGAGCTAAGTAATTTACCAAAGCATCAGGTAAAAATCCTTTTTCTTGGTATTCTTGCAGGGACACGGTACCATGCCGTTTTGATAATTTGCTTTTATCTTTACCAAGGATTAGGGGTAAATGAGCGAATTCTGGTTTCTGCAGATTTAGCGCTTCATATAAGAGAATTTGCTTGGGCGTATTTGTTATATGGTCAGCTCCTCTAATTACGTGAGTTATTCCCATTTCATAATCATCAACTACACAAGCGAGATTATACGTCGGTGTTCCATTTGCGCGCTGTATTATGAAATCTTCAATGTTTTTTGAATCCCTTG
>JABUBN010000533.1_pt1 | contig 11158 bp, 5 predicted proteins | sample 7240341 | NCBI WGS metagenome assembly JABUBN01 (sample SAMN07256345, study PRJNA390944) | subsurface metagenome | isolation source: Methane hydrate marine sediment | place: Pacific Ocean: Eastern North Pacific, ODP site | reverse complement strand
ACATGGGGGTTGTTCATAGAACTGTTAAGGCTTATAGAAGTGTTGTTCGATGGGATAGATGAAATGGAAATACTGGAAAGAGTATTAAATGATGAAAAAGCTTACGAGATGATTAATCGGTTACTTCAAAACGAGTTGGATATGAAAAATGCAGCTTAACCGAAAATGGAAACATTAAAATATTGATAAACAAACACTTAATTTATAGCATTATATTGCAATCAACTGATTTTATGTACATTAAAATAAGTGCGAAACTTTAGTAAATTAATTAAAACCGGTCAACTTATTTAGGGAAGATCAAGTCCCAGTAACCGAATAGTCCGATAACATAAAAACCAACTTCATTTAATCAGTTCATCACTTAATCGATTCATCAATTGGTTTATTATGGTTGCCATCCTACCATCCTGATATTGTCAATACCCAATTGGATTAAAGGTAGTTCTTGCTCGCCCGGAATAAGTCCGGTGTTCTGGAAATAGCATCCAAAAAAATTATAACCACTGATATCACTGAAACTCTTGGGATATTCTCCGCTGCTATTTAAAGTGAATTCACTCAATTGTATTATAATTGTTGTCCATGTATCGGATTCATAATCAATTATGGTACCATCCTCAAGCAGCCAGGGCTTTAAAAAATAGCTATAATAATCTACCCACTCACCATCCCCGTCTCTTTTAACCAATCTGACATCGTATTCTCCTGAATTCCAAGAACCTTTTGCAAACAATTCAAATTTAACAAGTACATTTTCAGCGGATGCAATGGTGTCATAGTTTGGATACAGACCGCTATTAATGGGCATTGCCATTTCCTGCACCCACCATGTACCTGTAACCACACTGTTGCCTTCTGCTAGAAAGGCATTGCCTGTCAGCTCCGGAAGAACGGGATGAGAAGCAGTATTCACTACGGTACCTCCCCATCCTTCCCATGTATTTAGCGCATCAAAATCACAGATCATCCCTGCCCGGTCATAATAGTGTGCACCGTATACAGAACCACCAACTCCACCTGCTGTTACAACGCGTAAAGGACCGGCCTCGGCACCCTCTGGTACAACAACAATACACCATTCACCATCAGAGGTTGCTTCGAATTGATCAGCGGGAATATCACCTGAAAAAATAATAGAGTCGACTAAGAAAAAATAACGACCCCCTAAAACAATAGTATCCCCCGGTGAGGCAAATTCATTGGATATATAAGACACTTCAGCGGGTGGAGCATAGATGATAAAATCATAGACCGCCTCACCGTATTTTGTTACTACCCTGACCGTATTGGGAGCATCCGGATCAGTGCCTATGTTAGGTGTTCCTCCCGGTATCTGTACTACAATATTGGTTTCTGTTACATAGGCAGGATTGAATACTGCTTCGTACTCATTGAAATAAATTTGCTGTGTTGAGGCAAGATTATTTCCCTGAATAACAACCCAGCTTTCCAAACCGGAGCCATCTATGGGAACATCAGCCATCTCAGGATCGATATCTCTGACATTTGTAATGACCGGAGGATCTGTATTTTCTCTTTCGCAGGAAGTATGAAACAAAGATCCAGTTACCAGCAGCACAAGTGTAAATGTGCTTAAGTATAATTTTTTATAACTATGTAGTCTCATAATCAATTGATTTAAATTTTATAATGGTACTCCCTATTCACCGAAATCAAAGGGCACAGGAGGTTCCTTAAACAAAGGATTTTGTAAAACCTCCGATTCGGGATAAGGCATCTGCATTTTCGAGTCGGGAGGAGAAAAGAAATCATCGGTCGATTGCTCCGGATCTCCTGGCAAATATCTGCCCCTGTTTTGCGAAGCAATAAAAGCAAGAGCAGATGAGGGATCGAAATACCACCATACAACAATTTCGTACCATGTACTGGCTTCCAGTGCCAGCTCTCTTCGCTTCTCATCGAAAATAGTCCGGAAATCCAGACTGCCTAAGGTATTCATTTCGGCCCTTGTGCGTACTCTGTTGAATGATGCAAGGGCATCAGGATCGTTGGTGGATGCTTCGTTGCCTAATATAGCCTCGGTATGAATTAATAAAAGTTCCGCAAAGCGCAGAATATAAGTATTGTTAGCAGCAGACATAAAACGTACCTGCCCGTCATTGTCTTCCGGACGGCCAACAACATATTTTTTTATACAGGAACCAGTACCTGTATAGGTATAACCTCCTTCGCTCTGAACAAGTTCGGGATATGTCTCATCGGGCATCATATAAGTAGCTTTCCGGCGTATAGAATCGCGTGTAATAAACAATTCGGACAGATCTATTGTAGCACTTATACCACCACCCCAGCCATCACCGACATTAGTGATCGTGTTTTCTGCTGCAAAATAAGCCTGGAAGGAATTGCCGTCCCCATAATTGCCGGCAATCCATTGCAAGGCAAAAATAGACTCTACATTGTTATCATTTTTGGTAAGAAACAAATCAGGATAATTCTCCATCAGATCGTATGGCCCTTTCTCTATAACATCTTCTGCAATGTATCTGGCACTATCCAAAAGGGCCTGATCACGCATGCCATTTGTCGAATTGTATGCGGAATAAGTAAGATATACTTTGGCCAGCATTCCCTTTGCCGACCATTGTGTCACTCTACCCGGGATATCTGCTTCTGGTAAATGCTTTGCCGCATAATTCAGATCGTTGATAATATACTGATACACATCTTCGACTCTGTTCAGTGGAACGATATAGTTATCAACCAATGCGATATTATCTTCGATTATAGGCACGGGTCCCCATAAGCGAACCAGATACAGATAAGCCATAGCTCTCATAAAACGGGCTTCACCCATGACTTCCATTTTCTGGTATTCAGGTATATCATCCGAGGATCTTTCCAGTATATTCTGTATATGCAGGTTGGCATGACCAACAATGCGATAGAATGAGGCCCAGCCCGAACCAATAGTCTGATTGAGTGAAGTATAGGTGAAATTCACAAATTCATAATACGACCATGGATTGACCATGTTCCCTCCCAGACAATCTCCGAAACTAAAGGATCCCTTATCGTTGTATTCAAACCATGCATTGCTATACAAAGGAGCCACAGCCGCACGCAATTCCTCATACGAATTATAATAGGTGTCGATTGTCAGGGCATCAAGCGGTTCTCTTTCCAGAAATTCTTTGCTACACGAAACAATCAGAACACCGGCAATTGCAAGAATCAATATATTATTCTTATGTATCTTTTTCATTATCCTAATCTTTGAATGGTTAATCATCAAAAGTCAATATTTATCCCAAACATGTAAATACGCGGTGATGGATAACGTCCCTCATCAACTCCAGATTTGAGTACATCTTGACGTTGAGCTCCTATTTCCGGATCGAATCCGGAATATTTAGTGAAAGTATAGAGATTCTGAATATTCAGGTATAACCTGACATTCTCTAATTTCACTCTGGATATAATATTCTTAGGAAGACTATATCCGAATGACAGATTCTTGATTCTCAGATACGATCCGTCTTCAATATATCGGTCTGAAATACGTATATTTTCATTGTTATCTGTAGTCACGATTCTGTGCACTGATGTTCCCTGATTAATCACATAGACATTGTCCAGATCATCAGCACTTCCCTCCGGATCAATCAAACCTATTCTTGCATAATTCTGCACGGCGCTTAACATCCCAAATCGCGTCATCGGGTCTTCATTAGTTCTTTTTAACTGGTTGAAGATCTTGTTACCGTACATACCATTAAGGTATATTGTAAGATCGAAGTTTTTGTAAGTAAACCTATTGTTAAAACCAAACGAAAATTTTGGATTTGGATTTCCTATAAAAGTACGGTCGGCTTCGTTTATAATTCCATCGTCATTTATATCCTTAAAACGGATATCTCCAACCCAGACAGATGTAGCAGGATCGGTTCCTACATCGGCTCCTTCGGTATGTGCTCCATTTCTAACTGCTTCTGCATCCTCAAAAACCCCATCAGTAACATACCCAAAAAACATACCTGCCGGTTGGCCAACAACTGTTCTGGAGATGGTCTCAATGCCAATAGATTTATCAATTATACTTCCTTCAGTCACAAGATGAGTCACTTTGTTTCTGTTGAATGATAAAGTGATCCCTGATTTCCAGAAGAATCCCCGATCTACATTCACAGTATTCAATGTAAATTCAATCCCTTTGTTTTCCATACTGCCAACATTTTTTGATGGCGGTTGTATATAGGCTACGGTCCAGTCCAGATCCGTTGCCGTATACAATGGCATAGGCAAATCGAGCAGAAGATCATCGGTTTGCCTTATATAAGCATCTGCAATAAACTCAATCCTGTTTTGAAACATACTCAAATCTAATCCAACATTAAATGATTGAGTTGATTCCCATTGAACATCAGGATTAGGTAGGTTTGTAAGCAAAAAGCCAGGTCCATAAAATGTAGCCCAATTTGTCATGGTCGATCCATACTTATAATTTCCAAGATTTTGTCCTCCCACAATACCATAACTTATCCTGAACTTTAAGTTATTTATAAGGCTTACATTAGCCATAAATGATTCATTAGATGCCTTCCATGCCAGAGCAAATGAAGGAAAATACCCCCATTTTTTATCAGGACCAAATCTTGATGACCCATCCGCCCTCATAGTTGCTGTAAACAAGTATCTGTCTGCAAACGAATAATTCAGTCTCCCGAAGTATGAGGCAATTGCCCAATCACTCTTTCTACTATATGCCTCACTTGTTTCAATATTCCCGGCATCTACTTCCTTGATATTGTTAGTCAAGAAATCTTCTCTATATGCTTCAACATATTCCCAGACACCGGATTGCGCTTCCTGACCTGCCATTAATGTAACTGTATGTTTTTCAGCAAATGCCTGGTTATAGGTAAGGTAATTTTTTAGTATCCAGTCAAAGCCATTTGCAGCTCTTCGCCGTGAGGAGTTCTCTGGGTTGATATCGTCTCCAAATTCATAGATAGGATCAAACCTGTAATCATTGGTGTACGATATATTGCTTCCCAATTCAGTTCTGAATGTAAATCTTTTAAGGAAGGATATCTCAGTATATATATTCCCAATGAATTGCGTTCTCTTTTTAAAAATGTCTCTTTCCAGTGCGTCTGCAACTGGATTCCTCAGACCAAAGTCTTCGTCTTCGCTGGAGCCTCCCCACGTACCATCCGGATTTTTCGCAGGAATATCCGGTGATTGCTGAATAGCAGTGCTTAATAAATTGTATTCGCTTATTGTTATTCTTTCATCAGTTCTGCTTCCACTGAAACTTGCTCCTAAAGTCAACCAATCCCTGGTTTTATTATCTATGTTCAGGCGAAAGGAATATCGCTTGAAATAAGAACCGATAGCAATACCATCCTGGTCCAAATATCCTCCTGTCAGAGCAAAGTTGGTTTTTTCATCTCCTCCTGAAAGCGTAATGTTGTGGTTTTGAACAGGTGCAACCCTGAACATTTCCTTTTGCCAGTTTGTTCCTTCTCCCAATACGGACGGATCAGCAAATTCATCTTTGGAACCAAAGCCGATAATTTCCTGTCTTTCATTCAAAAAGGTCGCATATTCCTGTAAATTCATTACATCAACATACACTGGCAGTTCCTGAATCCCAAAGTTACCCTGGTAACTCACCTTGGTTTGACCTTGCTTCCCTCTGTTAGTTGTAATGAGTATAACTCCATTGGCAGCTCTTGATCCGTAAATTGCGGTAGCGGAAGCATCTTTTAAAACCTCCATTGATGTAATGTCATTAGGATTAATAGTTGCCAGGGCATTTGTGTTGCCCCCTGTATAACCACTTACAGGTATTCCATCTATTACATACAATGGTTCGCTATTCCCATTTAGTGAGCTCACTCCCCGAATCTGGACTGTAACACCGCCTCCGGGTTGCCCTGAGTTTTGGGTAACCATAACGCCAGCTGCTCTTCCCTGAAGTACCTGATCCAGAGATGTAGCCTTTGATTCTTTTATCTGCTCTGAAGAAACCGAGACCACTGCCCCGGTAAGATCGCTGCGCTTCATGGTTCCGTAACCAACTTTTACTACTTCATCGAGTTGGGTAATATCCTCTCTCAGGGATATGTTAAAATTAGTCTCGTTGCCAACGGCAATTTCCTGTTTCCGATATCCGAGGAAGGATATCTGAAGCACAGCTCCCTGCGGAACCTCAAGGCTAAACCTGCCATCTATATCAGTTATTGTTCCGATGGTTGTTCCTTTGATAACAATGTTAGCTCCGGGAACAGATTCACCATCAGATTCTGTTGTCACTGTTCCCGTAATCGTGCGTTCTCCTTCCTGTGCATTTGCATTTGACAGATATGTAGTAAATACTGCAAAATGCAACAGCAGTACAAGCAGCAATCTTCCAATTGATCTCTCATTTAAAAAAGGTCTTTTTTGAGTAGACGCCTTTTTTTTATACCATTTTCTCATAGTAAGTATCCAAAATTTGTAATTCGTTAGGGTCATTTAATATGCTGACAAAATCTGTCAGTGTGAGCATCGCATTTCCCCGGATACTGAGTAGTCGGGGAAAATGATTGAGTGTCAGACAATTGTTTGGTTTAGCATTGTTCGTATGAAAAAAAATTTAATTCTCCAATAGTATTGTTTGTTCTTTGCCGTTGTATTCAACCGTCATCAGTGGTTCAGCATCAGGGTCAAAACCAGAATTCGAATGCTGATCAATCGCAACAATGCCGATAGTTCTGACCTGTGATATCCCTTCAAATGTTCCTGTGCGTTCTCCAATTTTCAATGATTTATTTTCGTCGTTGTATTCAAAAGGAATCACGGAATATGCACCCTTCTCATAGTTGTAATTTACCTGTTCATCTTCGTATAACGCAAACTGGTTACTTCTTCCTTTATAGATAAACAATTTGAATTCTTTTGCATTATCCTGAGCTGTGTATTCAATTTCAGGTCCGACAGGTATGATTGCTCCTTCTTTAACGAAAAGCGGTATTCTCTCATAGGGTGCTCTGACAACGATAGTCTGGCCCCCTGTATAGTATTCACCTGTGTAGAAATCATACCACCCCGATCCTTCGGGCAAATAGACCTCTCGTTCACGTGCCTTGTACTTATAAACAGGACATACCATTACGGCAGGTCCGAACATATACTGATCACCAATACCAAGTACGTTTTTATCATCACCAAAATCCATCATCAGGGCACGCATTAAGGTATAGTCTTCATGGTATGAATTCCCTGCTATCGTATAAATGTAAGGCATGAGTCTGTACCTTAATTTATTGTAATATAACATTGACCTGTAAGCTGAGTGATCTTCAGGGGCAATATTGAATACTTCTCTGAACGGATATTGACCATGTGCCCTGAATAACGGACAGAATGCGCCAAACTGGTACCAGCGCGTATTTAATTCACGCCACTCGTTAAGATCTTCTCCCTGTGGATTATAGTATCTCCCTTCAAGTGAGAATCCTCCTATATCATGTGTCCAGTAAGGTATTCCCGACAGAGAAAAGTTAAGCCCTGAAGAGATCTGTGCTTTCAGATCGTACCAGCGCGAAACAATATCACCGCTCCATGTTACACTTGCATATCTCTGTTGTCCGGCATAGGCCGAGCGGGTTAAGATAAATACCCTCTTATCAGGATCAATGTCTCGCTGTCCGTCATATACTGCCTTTGAATTTACCAGCGAGAAAGCATTGTAGTATTTTGCGGATGGACCTGTATGTACCGGTGACATTAACTTTTTTCTTTCCTCGATAGATGCATTGGAAAGAATATCCGGTTCAGTGGCATCCATCCACCAGGCATCAATTCCCAGTCCGTAAAGTTTTTCGTTCATTTTCCCCCAGAAATACTCTCTGGCTTCCGGATTGAATGGATCGTAAAATGTTGATACATAGCCAATCCAATCTTTTTGCTGGTTCTCCACATTTCCTGGATACACCCAACCCTTATCGTTCATATACTTATAATTTTCGGTTCCTGTATAAAGCTTTGGCCATACCGAGATCATGATACGGGCATTCAGTTTATTGTGCAATTCATCTATCATTCCTTTCGGATCGGGAAAACGGGATGAATCAAAATTATGATCACCCCACTTGTCTTCCGGCCAGTAAAACCAGTCAAGTACTATGTTGTCTATAGGAATATGCCGCTTACGAAATTCTTTTACCACATCGATCAGTTCATCCTGCGTTTTATAACGTTCACGACTTTGCCAGAAACCCATGGCCCATTTTGGCAATATTGAGGCTTTGCCGGTAAGGTGACGGTATCCGGAAATGACATCATCCAGATTGTCACCTCCGATAAAATAATAATCTATCTGATCAGCAACTTCAGACCATAAAGACAATTTGTTTTGCTCGGCCGGATCAACCGGACTTTTATACTTAATTGCAATATAACATTCGCCTCCATCGGGAATCCATTCTATCCTGACAGGGTATTTTTCGCCTGCCACCATATCCAATTCCACTATTCGTGACCATGGATTCCAGGTCTGCCTCCAATTGTCCATTATCAGTTCATCCCCGAACCACATTTTAAAATAACCTGCCGAATACAACATGAATTTGTGAATTCCCGAAGCATCAGATCCAATAGATCCGGTCCAGATCACTTTCCCTTCTGACATCGGAAATTCCTGTGGGATCTTATGCAAATCTTCGAGGTATTGGTAATCTATCTCACGCTCAATCTTCTCGACAAATACCGTCTGCGGATCCTTCAATGCTACATATTTAGCTGTGAGACCTCCTTCCTTGCCATCTTCCGAGTATAATTTCAGGGAAGAGATATTTTGATAATCTCGCGGATCGCCAAATTTCGTGCGTGAGTAATTGTCCCATAAAATTCCATAGCCTTTGCTTGATACCAGAAATGGAACCACAGCTACTATATTATGCTGGTACAGATCAACATCCTTGCCTTTGTAATTCATGTAATCATGCTGATGTTGTCCCAATCCGTAAAATGCTTCGTCATCAGGCGATTCAAAAATTTGTCTGATGGTATAGTATTCATTCCCCTCCACTTCGATTGTTTCAAATGACTTTCCTCCTCCATGCTGCTCCATGAGTTTTTCATTTCCATTCTTGTCCAGGAAATTTATTTCCCCGTTCTCAAGTGAGATTTTTACCTGTAATGAAGAAGTAGATAACAGGAGATTATTTTCATACTCTTCCAAATTCCAACTGATATCTGAATTCTCCCTGTCCACTACCATCAGACTTTTATCTGAAGAAAAATTATTATCGGGACTGGCAGTAACGTGTATTATATTATCTGCAACAATATCGAGTTTTATTGCTTTTGGTACTACAGTATCATGCAAATGAATCAGAACTCCGCTATCAAGTTTCCTGTAATTTTTTGAACTACAGGAAATAACGAAGATCGAAACAAGCAGGATCAGATATGCATTTTTTTTCATGATCAAGAGGTATTAAGGGTTATCTATTTATTTTTATATGCAGACAGAAATTAATATGTTGTAATAATAAGTGAACTATCAAACTAAAGGTAGATTATGATAATAAGAATGCCACCGGCAATAAAAAGATACAAAAAGATCTCAAATGCTATCAAAAATCTTATCGTTGTTTTTGATTTTTTATTGAACCATCTAAAGAGAATACCTCTAATCATACTTTAAAAAAGCTATCCAACGGAAATTATTTGTCACTACAAATAAATTGTATTTCTTACTATTCCATGAGTTATAAATGTAAAGAAGTAAAGTATAATTTGTTAATCAAACGACGGTTCAACTTGAAGAATGCGAAGAGCAAAAAATCAGGAATTTTTTCTGGAGTTCGCATATTGAGAGGGAAGTATACCGAATTCGGATTTAAAATAACGTGAAAAATAACGCGGGTCATTAAATCCTACTTCATAAGCGACTTCTGAAACTGTTAACTGGCTTTTTTCGAGAAACTGAGCTGCACGTTTGAGCCGCATGATCCGGATAAATTCTATAGGTGTTTTTCCTGTAAGTGCAGTTAGTTTTTTATACAAATGTACACGGCTCATCCCAAGTTCCCTGCTTAGTTTCTCAACAGAAAATTCGGGATTGGACATGCTCTTCTCGACTTCCTCCAGGGCCTTATTCATTAGTTTCTCATCGAGCGAAGTTATGCCTATTACACCGGGTTCAATTTTAAAATGTTTCTGGAATGAATTCTTTATGCGCTCGCGTTGCAGAATAAGATTTTTCATTCTTGATTCCAGGATCTCAAAGCTAAAAGGCTTGGTTATATATTCATCTGCCCCGGTTTCATATCCTTCCATACGCTTTTGTTCCGACATCCTTGCCGTCAGTAAAATAACTGGTATATGTGAAGTGGTAATTTCATTCTTCAATTGCCGGCATAGTTCCAAACCATCCATCTCAGGCATCATTATATCACTAACGATCAGGTCGGGCAGATTGGCAATTGCCTGCTTCAATCCTTCTTTACCGTTTGCTGCTTCAATAATTGAGTACTTATTGCTTAGATTATCCTTTAAGTAAAACCTGAAATCATCATTGTCTTCAACAAGAAGAACCAGCGCCTTTTTCATCTTACCCGATGATTCTGATGATTGTGTTTCTTCCTCATATTTTAAATGTTCATCAAGCTTTTCGTAAGATGCATGAGTCTGTGAGGATTCACCTGCAGAATCCTTAAGGACAGGAAGGACAATGGTAAAACAACTTCCTTTCCCGGGTTCACTTTCCACATCAATTGAGCCCTTATGAAGATTTACAAATTCTTTGGTCAATGAAAGACCTATTCCACTACCCTGGTTTACAAGGCTGCCGTCTTCCTCAGTTTGAAAGAAGCGATCAAATATTTTATCAATTTTACTCTTGTGAATGCCTATTCCGGTATCTTTAACTTTTATCATTATATCGCCGTTCCCGGAATGCTGTGCATCCTGAGAATTCAAGTTGTTGTCAAGACTTAAATCAATCTCTACATTTCCTCCCTCAGGAGTGAATTTAAAAGCATTTGATAACAGGTTGAAAATGATCTTTTCTAATTTATCATGATCAAAATAAGTATGGAATTCTTCCCTGGATGAACGGAATTCAAATTGTTTATCTATAAAGGAAGAAGTAACCAGTTTGCGTTATACGAAGATGAACAGGTAAATTACAACTATG
>JABUBN010000532.1_pt1 | contig 11167 bp, 18 predicted proteins | sample 7240341 | NCBI WGS metagenome assembly JABUBN01 (sample SAMN07256345, study PRJNA390944) | subsurface metagenome | isolation source: Methane hydrate marine sediment | place: Pacific Ocean: Eastern North Pacific, ODP site | reverse complement strand
CAACCTACTATTTCTCAATTTGAGATAGGGGGGGTTATCCCTTCCGGGAGCCAGATTGAAAAGATTACCGATATTCTGTGTATCGGTCCGGGGACGCTAAATAAAGAACTCCGTCAATTCTACGAGGCCAGGAAGAGGGAGCTAAAAAAGAGGATAGGGGAAGGTCAAGAGAATGCCGGAATACCGCTGTAAAAGATGTAAAGCAGTCTTTTATGGCTGGGGAATAGGCCAGATTTGCCGAAAATGCGGGGGCAAACTGGAGCCTATCCCTGAATATACCGCTACTAAAAAATAGGCCGGGCCTCCGCAAGGTTGGACTGAGGGTTTTCCGGAACTCAAGACTTTGGCTCTCGTCAAGGACCTAAACGGAGGACCGGTAAATTAAAGGGGGTTTTTACTAATGATAGTGGTTAGGGTCTTTAAAGATAATGCCTGGTATCTTGCCGGCATAACTACTGCTGTTACCTTTGAGGCTTGCAAGAGACGATTAAGATTATATTTCTCCGAGCTTGAAAAAGTTAAAGAAAAAATAATTGCTGGAGAGATTATCAATCTTCCCTACGTGACTTTTCAAAAAGATAGGAGAATCAATAATGATAAGGGGATCAAGAACGAGCGGAGAAGACATCTTAAATCGTCTAAATAGAAAGAGTAAATATCAAGTATAGGGAGATGATCATAATGTCCATTAAAAAATTTATGATTAAATTAACCCGGGCTATTGTTGATTTTATTTTATATCGTTCACATAGTAAATTTAGGTGGCAATTAGATTTTAAATAAAAAGAATTGAATACCGGCGGTCCGGCAAGCCGTCCCCTGCTCCCCTTCTTTCGTCCTTATTTTTTAAAGGGGAGCAGAGAAAAAGGAAAGGAGAAAAAACTAATGGATACTTTTCTGATTGTAATATTGATAGCATCTATATATTTTATTGCTTCTTTTGCAGTAGTAACAATATTAACTATTTGGGGGATATACAAAAAACGAGATAGGTAATTTACCTTGGATACAGACCAGGCAAGGAGGTTGAAAGGATGAATCTATCGAATCACATTCCCATATTAATAATAGCTATACCTCTATTGGCAGCTTTCTTGGTGCCGCTTATCGGTCGGATAAATAAAAACGCTACGGGAATTCTTACCACCCTTGCTTTAAGTGTAAGTTTAATTTTAACCATTATATTAGCGGTTAAAATACTAACAGTTGGTCCCCAAGTTTATGTTTTTGGTGCAACATCTCCTTCTTTGACTTTGCCTTCAGGGTTAAAATTCCCCATCAGGATTATGTTCCAGATAGATGCGATGGGAATATTTATGGGCTTAATTACTGCAGTTATTTCTTTTGTGGGAGCAGTTTATTCTTTAAGTTTTATGAAGCAGCATAGTGGGCTTGATAAATATTATTCTCTATTATTGCTTTTAGCGATAGGTATGTTTGGGATGGAATTTACCGGAGATATATTTAATTTCTTTGTATTCCTGGAAATTGCTTCAATTGCCTCTGTTGTCTTAATTTGTTTCAGAGGAGTTGATTTGGGTGAACCGGCGGAAGCGGGCTTTAAATATATGGTGGTTAGTTCAATATCTGCTCTTATGGTTTTATTTGCTGCGGGTATATTTTTTGGACAATACGATCTTCTTAATTTTGCGGCTTTAGCCAATGTGATTAAATACTCTCAATTAGACAAGATTGCTTTATGTATTTTAATATCAGTCCTGGCTATGAAGGCAGGAGCAGCACCCCTGCATATGTGGACACCAGATGCTTATTCGGAGGCACCTGCACCAATTAGTATGATATTGGTTGCTGCTAGTCAGGCCAGTCTATATGCTTTGTTTAGGGTAGTTTTTTCTTTATATAATATCACTTTAAATACCTTGACTGTAGGCTGGATAATTATTATTTTTGGTCTTTTATCTATGTTTATCGGAGTTACTATGGCCATAATTCAGAAAGATATAAAAAGACTTATGGCTTATCATTCTGTTTCTCAGACAGGTTACATGCTTCTGGGAGTAGGAGTGGGATTGGCCATTTTAGCAAACCCTGTAGCTTTAAAACAATATGGAATTACCGCCATGGAAGGTGGTATCTTTCATATTATGAATAATGCTGTGTATAAGGGCTTACTGTTTCTTACCGCTGGCGCATTGTTTTTTAGGACAGGAACTAAAGACCTTAATAAGATGGGCGGGTTAGCTCACTCGATGAAATATACCACTATCTTTTTTATAATTGGAGCAGCAGCCATTGCCGGACTTCCACCGTTTAATGGTTTCGCTTCTAAACTTTTAATTTATGAATCAGTGTATAGATTTAATCCGCTTTTATCTATAGCAGCTATGACAGTTAGTATTTTAACTTTAGCCTCATTTGTTAAAGTATTTGCTAGTGCATTTTTAGGTCCCAAGTTACCTCAATTTAAGGAAGTAAGAGAAGTACCTCGAAGTATGATCTTTGCTATGGCTGTTTTATCTTGCATTATAATATTTTTTGGATTATTCCCAGACCTGATAGTAAGAAATTTAGTACATCCTGCAGTAATGTCTTTAATAGAGCAATTTAAATATACCAGTATAGTATTAGAAGGTATGTAAGAAAGGATTCAATTAAAATATCCCGGTGATCCGGCTTAATTCCAATTCTCCGGGTTGCCGGTCCCCTGCTCTCCGGTCCGAAAGGGACTCTCCCGGGGAGTAGGGTTATTTAAAAATTAGAGGGGTAATCATTTATGCGTAAAGTCAAGGACAAAATAAAAAATGGTGGAGGAGATAAATTTAATCTGAATGAAATAACTAGGCGTTTAAATATACTCGATGAAATTTATAAAATTGCTAAACCTGCTTTGGATAATTTTTATAACTATGGCCTTAGGGAATCTGAAGTTATTACAAGACAAAAGCGGTTAGATATATTAGATAATATTTGCCAGGCTTTAAAATCTCTTTGAGAAAAGGCGGTGATCATAAAGAAATGGCCGGGATAAACAATATCAAGTTAAAGACTTTAAAACAAACCCGGGCTTTCTATAACTGGGAATTAAAGAAGGAAGGCCTGACAGAAAAAGAGAGGGCTTCGTATTTACTGGCTTTAAAATCTATTGAGAAAATTATTAAGGAAAAAGAAGATTCCCGGGAAAGAGGAAAACATAAAAAATCTATTCCTGATGATCATAGGAGAGCAATATTCTTGAATAAAAGAGGTTATTAAATAAAAAAGGGGGTTTAATTAAATGAGTAATATGAATAAGACAGTTAGCTTTCTCTATAAATTAGCTCGTAAACTTAATGATGTAAAAGTTATAACTTCAGGAGATCCTAAAAAGGTGGCCAGGAGAGTAAAGAATAAAATTTTAGGTAGGAAAATCATTCGTAAAATTTGGTGATAACCTTTGAGGCGTTTTCGAAGGGATAAGTTAATTAAATTGTTTAATCTCGTCGGTTTTTAATCCCCGGGTGTGGACCGGTGAAAAAAGGTATCTCTCCGTTTATCGAATAGGTTTGTCGAATGTGGGTAATGGCCGGGAAGGGGCAGGGATTCGGGGATATCTTACTTAACACAAGAGGGAGTATGTTAATAATAAAATAATAGCGAAAGCCTTATAAATAAAGAGTATTTAAAATAAGAGTAAAAATACTTTAAAAAAGGTTTGACTTTTTTCTTTACAATATTATATAATAGAATAAAAACGTAAAGAAAGGATATTGAGAAAATGAGAAAGGTCCAACCGATAAGAGAACTTAAAGCGATCCGGGCAATTAAGGGGAATCTGAGGAAAAAGAATCCCCGGAATTTTTTACTCTTTACCCTGGGGATTAATACCGGCCTCAGGATATCCGATATATTGAAACTAAAGGTCGAAGATGTGAAGGATCAGGCCGGAGAGATCAAAGAATATTTAGACCTGAAAGAGAAAAAGACCAAGAAACAAAGATTAATTTATATTAACGATGAGGCCAAAAATGCCTTAGAATATTTTTTTGATAAGACCGGAATATATAACCTGGAACGTTATCTATTCATTAGCGATAAGACAAAGATAAATAAACCTATTAGTCGAATCCGGGCCTGGCAGTTAATTCAATCCTGGTGTAGAGAGGTCGGGATCAAGACCAGGATAGGAACTCATACTTTAAGAAAAACTTTAGGCTATCAGATGAGAATGTCCGGCGTTCCTATCGAACTTATACAAGAGGTCTTAGGCCATCAATCTATCTCGATGACTAAACGCTACCTGGGGATCACCGATGACGAGGTAACTAAGGTATTGAAGAATTTTAATTTATAGATATATCTAAGAAGAAAAGGCGTAAGTTTTTAAGCGAAAAGGTCAATAAACGCATACAATCATAAGGGCAAGAAATTTGAGGGGCCTTAAAAGCGAAATTTGGAGGTCTAAAAGGGACTCGTATCTCGTATTGAGTACCGCATGCGGTTAGCGTATCGCGTATCGCGTATCGAGTATCGCGCTAAGAATTAGGCTGATTTTTTCTTATACAATCCTACAAAATTAAGGTGGTGATTCTAAATGCTCCCGGAAAGATTAAACTTTTTAAGTGAGTTTGATAATTTCTATAATAAATTAATCCTGGACCTAAAAGAAGATAAATACAACGAACAGGAATTTTATTTAATTGTGGTTGCTAAAGTTAAAGCAATGGATCGGGAAAGAAGGGAAAAATTAACCAGGTTAAATGAGAAGGATAAAGCGGTTCAAGCTGTTTAAAAACATATTCTTAATACACAAGGGAGGGGAGTGTTTAATTGAGGAAAATAGCGATTGTTAATTTCAAGGGGGGAACCGGCAAGACTACCACAGCAGTTAATCTATCTTATTCCCTATCTCTTAAAAAATATAAAGTCCTGATCATAGATTGCGATACCCAGGGAACAATATCTAACTGGTTTGGTTTAATAAATCCTAAAAATACCCTATATGAATTACTTACTGGCCAGTCTAAATTAAAAGATTGTATTCATACAGTCAGGAATAATTTAGATATTATTCCAAGCAACAAATATTTAGCCAGGATTGAATTAAAATTAGTTAAAGAAAAAGATATAGAAAAGACGTTTAGTAAGAAGTTTAAATCTATAAAAGGATATAATTTTGTCTTCCTGGATTGCCCTCCGAGTTTAAATATAATCAATACCAATGCTTTGGAATATTCAAATGAAATATTCTTACCGGTCAGTATGGATTATTTAGCACTACGAGGAATAAAACAGGTTATAGAGTTAATTCCCCAGAATACTAAAATATCTAAAATAATACCCACTTTTTACGACCAGAGGACCCGAAAAAGCAAAGAGATATTAGAAGATTTAAAAAATTTCTTTAAAGATAAGGTTACTAAGCCTATAAGGGTAAATGTTAGATTATCAGAATGTAGCAGTTTTCATAAAACAATTTTTGAGTATGATCCGAAATGCAGAGGCGCGATTGATTATGAAATTTTAGCAAGGGAGATTTTGAAATGAAAAAAAGAACCGGAGAAAGTATAAAGGATTTAATTTTAGGTGAAGATTTAGACAAAAAGAAACCTACCAGTAAGACAGCAAAACAGGATATCGATAAAACAGTAAAGCAGTATGCCATTAAAAAGGCCACCTATTATATTAAAGAACCATCTTTAATAAAAGAATTAAAATTATTAAGCGTAGATAAAGAAAGAGATTTATCTGATCTGGTTACAGAGGCCATAAGAGATTTAATCAGAAAATACAAATAATAAATAGTGATACAGTATGCCAGCAATACAGCAAACCAGTAATGTTAAATTATCTTAATTTATAAGGAAAATATAAAGCAGAAACCTTAATCAAAATAAGTCTGCAATACTATTTGAGGAATTAAAAGGAAGTTATGCTTGACAAAAAATAAGTTATATGATATCATTTTTAAAAAGGGGGTAAAAAGAAATTTAGGAGGGGTTTAAAATGATTGCGGTTATCGATACAAAACTATATTCGGTAGAGGACCTGGTGAGTATGCTAAACCTAAGTGCCAGGACTGTCCGGGTATATCTAAGGGAAGGAAAAATCAAGGCCAGGAAGATAGGTTTATCCTGGTATGTAACCGAAGAGAATTTACAAAAGTTTATAGAGGGAGTTAAATAAAAATAGAAAAAAAGGTCTGAAATCAGTTAGGTCCAGGTCTTGATTTAAAGTGATTAAAAAGGGGATATTTAGAGGAAAAAAACAGCCGCTAATATCCCTTTTTTTATTTTTATAACAGAAAAAGAAGGCAAATTTTATGAAAGAGATCGGAAAATTAGATATTACAGATAACAGAAGATTAGTTTTATCTATCGGGGAATATAAGGAACAAGAAAGAGTTGATTTAAGGCAATTCGTAAAAGTAGATGGGAAGTATATTCCCACTCCTAAGGGTGTAAATTTTAACTCTGAATGGCTACCGGACTTTATAAAAATGATAAGGAAGTTGGAAGATGTCTAATAGTCAGTATGAAGGGGATACAAGGTTAAACTTGATATCGAAATGTTTTTGGTTTAGAATACAAAAAGAAAAAGGAGCCTCTTTAGCACTTTGAAACTCCTTTTTCATAAATATATATCCCCACGTTTTAAGTTTATGGGGCCTTGTGAGTTTTTATATTAACATAATAAATATAAAATTGTCAAATTAAAAAAGACAGGTGATCAGAGTGAATATAGGTTTTTGCCTTAAAAACGAAGACCCCTTCGAGGTCCTATTCAAAAAAGCTTTAGATGGAATCAGTAGAAGATATAGAGCAGGCACTATTGAATATATCAGAGAGCACCATAGGAGCCTTTACGAGCAGACCGATCAGAATGAAGACCAGCTTAATGAAGTTTGGAAAGCAGGGCTTAAAGGGGAGGCCACTCTTAAAGAATTCAGGGGAACCTTAATAAAGTGGTATTCACTTCATATCAAGGGAATCGAAATCTGTAAAGACCTAGTGAAGGAGCTGAGTTTTAGCAATGGAAAAGGATAGGAAGAAAATCAAAAAGGAAAAGAAGAGGCTTAAAGCTATCCGGGAGCTGAGGGAGCAAAGGAATAAAGAGAAACGGGAATCTAATATTAAGTTTAAATCTGGCCGATAAAACGGTCTATTGCCCGGCGGGATCGGTGGGGGCTTTATTGCTCTCCTTTCAACCGATCCTTCCGGGTTAATGAAAGGAGAGCAATATATATGAGGAAAATGGAACGAGAATTAGATAGAGTATCGGTCAAGATGAGTGAATTGCTTAAAAAAGCAGAAAAAGAAAAAGAAGCGAAGATAAGAAAGTTAGCTGAGAAAGCTAAAAATGAAAAAACAAAAGTAACCGAAGAGGACTTAGAAAAAATTCTTATTGAGTATACCAGAAGAAGAAAGAAAATTGGCTTTGAAGGCGAGAAAAAACTTAATTCTATCATTGGGAAGTATGATCGGGTAGGGGGTCTGGTTGATACTGCTGATATTGACGCTCCCCTGAAAATGCTTAAAATTATATCTCAATTCAAAGATGATGACTGGAAGATTATCGAAGTAGGGAAAAAAATAAAGAAGGAAGGAGTTAAACAATAATTAAATGGAAGAATATATAGATTTGTGCCACTACAAGACACAGGAAAAGATCACAGTTAAAGCTAAAAGGACAGGAAAGGAAGGGCAGTATTTAGCCCGTTGCATTAACCCCGACCACGAAGATAAAGACCCTTCTATGGGGATCAATACAATTAAAGGTGAATATAACTGTAACAGCCGACATGATGCCAAAGGGGTTTGTTTAATTTAGGGCAAAAAAAAATTAAATAAAAGCTGGGCAGAAAACTGCCTGCGTCTAAAAGGCGTGATTGGAGGGCAGGCTAACTCCTTTACTTCCAATTACGCCAATTAGGCATAAGGAGAGTAAATTATGCAAGTATTAACAGAGACATTTTTAAAAGCATTATTCGCTGGTGTAGATAAAGAAAACTACATTGATATCAGAACTTTTGAACTTATAAAAGATGAACCTAAACCTAAATTCAAAGAGCAATTTTTTGAAAGGATAAAAGATATTGATAGACTAACCAAATTGTTAAATACAGACCATTTCAAAAATCTTAATGTCCATTTTGGAGTATGTCCCAGATATCGTAAGGGAACGGGAACTGAAAAAGACGTAAAAGTCTTACAAGCACTTTATTGTGATATAGACTGCAAAAGAAAAGACAAGCCTAACTTGCCAACCAAAGAAGAGGCTTTACAGAAAATAAAAGAATTCAAAATACCTCCATCAATAATAATAGATAGTGGACAGGGCTATCATCTATATTGGTTACTATCAGAACCAATCAACATTAAGAACAATACTTATACATTGCATTTAAGGGGGATGTTAGCGGGTTTGTCTAAAGCATTAGGTGGAGATATTGCTGGGAAAGATTTATGTCGTTGTTTAAGGGTGCCGAATACTTTTAATTTTAAGCCTGACCATAATGGAGGTCTACCAGTAAAGATAATTAAATTTGAACCTGATATTAAATATGACATCAAACAATTCAAAGAGTTTCATATCAAACAAGAAGAGAAAGTTTTAGGTAAAACAGCAATAGAGAAAGAGAAAATTAAAGGTTGGATTAGTAATTTAGATGATATCGTATTGCCTGATAGTTTTAAAGAACTTCTAAAATCAAATAAAAAGTTAAAAGCGACTTGGAATGGTATCAGGACTGATTTGGCTGATACGACTAAGAGTGGTTATTCTATGTCTTTAACCAGTATATTAGTCAACCGTAATACTTTTACCGATGAAGAGATTATCAAAGCAATGATAGTCCAGCCAAATGGGAAGTTAAAAGATAATGACCCCGAATATCTATTATATACATTGAAGACTGCCAAAGGGAACTTCGCTATAAAACATCCAACAAAATTTAATGTCAAACTATATTCAGAAAAGATGAGAGAAAAATATAACTTAATTTATGATTATTTAGGTAGGTTTTGGTATTACAGTGTAACGAAAAAGATTTGGAAGTTGGGAGCAGAAAAATGGATAAATGCAATATTAAGGGAAGAGATATTAAAACCAGAACATTGCTCTGTCCATTATGTAAATGAAGTTATCAATGAACTAAAAGGTAAGTGCTTTAAAGAGGAAGATGCAATAGAACCCCCTTTAAATTTAATTCCTTTTAACAATGTTATATTCGATTTGGATACAGATAAAACTATAGAATACTCCCCTAAATATTTTTTTATCAGTAAATGGGCAGTAAATTATAATCCCCAAGCTCCCAGTTGTAAAAAGGTAGATGAATTTTTAAACGACATAGTTGAAGAAAAAGATGTTATCACTTTAAAAGAATTTGCTGCTTATCCTATGTGGGGAAGTATCCCTAATCCCAGAAGTCTCTTTTTATATGGTGGAAGTAGGAATGGAAAAAGTCAATATGAAAGATTGCTTACCAGAATTTATGGCAAAGAGAATATGGCTATGGAAAGTATGACCTCCTTAGCAAAGGATAAGTTTGCAGCAGCTAACTTATATGGTAAAGCCTTAAATATAGCAAGCGAAGAAAATTATTCAATGATTAAGAATGATGACATGTTTAAGAGAATAACTGGGCAAGACCTTATAAGGGGAGAGAGGAAATTTAAAGAACCGTTTTACTTTTATAACAAAGCAAAAAGTATCTTTGTCGGGAACATAATAAGGGAGACAGCAGATACTTTAGATGCTTTTTTTGATAGGACGATTATTGTAAAATGCCCTTACAAATTTGTTTTAAATCCTAAAGCTCCAAATGAGAAAAAGAAAATTCTTGATATTATTGATAAATTACCTGAAATAGAAATAGAAGGATTTGCCTTATGTTTAATTGTCTATTTAAAAAAACTAAGAAAAAGAGATTGGGAGTTTACAAACGAAAAGTCCTCTGAAGTGCATAAAGCAGAATACTTATTAGCCAGTGAACCATTATCAACTTTTTTAGAAACTGAAACAATAAAAAATAGAGATGGTAAAATTCAAAAACGTTTTTTTTGGGAAAAATATAATGAATATTTAACAACCATTGACCATCCAGGGATTAAAACAATTAAGCTTGGAACTAAGATGAGAGATTTAGGATATGGAACAACTTTAATATATTACAATAGAGGGAAGGAACACAAAGAAGCTTGGTCTGGGATAAATTGGAAGTCCGACAAACTTAAAAAAGAAGAGGAAGAATTAGACGATACTGATAAAACAATGATACAAGAAAGCATGAAGGTCTTTAATTCAACAGGAAAACAAAATATAGAAGAAGTAAATGGAGAATATGTCAGACCAGAAGATATGCCTGAATAAAAAGAGTAAAAAATATTGCCAATATGGTGATTTTTAAAACTATTATAAACAAAGGGTTACAACATCTACATTGGCAATATTGGTAATATTGGCAATATTCTATATTAAGACAAACTATTAATATATTTAAAAAATAATTATTTATATATTGTATATATAACTTAATAGCAAACTTAGCCAATATTACCAATATTGCCAATATGAAGGAGGTAATGAAATGAGTAAGAAGACCTGTTTACACCTAAGGGAATAATATGTTTTTCTACTTTTTTAGTGTTTTTTTAAAATATTTTCATATCTGAGAGCTAGGTAAAAACCACTCCTTTTACTCCAGATACTCCTTATGCGTCCTCTATAGGTAGATTTATCAAGGGTTTCAAATTCCTTAAAAAGGGGTAAAATATTTTTTGTACTCATTTTACTCCTTTAATTTTGTTAGCATAAAAGAAAAAGGATATTTAGTTAAATCAGGTATACACATTATGCGACAAGGGCTTTCTGTAAGGCTTATATAGCAATAGTCTTAAGCGATAAATTTCTCATAAAGAGTTATAACGAGAAATTGCATATAAAAATTAATATACTAAAAGGGGGTAAGAACGGCATATATGATATAATAGCTAAAAGGAAAAAAAGAATATTTTAGTATCGGGGAAGGGGAATTTACCTTCCTATTTTTTTTATCTGAAAGTTTACAAAAGTTTACTAATCAAAAAATAAATATAGGTGGTGTGATATAAGATGTCTAACAATAACGGGGGATCAATCAAAAGGACATTAAGGGAAAAGAAATTTATCGAAGCATATATCGAGAATTGCGGAAATGCGACAGAGGCCTATTTAGCTGTAAGCCCTG
>JABUBN010000531.1_pt1 | contig 11170 bp, 9 predicted proteins | sample 7240341 | NCBI WGS metagenome assembly JABUBN01 (sample SAMN07256345, study PRJNA390944) | subsurface metagenome | isolation source: Methane hydrate marine sediment | place: Pacific Ocean: Eastern North Pacific, ODP site | reverse complement strand
GACAACGCCTTTAAAGAGCTGTTACAGAAGAAAGGAGTGAGTGAGGAAAATGTATAAAGAGTACCTGACTGTCTCCAACATTGTCGGACCTTTGGTTATTGTAGAGAAAATCAGGGATGTAAAGTTCGGCGAATTAGTAGAAATTGAAGCTGTGGGAGGATCTTTACGCCGGGGCACGGTGCTTGATATTTCTACAGAAAGAGCAGTCGTTCAGGTTTTTGAAGGCACTATCGGCCTTGATGTGGCTAAATCTCGGGTGAGGTTTTTAGGGCATTCCCAGCAGCTTGGCGTCTCAGAGGAGATTATCGGTCGAATTTTTGATGGTTCGGGAAGACCTAAAGACCACGGCCCTCAAATAATTGCCAAAAAAATGATCGATATCAATGGGAATCCCATAAATCCTGATGCCCGGGACTACCCCTCTGAGTTCATCCAGACCGGAATATCTTCTATCGATGGAATGAATCCTCTGGTAAGGGGACAGAAACTTCCGTTGTTCTCAGGGAGCGGGCTGCCCCATGCCCGTATTGCTGCCCAGATTGCCCGACAGGCTACTGTGTTAGGGAAAGCGGAGAAATTTGCGGTAGTTTTTGGCGCAATGGGCATAACCTTTGAAGAGGCAAATTTTTTTATAGAAGATTTTCGTAACACAGGAGCATTAGAGAGAGCGGTGCTTTTTCTCAATTTAGCTAACGAGCCTTCGATCGAACGCATCGCCACACCACGTCTAGCTTTAACATGTGCAGAGTATCTGGCATTTGATCTGGATATGCATGTTCTGGTTATCTTAGTGGATATGACCTTCTATGCTGAAGCCCTTCGAGAAATCGCTGCGGCTCGAAAAGAAGTTCCAGGCCGAAGGGGATACCCGGGTTATCTCTATACAGACCTGGCTACTATGTATGAGAGAGCAGGAAGAATTAAAGGCAAAAAGGGATCCATCACTCTGATCCCTATCCTCACGATGCCTGAGGATGATAAAACCCATCCTATTGCTGATTTGACGGGTTACATCACAGAAGGACAGATTATGATAAGCCGGGAGATTCACCGGAAGGGAATCTATCCTCCCATAGATGTGCTTCCCAGCCTTTCCCGGCTTAAGGATAAAGGGATTGGTGAAGGGAAAACACGAGAAGATCATGCCGATGTCCTCAACCAGCTTTTTGCCTGCTATGCTCGAGGAAAAGAAGCCAGAGAGCTGGCGTTGATCCTGGGAGAGGCAGCCCTCAGTGATTTGGATAAGCTGTATTTAGAGTTTGCTGACCATTACGAAGATGAGTTCGTTAGGCAGGGTGAGTTCGAATCTCGTTCTATCAACGACACCCTGGAACTGGGCTGGAAACTTCTCCATACAATTCCGAGAGCAGAACTCAAGAGGATTCGTCCCGAATATCTAGAGAAATATTACCCTGAAAAGAAATGAGACTTTCTGTTAACCCTAATAGAATGGAGCTTATGAAGCTCCGCAGACGTCTTGTTCTGGCTGAGAGAGGGCATAAACTTCTCAAGGGCAAGCTTGAAGAGATTATGCGCCGGTTTCTGCAGCTTATGAAAGAGCTTTATAATCTTCAAGAAATAGTGAGCGTGAAACTTAAAAAAGTCTTCCTTTCTTTTGTACTTGTCCGTTCCGGTAGGTCCCGTAAAGATCTGGAGAGGCTCATTCCGGAAGGGAAATTGATTTTAGCAACAAAGGAAGAAAAGATTCTCAATCTTACTATCCCTCGATTTGAGATAGAAGAAAAAGAAGTCTCTGATTATGACTTTCTCAACACTGAGAGCGAGCTTGATGTCGGCCTGAAGAAGGCACAGGAGTTACTCCAGGATTTGATGGAGGTATCCCGGCTCTGGAAGGCAGTGGAGCTTTTGTCCCACGAGATTGAGACCACACGCCGCCGGGTCAATGCTTTAGAGCATATTCTTATTCCCAGTATTAAAGAAACCATACGTTATATCTCCAGCCGTTTGGAAGAGATGGAGCGCTCCTATCAGGTCCAGCTCATGAGAGTTAAAGATATCGTCCGCCGCCATTAAGCTTGTTTCTTGTAGGGGCTTGTTTCTTGTAGGGGTTTGATTCATCAAACCCACCTTATTCATATATGGATTTACTTCTTGTCCTGATTTATTTCTTGTATCGATTTACTTCTTGTAGGGGCTTGATTCATCAAACCCACCTTATTCATATATGGATTTACTTCTTGTCTTGATTTACTTTTTATATGGATTTATTTCTCGTATGGATTTATTTCTTGTAGGGGTTTGATTCATCAAACCCACCTTATTCATATGTTCGAATAGAATCTTATCATAAAGAAAAATTCGTCATTAAAAATGCAATGAGAATGGTTTATTTTGATAGAGATGTTGATAAATAACTAAATTTTAAATCCAAAAAGGAGAACCTCTGCTTTGGTCTTTATCGATTCAAAAGGATAATAATCAGATATTATATTCCTCATTCCGAGATGGTACCTTCCTTCAATAAAAAATGAAAATCCTTGCATTTTTATCTCGAAGCCGCCTCCAAGTACAACTGCAAAATCGTAGCTTTTGGTTTGCTCATCGAGATTTACCTCAAACAGAACTTGCCCTTGCAGTTCCTCGGAACTTACCTTGGAATTGTGAGAAAGAATATATGAAAATTCCCAGCCACAAAGGATATAAGGAGAAGAATCGGGTCGAAGTTTGATCTTAAGGAGTAATGGGACACTGATTACTTTTAAACTATAATCAGTTTTTGAGTAAGGAATGCCCTGACGAAGAAGTTCGGAATCGCTGCCTTTTTGAAAATACAAGAGATCAATTTCGAACCCAATATTTCTGGTGAAAAAGAATTCAATCCCGCCGCCCACAAGAAATCCCTTTTTAAGATTGCTTTTCGTCCTGAATTCCACGCCTGTATACCAGTCGAAGCCGTAATATGTTTCAGGAGCAAAGGTGTATTGTGAAAAATTATTCCCGCCGAGAAACTTAAATTCCAGTGCGAAGGTTTCAGAAACAAGCGCCATGCTTAATAAAATAAATATTAATTTTTTCATAAGCTCTTTTTTTATTTAGTTTTTTATATTAGTTTTTATTGTCCAAATAGGGCAGGTTAATAAAAAAACTCCTAAGGACTAATTTTTTCGGCTCCAGAAATATCTGTATCCAATTCCAATTCCTGCCTCAATCCCTCCGATGTTTATCTTGAAATCAGCGGGCCTCATCTTACAATAGGAATAACTTACATAAAAGTCGATTGTCCACCTTTGGTTCAATTCCACAAAGCTCCCCACCCTGGCTACAGCCCCTAATTCTCCCCAATCCACATTCCCAATAGGATTTGTTTCTTTATATAGATAGTAGCTTATGCCTATCCCGCCATAAAGATTAGCGCTTCTTAAAGATAATGTATATCTCAACCCTCCCTCAATCGGAATAATCTTAAGTTTGGTCTCTTCTCTTGTAAGAGAAAGTTCGCCTTTTTTCGAGAAATAGCGGCCTCCAACCCATATCTCAAGATTTTTCCTGATTTCAGCACCGGCTTCTACGCCGTACATCATTCCACCGCCATAGATATCCTTGAATGCTTTGTCAGAAGGGTGAAAATAGCTTCCTTTAACTTTGAAAATGACATCGCCAGCGTAACCTATTCCTGATAATAAGAATAGAATAGCTGCTATTGATATCATTTTTTTCATTAATTCTCTCCTGTTTTAACGTACTGTTATATGGACTGGGATGCTCTCCTGGTTTTCATTATAAACTCCAACTACTGAATACTTGTATTCTGCCTCTTTCAATACATTCATGTGCCAGTATTCAAGGTCATCGGCATCTACTTCAGCCAGTAATAAATTCCCATACCACTCTACATCTAGCAGATAAATTCTGTATTTTTCGATGTTCAAGTCTTCATTCTCTGGATTGGCTTCCCAGGTCAGAATATTGATGTATTCTGCTTGAGAAAGTGATCGGTTCAATACTTTCCTCCCTTCATAGTTTAAAGGCGGGCTGAAGAGCAAATTTCCTATCTCGTCAGTTTCTCGAGCAGTGATATAAGTATCTTGAAGCACAATGTCTATATCTTGAGGTATTATATCTATGGCCTGGGGTGTAGTATATGTATCGGAGACAGCAGCACTCGAGCTGCTTATAAAACCAGATAATTTTTCAACATATCCGGTATGGTCAATTTTTATAACAAAGAAATCAGATAGCCCGTCACCATAGGACCAGGTGTAACCTGAAACAAGATACTCCCCGCCAGAAATCTGCTGAATTGAGAAAGCTCTATCCCAATTGCTTCCTCCATAAGTATGTTCCCACTCTACATTTCCGACTTGATCGAATTTTAAAACCCAGAAGTCATCCCGTCCAGCACCAAATGAATAAGTATAGCCAGCAGCGATATATCCCCCATCAGTGGTCTTCTGAATGGAGTGAGCAGTATCATTATTGGCACCTCCATAAGAACGCTGCCACTCAACATTTCCATCTGGAGATAGTTTTAAAACCCAGAAATCACGCTCGCCAGCGCCAAATGAATAAGTGTAGCCTGCAACAATATACCCTCCGTCAGTGGCTTGCTGAATCGAGTATGCCCCATCACCGCTGCTTTCTCCGTAAGTCTTTTGCCATTCGATATCTCCGCGTGAGTCAAGCTTTAAAATTAAGATATCACTCAAGCCCGCTCCATTGGCATTGGTGGATCCTGCGGCAATATACCCGCCATCGTTGGTCTGTTTAATTGATTCAACTCTCTCACCATCGCTTCCTCCATATGTTCTTTGCCACTCAACATCTCCACTTGATGAAAGCTTAAGAATCAAAACGTCACTTTCTCCCGCGCCAAAGGACTCTGTGTAGCCCGCAACGATATATCCTCCTTCATTTGTCTGCTGAATGGATTTAGCCGTATCAGAATTGCTTCCACTATAAGCCCTCTGCCATTCAATATCTCCACTTGAGTCGAGCTTTAGAACCCAGACATCCGTCTCTCCCCTAAAAACGAACGAAATGAAGCCCGCAACGATATAACCCCCATCAGCAGTTTGCTGAATGGAGTATGCTACATCATGATTTTCTCCTCCATAAACCCGCTGCCATTCTACATCTCCCGTTGTACCAAGCTTTAAAACCCAGATATCATTCCATGATGAACCGCTAATGTTTTTTGTGGAGCCAGCAACAATAAACGCCCCGTCACCGGTCTGCTGTATGGAGTAAGCCTGATCATGAGAGTATCCTCCATAGAACCTTGCCCAGGATTGTCGAGAGAATTCTTGGTCTATTTCAAGATTCCGAATCGGTTCAGCTCTCCCTTTGCTCTCATTCCTCACTGCTTTTTTCTTGTATTCAGGGATGGCTAGTTCTTGTGGGTCGAGGTTGTAGTGCTCATAGAAAGAAAGGGTGAAGTTCGAATTTTTTATAAGAGCGGAGACAAGCTTCTCGGGGTCCGAGCTGCAGGCTATATCGTAAATCGCCTTGATTTTCTTGCGGATTTCTTCAGGCAATTGCATGAATTCCCATTTGTTTATTGGAATATATTGCATTAGGTCTGTCATCATTATTTTTTCTCGTTGGTCGAGCATCCCGTAATCTGACATCATTTTACATGTTGAATATAATTCTCTTCCCGATGGCATATCAGAAAGTAATATTCTTTCCTGATTATGATTGCCTTCGTTAATTTTCACGTGGATCGCATAGGCGACAGTCCGGTATATACGCGGGTCATTTGCCAGCGCCTCGACCAGTTCGCACGCTATACCATATACGGGAGGAAGATGAGCTTTCTTTCTGGCAATGCTGTAAATAACTTGTTTCATCGTGCAGTATAAGCGTTGAGAGTTATAAGTTTCTGCCCATACATTTCCAACAATGATTATTATGAGCAGCATCAGAATTAGAGGGTAACTTTTAAACATCAAGTTTTTCATTCCGGACGTTCCCTCAAACATTTTAAAATTCAAACCGAAAAGAGTTAAGTTTTAGCTGACTATTACCCTCCTGACCTGCTTTATAATTAATACCACAAGGAAAAATTGATGTCAAAGCCAATCTTTATGTAGGGATTTGATTCATCAAACCCACGGTATGATTATTCCTATTGTAGGATTTTGCTTCTTGTATGGATTTGATTCATCGGGCCACAGTATGGTTATTTCTAATATAGAGGTTTATTTCTTGTAGGGGCTTGATTCATCAAGCCCACCTTTTAAAATCGATGAAATTATTTTTCCCTATTCATAGAGTAAATATTTCAGACGCTGTTGCCTGAAATACTTTTCTTCTTCTTCCACTTGAGAAATTAATTTCTCATAGCTTATTCTTCCCTCAATATAATGGCTTAAAAGATTACTTCCGAAGATCATGTTGAGGTAGCGCGGAGGGGCAGTGAATTTATATTGTTGTTGATTTTTCAGAGCCTTAATGATTGCATACGAAAATCGAAGAGAGAAGAATTTTTCTTTTTGTAAGAATCGGACTCGTATTCCATGGCACACTTTATTTTTATAGAGGGGATTAACAGCTTTTCCGGGAAGAGATCGGGGAGTATAGTTTACAGCTTCAAGCTCAATCCCGAACCGTTCTCCTCCGTTTAATTCTTTAATCAGGGATGAAGCGTTAAGCCAGGGTGCTCCGAATTGAAGAAAAGGGTAAGGTGTTCCCCTTCCTTCATTAAGTTTCATGGTTCCCAGCACGCTTGAGGCTGGATAAATGATGGCTGTTTCAGGCGTTGGTATATTGGGGGAGGGGGCAATCCAGGGAAGACCAGTGTCTTCCCAGAAGTGGTTTCTCCTCCAGTTTTTCATTCTGATCACATGAAGGTCAACCTCTCTCGGTACCCATCCTTCGCCCTTCATCATCATAGCCAGCTCGCCTGGAGTTAATCCGTATCTCACAGGGATAGGTAATGCTCCGATGAAAGATTCGTATTCGGGGCGCAAAAGAGGACCCTCGATGATATCGCCTCCGGTAGGATTGGGTTTGTCCAGAACATAGACCGGGATCTGAGCTTCCGCAGCTGCTTCGAGGACATATTTAAGGGTAGTGATGTAGGTGTAAAATCGGATTCCTATATCCTGGATATCATAAACAAAAGCATCAATTCCTTGAGTTTGCTCTGGTGTCGGCTTTTTGTTTTCTTCATAAAGGCTGTAAATTATTATGTCTTTTAGCTGGCTGTCTTTTACTTCTGTTCCTGCTTCCACTGTTCCGGAGAACCCATGTTCCGGAGAAAAAATGGCTTGAATTTTTTGCCCTTTATCCAGAAGTGCCTGGACCAGAGACTTTCCTGGAGGGAGAACAGAGGAGTGATTGATAACAAGCCCCAGGGATTTTCCTTGAAGTTCGGATGAGAAGTTTTTAACGAACATTTCATTCCCGAGCTCCACTCTTCCTTTTGGTGCAAGAGAGATTTTTTTCGGGAAAGAGCAGAAAAACAGGATTATACTTATGAAAAAAATAGAAAGAACTCTTGCGGTATTTTTTTTCCTTTGCGCCTTTTTATTTTTATTGAGATGTAACATTTGAAAGATACTGGCTTAGTCCCGTTTCTTTTACGATTTTTAAGGTCTTACTTCGTATGAGGCCTTTTTCTAGTCGAAAGGATTCGAGGATCCGAATAATAGAAAAGGCGACTTCTGCGGTTTGCCCCGCCTCTTGCTTTTTATTTTTGAGATAATTTATGGCATCAAACAAGACAGCGTTTGCTTCGCCGTACGAAATTGGCCTTCGGATTCCATGAGGCCTTACCCATTGCGGATGCCTCAGGACGTCGTTGACATGGGATTGAATAAGATATGTCGCCCGACCAATAAGCTTGAGATTACTGGGGCTGACGTTGGTCATTGTGTTTCCGATGACCTTTCCCAGACGCGCCATGACCCCTGTCGAATGGGCGTTCAGCAGGATCTTGAGGGCAATCCGCTGATTGATGCCCAGTGGGTCGTTTGTCGTCCCGATATTCACAACGATAAAGGAGTTTTTCCCTTCAGCTGCGCTATCAGGTATTTTCCGGATGAGTCTTGATATTTTCTTCGAGGATTTGTCAGTTATAAGAATAACGGCCACCCTCGCCCCCTTCTTCGAGAAGAGGTCGATGAATTTCCGGGCATCAGAATTCTTCTTTCCAAGCTCAGCTTCTTCAGGACTAATAAACACTGCAACTCCCAGGTCTCCCTGTGTGGGTTCTCGATTCTTCAGGTTGAAATCAGCGAAAGAAAAATCGTACAGAAACTGCTGGTCATCTCCTGCGTTTTTAAGGCTTTCCAGGGCTGCTTTTTTTAAGTAGGCGTCATCTATTTCATCTTCAAATGGCTTCCTGTAGAATTCCGAGGAGAGTCCTCTGAATGGCCTTCCGAGAAATGCTTGCCAGGCATCCTGGAGATTGGCGGCGGGGGTCCAGACCTGAATCCAGCTTTTTCTTTTTGCTTGCTTGACTGTGTCCAAGGGAAAAAGGCGAAACGTTGGGCTTCTTTCAGTGCTGTCGATAAAGACTGTGATCAAGCCTTTTTGGGCAAAATAGGTAGAGAAATTCTCTTTCTTATAAGTTTGGGCTTCAAGCTGTGTGAATTTGGCTATGGCCGAAAGGTTTGCTTCGACCTGTTTCAGGATATGAGAAAATTCCTTTAGTTTGTCTTCAAGACGAAGTTCACTTTTAAATCCAAGGGTTGCCATCTCTTTTTTGGAGAGGAATTTTCTTAGAGAGCGATCAAGCGCTTGCTGTAGAATATTTCCGACGACAAAAGTTTCGATTGTTGTAGCCTGCATCCGGGTTGAGCCGGTTATCGACTGAGGTCCTGTTGTGAGATTAATTTTTGTGATTCCGGGTTCTTCAAGGACTTTTCGACTCCTGTCGAAGGGACGAAGCTTTTCGTCAGGATTATTGTAAATAAAGTAGAGCTTCTTTTTAGTCTTTTCCGGGTCATAAGACTCGGCTGTTCTCCACTGGTCTAAAGCGGCTAAAATCGTTCCGATGACAGAAGAAGTCTCACCTCCTTCCGTCACACAAATGACCACATCCCCTTTCTCGACCTTTCTGTCCTCAAGCTGAAGACGCCCTATAAGCAGCAGGTCTTCAAATCCTTCAAGGGAACTGATAAGGGCTCGGTCTCCACCGGTCATCTCTCCGATGAGCTGATTCTCGATGGCGTCCCCAAGATGGAGCTGGATCTTTGACCAGATTCTTCTATTTTTTCTGACTTTTTGCCAGAAAGGGCGCCAGAAAGTGCTTTCCATCTGTTTGGCCAGACGGCCTGTGGCACCGCAGCCGTAGATGTATATTTTTTGCCTGGAGAGGAGAGCTTGTTCTATAGCCTGAACAGCTTGTTCCAGGGTTTCTTTTTCTCTGGCCAGTGCTTTAAGTTTTTCCACAATATCTTCGTCCACAGAGAAAAGTAGACGAAGGCCGCTCTTGCAGTCCTTCTGTATTCTATTGCTTAAATCCCAGGTTTTTTTATGACGTTGTTCAGTAAGAAGTGTATGAAGCTGAAATTGAGTTTTATTGTGGACATAATCTATGGATTCAGAAGAAGGGCTGATCCTCAGAAGATTAAGGATGCTGACCTTGGTTGTAGAGGCTACTTGCGTTTCCTGCTGGCCTATGGAAAAAACATGAAACCCCAGTAGAAGAGATGCCAGTGCGAGGAGAAAGGTAAAGAAAATTAGGCGCGAGCTCATTTTAAATCCTCCGTATGTATTTGAATATCATTCTGCAAATACCTGCAGAAGATATTTAAATCATCTTAGCCATATTGGTGGCTATCATCGAGAATATCACTTTCCTGCCAATCCTTAGTCCAGTCGCTTAGACGGAAAATTTTCATTTTACCATCTGCTGTAGAGCAGATTATGCGGTTAAGGCCGGCATTTATAATCATTTTCTTGCAAATAAAACAGGGGAAAGCATCTATTGTTTCATTTTTTCCGAAAGCACTTCCGTAGATGTACATGTCGCCTCCCAGGAGGCTGACTCCAGCTCGGGCAGCATTGATGATAGCGTTTTGTTCTGCATGGACGCTTCGGCACAGCTCATAGCGCTGGCCGTGGGGTATTTTCAACTTATCCCTGAGGCAGAAGCCGTGTTCGAGGCTGCTCTTGGTTTTCCTCGGGGCACCCACGTATCCCGTGGAGATGATTTGGTCATCCCGGATGATGATGGCCCCTATGGATCGACGCCAGCAGGTGCTGCGCCGTCCAACTTCCTCTGCGATACCCATATAGTATTCGTCCTTGGAAATTCTTTTCTTTTTCATAACAATTCCTCCAGCTTTCGGGATAAATCTTTGAGGGAACCATCATTGATGACGAGGAAATCTGCCATCTTCATACAGTTGTGAAGCTGCTGTCCTTTTTCAAGATCTGTCATCTCTTCTGCCTCCTTTTTGATGAACTCCTCAAGAGTTGAGGCTGACTCCGCTCTTCCTCTCTGTTTCGCTCTCTCATATCTTAAATCCACAGGCGCATCAACGGCCAGGAGGATAAAGTCTTTTAGCTTCCTCAAATATTCAATCTCTCCGGGGTTGCGAATGCTGTCTACTACAGATTTGTCCTTGACCTTTTTCATAACAAGTCTGGCCAGGATATCATGGCCGCCTTTTTCTCTCAACTCGTTTCCCATTTTTATCAAGTTGTCCCTGGTCGCCTCTTTTCCTATTTTTCGGAGTTCTTCACGAATCAGGTCAGAGAGAGAGAAATAGGTGTAGCCCTTCTTGGCAAAGTAAGCAGCCACCTCTCCTTTTCCAGCGCAGTTAGTGCCTGTTAAACCTATAAGTCTCGCATTTTTTTTCATTTTCTGAGTATTCTGGGGATACCTTTTATAAAATTAAAAATTGGACTTCCAGCCTTTATCAGCGAAAAATAAGATAAAATGGAAAAGGCGGCCTTGATTTTTTTATAAAGTCGATCATGATAAAAAAGGGCAAAAGATTTATCCAACACTTTTGGCCAGTTTGCGCTGTAGGGATACCACCAGAGTTGGGTCTTTTTTTTAACAAAATCTAGACTGATATATTTGATATTCATAAGTTTCTGAAGGCCGAATTGTCCATGGGTCCGCCCTTTTCCAGTTTGCTTCACTCCTCCCCATATTGCCCCGGGCTCTATGAAAGAGAACATATGATCGTTCACGGTGATAGTGCCTGCTTCGATTCTCTCAGCCATCCAGGATGCCATTTTCTTGCTT
>JABUBN010000530.1_pt1 | contig 11211 bp, 11 predicted proteins | sample 7240341 | NCBI WGS metagenome assembly JABUBN01 (sample SAMN07256345, study PRJNA390944) | subsurface metagenome | isolation source: Methane hydrate marine sediment | place: Pacific Ocean: Eastern North Pacific, ODP site | reverse complement strand
ATAAGGGTTACACTATCGGAGATAGGTCAAAGGACTTACCCCATTAGAGGGCAGTTTTCTGCTGTATCTAGGGACATTTACGCTGAAAGCCAGCCCCTTTATTATCTAGAGGGGCAAGCGGTAAGCGGTATCACCCTCAAGCCTTTTGTGAGAGTGCGTATAGCCTCAAGCTATATCCGCCTATATGTAGATTTGGGGGAAGCGTTGAGGCAAGCGAGCAAGTCGCAAAGGCGAAAGGCTATCCGATACGGCAAGCCGTTACCGCCAACAATAAGAGTGGCTATTATGCGTAAAGTTATGGAAGCGGTCAAGGATTATCATAGCCACTAAAGCATAAAAAAGAAGTGAAAGGACACTCCGTTACTGGGGTGTCTTTTTGCTATTATACCGTTATTTTACAAGGGAAAGACGCTTCTTATAAGGGGGCGTCTTTTGCCATTTTACCGCTAATTTATACAAAGGACACTTCTTCAGGGGGGTGTCCTTTGCTTTTTAACCCCCTAAGCTTTTGTTTCTGAAGCCACTCCGATTTGGAGTGGCTTTTTACTTTAGGAAGGACGCAATGAGAATAGGCTACGCACAAGGAGAGCTGGAGGGAGACTGGTCTGTCTTTGCCAAGATAGCCAGTTACTTTGTAAATAAAGTTAAACCCGAGGACAAAGAGGACTTCCTTCACGATACGATACTGGAGATGGTCAAGGTAAAAGCAAAATATGATGCGAAGGGAAAGACCCTGACAGAAGCGGGGCTGATGTGGGTAGCCAGATATGAGGTGCTGGGATACTGGGAGAAACGAATCTATCGGCTCTTTGGGCTTAATTGCGCTAACTGCACAAAAGAGCAACGCCGGGAATGTCGCACGCTAAGATTACCCTCTGAGTGTCCCAAAGGAAAGGCTCGTCGCCTCTTGAGCCTTGACACACCAGGGGAAAACGGAGATGGCGACAAGGTTACCAAACTTAACGAGCTAATAACCGACTACGAGGCGAAAGACCCCACTCCCAGGCTAGACGCCAAGCTAGACGCCAGGCGTACTCTCCAACGTCTGCCAAGGAAGATAGTCAAGATTGGCTATAAGGTATATGCCGGCTTTCCACTAGAGAAGGAAGAGAAAAGGTATCTTAAAGAATGGCAGAAAGCGTATCACCGGCCTCTCGGCTGGAGGCGAGACCATCTGGATGAGCGCATCCTGAAACTCCTTAGAAAGAATCCCCAAGGACTCACTAGGGCAGATCTCTCTATGCGTCTCCAAGTTTATGTTAGAGAAGTCCAAAGATACCTTATTCAACTCATAAAGAGTAAGCAGGCCATCGCGGTAAAGAGAGAAAGCACCCGCGGCCGGTCCCCGACCCCACTTTTCTTTATAGCTGGAGCAACGATACCGAGAGAGAAGAAGGTTAAAGAAGAACGGGATGAGCGCATCAGGCAAGCCTATTTCATAGAAGGGTGGAGTATCAAGCGAATAAAGAGGGAGCTACACCATGATAAAAGGACCATCCGCAGGGCTTTGAACCCAAATGAATTTATACCTTGGTTAACCCGGTAGAGTCGAGCCAGCTGAGAAAGGCAGGACAGTCAGCACTGTTTGACTTCTAATATATTACTAGGAGTATATGACTAAGGGGTCGGGACCACAAATCCCGATCCCTTTTTTTGTCCTTTTAATTCTATGAATTATTGGTGCCAATGAAGGGGCTAACTCCCTTCAAAAGGGAGGGATAGTAAACCATCAGCCTACCCCAAAGACCGCCTATTTTTGGACTACAGGGGCTGCCAGGAGCACTTCCCACAGTCCCTCCCTTGTTAGCTCACCCCCTTCCTATCTATGGGGTTCCCTCTTTTTCAAGAGTGCCACTCTCTGCTATCTCTTGCGTACCACCATCCCACTTCACGGCCACAGCCCCATACTTGCCAAGCTTCACTACTGTGCCTTTCCTACCAAAAGAATCACATACCCGATCCCCGACCTTTAGTTGTTTCTCTTTTTCAGCCATAGCTCGCCCTTTTATAGTGTTAATTCGCCATCAACTACCATCACCGGTCCTAAGGCACAGCAGCCCAGGCAGTTCACCGTGGTTAGGGTAAACCTTTGATCGTGGTCAGTCTCCCCAGGCTTGATCTTGAGAACATCCATCACCTTCTCCAGTAGCCGCGGCGCTCCTCGTACTTGGCAGGCAGTGCCCAAGCATGTCTGAACTGTATGGCGGCCTTGGGGAATAAGGCTAAACGCCTTATAGAAGCTAGCAATGTGGTAAATCTGGGACCATGTAACTCCTAGCCTTTCGGTAACCCACATCAAGGCAGGTTTGGGAAGCCAGTGGTCACGGGCTTGAATATCAAGAAGTATCTGGATTAAAATTCCTTTTCCCATTCTTCGATTCGTTGTCGAATTTTAACCGCTTGTTGTGCCAGTATGCACGACTGTGTTCTGGGTATTTGCAACTCCAGCTAGCTTTGGCTTTCGCGATAAGCCTCAACATATCGTCTGGCACGGTTATCCCGGCCTAGAATCAGGTCAGTGGCTAGGACGGTTGAACGCACCTTGGCCACGTCCACAATCAGACAGGTTGCCCCCGCAGCAATAGCCACAGATAAAAAGGCATTATTGAGCACGCTACGATCAGGCAAACCGAATGAGACATTGCTAGCACCTAGTGTCAGGTTTACTCCTAATTCAGCTTTAATGCGGTGAATCGCTTCAATAACTGCTGGTCCCGAGCCTGGGTCAGCTCCTACGGCAAAAGCCAGGCAATCAATAACAACGTCCTCGCGGGCGATACCGGCTGCCTCAGCACGCTCAATTATCTTATAGGCGGCTGTTACCCGCCGCTCTGAATCCTTTGGGATACCTTCATCATCTTGTACCAAACCAATGACTGCTGCTCCATATTCCTTGACCAGAGGTAGAACCTTGGCTAGGGAGTGCTCTTCACCAGAAACCGAGTTAACGAGCGGCTTCCCCTTGTAGACCTTGAGAGCTGCTTCCAAAGCTTCCGGATTAGCACTGTCAAGGCATAGGGGGATATCTACCGTCTCCATCACTGCCAGCACTGCTTGGGGGAGCAGGTTTACCTCATCCACACCGAATGTGCTTACATTAACGTCAATAATGTCTGCCCCAGCCTGCGCTTGAGCCAGGGCTTCCTTACGGATAATCTCCAAGTTGCCTGCCTTCAGAGCCTCTGCTAGTTTTCTTTTGCCGGCAGGATTAATGCGCTCACCGATGAGCACTGTTGGCTGGTCATCCCCAATGACTACTTCTTTCATCGCACTCAACACTCTGGTATTCATCAATCAACCTCCCTCCTCTCATCGTGCGTTATCCTATATCGTCCCAGGTAACTGGCCTGAATATAGGTCTGGTTGAAGTTTGGCGCACTGGTCAGTTCAATATATTTAACCCGAGAAGCTATATCCTGCGCCTCAGCCCGCTTTTTAAGAGAAATTAGAGCCAGCTTAGCCCCTATGCCGGCAGCGTTTCCTACCTGCCTGAAGCGGTCCAGTGCCAGTGACGGTAACATACCAATTTCCACCGCACTGGTCACATCAATGTAAGTGCCAAAAGCTCCGGCAATTATCACCTGCATAATTTCGTCTTCAGAGTGGCCATTCGCTTCTAGAAGCGCCTGAATGCCACTACGAATAGCTGCCTTGGCCAGTTGCAATTCCCTCACATCGAGCTGAGTGATAGTAATGACTGGCTGCTCGCCTCGTTCCTCCTTACCAACTAACACAAACTCCCGTTGTTCTTCGGAAGTACGAACACGAGGGTGATTGTCCATCATCCTGCCGGCTTCATCGATGATTCCAGCTAGATAAAGCTGGGACAGCGCATCAAGTATGCCAGACCCGCAAATGCCAACTGGTGGCGCTTTATCAATAGTCTGGTACTGAATGCCACCGTCTGCTATTCGTAAGTGTTCGATAGCTCCCGTGGCAGCCCGCATACCATCCTTGATATGACCGCCTTCGAAGGCAGGGCCAGAGGCACACGAGACAGCAGTGATCTCCCCATTATTTACTAGTGAAACCTCGGTATTAGTTCCGATGTCCAGAGCCACTATTGGTCCTTCAGCCCGCCAGACCTCTGTTGCCAACAACATCGCTACATGGTCGGCGCCGATAAAACCGGCAATGTTAGGCAGCAGGTGCACATATGCTCCTGATGCAAAACGTAACCCCAAGTCACGAGCCTTAACGTCCAGAGCCCCACTAACCGCAGGGACAAAGGGAGAGAGAGCAAGTTGCCTGGCTGGTAATCCTATAAACAGGTGGTGCATGACAGTATTGCCTACCAACGTTGTCTCAATAATTCCTTCTACATTAGCACCAACTTCAGTACACAGTTCAACAGCCAGCTGGTTGAGCTCTTCCACAACCAACCTTCGTAACTCCCTTTCCTTCTCTTGAGACCTTACAGCAGCGGTAACACGACTAATGATATCCTCCCCATAGCCGATTTGCGGGTTCATGATCCCTTTTGACGCCAGGGTACGCCCATTGCTCAAATCAACCAGATAACCGGCAATCTTGGTGGTACCTAAATCTATTGCGAGTCCGAGCTGGCGGCTCGGCCAGGGAGCAACGGCTATCACTTCCTCATTGCGTACGGCAGCTTGACATTCCCAGTTCCACTCCCTCAGTTTGATTGAAAGTGTACGCACAGTGTCGATATCAATTTTAGTGCAATTTAATCGGTGTTGTTCATTTAGTACCTCGAGCATACGTTCAGCGTCAGCCTGTGGGTCGGACAGGGATGGAGTTGGCAGTTTGACGTGATAAGCCATAACGGGTGGCTCCGGGTGAACTGTTATCTCTAACCCCTCCACTTGGACCCGTTGTGGTGTGGTCATCGACTCGGGTGGCACGCTCAATTTATAGTTACTACGGGGATATGTTTGGCAGGCGAGACGCCAACCATCATCGAGTTCCTGCTGTGAAAACGCCCCCAACTCATTACCAGTTGGCTCTATCACGGTCCCACCTAAAATCTGCACCTTGCATGAGTGGCAAATTCCCTGGCCCCCGCATATACTATTTATGCCTACACCAAGTCGATGGGCACAATCTAAGATAGTCTCCTCGCTCCTGCATTTGCCCCTTCGACCTATGGGTTCAAAATCAACTATATAACTGGCCATATCTCCTTACCTTAACTTCATTCTACTTGCCTCTACTTTAGCAGTTATTCTGTACGGGCAAATCTTGTTGAGGCTACAGTGAGCACAGACTTCAGTCGGTGTCCAGGTTGGCATGTCCGGGCCGATACCTATAACTGCAGAGGTGGATTTGCATGGGAACATTATTCCTGTCGAGCTAAGACTGACTCCGATCTGTTCTGCCGATGCCAGCTCCAGAAGCGTCTGCTGTTCTGAAATGGGAAAACCTGGCATGCCAGGACTAAGCGGGCTGCTGGCCTGATTTCCACGCAATAACGCCTTTTGCCTTAAGGACTTACAAGCCTGCACAGTCAGAGTATCTATAGCAGCGGTACCTATACCATCAAGAAGCAACCCCCTTAAAGGCTCCCCCTCTTTGATGTATTCAGTTACTTTGTGTTCTAGCTGGGGGCCAATTGTACATACGACTGTCGCAAGTTCCTTGCTTTTCGACAGGACTGAGGGGAGCAACTTGCCGCGAATTATGGCACCATTATTCAAACGCATCTGGTCATCCTTTATCTCCGCTATTGGGTAGACATGATATGTAAAGACCGGCTCCAGTAATCGAAGCTCCTTTACCTCTTCAAGTAGTTGCTCTGTTATGGCTACCATTTCCGGCCTGGAGGAACGTCCCCTGATTCCCTGCCGACGCAGTATATGGTTTAAATTCAAATCCAGCTGAGCTTCACGGATTATCGTCACATATTTCCCCTTTCGGGTGCGCTCGGAGAACTCCGGGAACATTCTGATGGATGCTCCCGGAGTTCAGTCCCTCATTTTACACTGGTGCCTTCCGCCCAGGCATCTATTTGTATACGCCATATTCTTTCGTGAACTCAAACATGACCTTCACGTTCTCCGGTTTGGCCTCGTCGAGAAGACCTGCGGTTTCCATCATGAAGCCACCGTCTTTACCAAGGAGATCGATAAGCATTTTGCAGTAGTCCTTTACTTCATCAGGTGTGCCGGCGATCAACAGAGAGTTGGGGACGTTTCCGTTAATACAGGCGATGCCACTCAGGGTTTCCTTTGCCTTGACTAAATCCACGGTTTCGAAATGGTACACGACCTTTCCTCTAGGTACATCCGTGAGATATTTCAGACGCGGCGTATAGTCACCTTCAATCCACACAATAGGTGTGAGCCCTGCATCAATCAATCCCGCGATCTGTTCTCTCAAGCTAGGCCAATAGAATTTCTGGAACTGCTCATCGGACATGAGGCCGACACAGCCCTTATGCAGCCAGATTGACGCAATAGGCACTCCCGAGATCCTGGCTGCCCTTACACCCATCTCTATAGAGATGGGTGTCATCTTTTCAATCGCTTTGATTAGCTTGTCAGGTTGTCGGTACATGTCCAACATGATGCCGCGGGTTCCCCTGAGTGTATCTCCAATCAAGTCATACGGTGCAAATGTAAATCCTCCGTAGGCCATGGGATACCCCATCTTCTTCAATTTCTCCGTATGTTCACTGAGGGCTTTGTGCCATGTAGCTAATTCCTCTGCTGCCTCCATCAGGGTTTTTAGTGCGTCCTGAATTTCTGGCATTGCAAAGGTTGGAAACGTGCCAAACCATCCCAGCCATATACTATCACGCATCGGTGGTAGTTTCTCCAGAGCTCGCAGTGACCCGAAGATGCGCGGTAGATACTTGGTGAGTATGAAATGGGTGGGGTCATATATAAACTCATCATACTCATCTGCTTTCATGTATTCCCCTTCTACGAATTGATACATTCCGTTGTCAGGAAGTCCATGCCCTGGCCATCGGAACCACTTCAGGTCAAGGTGTTCAAGTACCTTTGCGGGATAAATCGTTATCGGACCCCAAGCCAGATCTGGTTCAAAATCGGCAATGAATTTATCAAATGCCTTCGTAGCTTTATCGTAGTCATTCATAGCTTCTTTGAGAGTGATTCCTGTATAGAACAGGGGAAATGTTTCAATGACTGGTACAAGGGGTACTCGATCAGGCTTTTTCAACGCAATAGCATCTTGTACTCTTTTTAGCCTTTCTTTATACAGTTCTTCACTTGTTTTTCCCATTTTCATTTACCTCCTACCCATTTTTTGGCTAGTGATACTGCTACCACTGCGTCTCTCCCATAGGCATCAGCACCAGTGTACTTCCTTATTTCGTCATCAATTTGACCCCCGCCAATCATAATCTTTACTTTGTCTCGTAGGCCAGCAACTTCGATGGCTTCTGTCGTTTCCTTCATTGAATCAAAAGCCAGGGTCAGGAATCCGCTCAAGCCTACGATGCTAGCATTAGTCTCCTTTATCTTCTCGACAAACTGGTGTGCCGGGACATCCACACCAAGGTCATAAACTTCAAAACCAGTGACATCCAGCATGAAGGCTACGATGTCTTTGCCTATATCATGTATATCACCAGCCACAGTGCCCAGAACAAGCTTACCTAGACGCTTAACCTCAGTGGTCTTCGATAGCTTCGGCTGAACCATAGCGGTTATTTCCCTCAAGATCTCACCGGAATAAATCAGGTCTGGGATAAAATATTCCCTGGTTTCAAAGCGCTTACCAACGGTTTCCATGGCACATCTGGCATCGTCCATGATAGTGAGGGGATCATCACCAGCATTCAGTCTATTTTGGACAACTTCTAGAGCCTCCTTTTCCTTCAAATTGGCTAGCGCACTAACTAGATTCTCAGCCATAAGTCTTTACCTCCTTTCTCCAAGTAAGATGTAGATTGTCCCTTCTTGTATTAACCTTATCCATCACCTCCTCTCCCTTCCAGCATCCCAATTGGCCAACGCTATGGGACTGGATTATGGAGCGCTATCCTAAATACGCCCGTTTTACTATTTCACTTCGTGCCAGCTCAGATGTCTTGCCACTTGCAACTATAGCACCGCTTTGCAGAACATAACCCCTACTGGCTAACTCCAGTGCCAAATGCGCATTCTGTTCAACAAGTAATATAGATAATCCTCTTGCATTAAGGTCACTTATCACCCGACCCAGTGCTAGAACAATAATAGGTGCAAGACCAAAAGATGGCTCATCCAACATCAGCAGCTTTGGGCTTCCCATTAATCCCCGCGCAATTGCCAACATTTGTTGCTCGCCACCGCTTAGCGTGCCTGCCCTTTGCTTCCTTCGTTCACGCAACACCTTAAATAAACTGAAAACTTCCTCCAGCCTTTGCTCCAGGCTTTTGCTCTTAATATCTGTTGCTTGGCGAGCACCTATCTCCAGATTCTCCAAAACTGTCATTTTGGGGAAGAGCAGTCTTCCCTGGGGTACCTGAACTATGCCCAGTCTAACGATAATATGGGGCAGCAATTTGTCTATACTTGTTCCCGCAAATTCAATAGTCCCAAAGGTTTGCTTTATCATACCAGAAACGGCCATCAAGAAAGTAGACTTGCCGGCACCATTTGCCCCAATAAGTGTCACCAGCTCGCCATCGTTGACCTCTAATGATATCTTTCTCAAGATCTGAAGATTCCCGTAGTATGTATCTAACTCATTAACCTTAAGCATTTTACAGTGCTTCTCCTAAAAAGCTTGAGATAACCGCTTCATTATTGGTTACTTCTTCTGCAGTTCCCTCGGCAATCTTGGTGCCAAAGTTAATGACCACGACATGATTGCATATCCCCATGATTAGCTTCATATTGTGTTCGACAACCACCAGTGTTATCCCTAATTGCTGCAATGATTGGATTAGCTGCATCACTCTGCCCACTTCTTCCGGATTCATCCCCGACGCCGGTTCATCGAGTAATAGCAATCCCGGTTCTCCAGCCAAAGCTATTGCTATTTCCAACTTTCTCTGGTCTACGGTGGGCAGGTTTGTGGCAATCACATCTCCTTTTCCTTCCATCTCTACAATGGCTAGTACCTCATCAGCCTTTTGGCTCAGTCTACTTTCCTCCTCCCGGTAATCTCTGGTATAGAAGATTGATCGGAAGAATGACCCAGCATTGCTATGTCTCGTCTTGAGGTATCTACCAGCAATTATGTTTTCCCGGGCAGTTAGATTGGAAAATGTACTGGTAAGTTGGAATGTTCTGATTATACCCCTCTCTGCAATTTGGTATGGCTCCGAGCCTGCAATTGATTGCCCTTTGTACAGTATGTCCCCGGCCGTTGGTTTTAAGAAACCGGTAACCAGGTTAATCCAAGTTGTCTTCCCTGAACCATTCGGCCCGACGAGACCAACTATCTCACCTTCGTCGATGTTAACATCCAATTTATTAAGCGCAATTAGCCCGCCAAATGTTTTTGTAAGCCCCTGCATTTCAAGAATTGCCATTCTTTCTCCCCTCAAGCTGTCTTATTTTCTATCACCTACTTGTCTACTATTTCAGCTTTCCTGAATCTCAAGAGCCTATGGGCGAGATTCTCCCCAAGTGACCGTAAGGAGGGATATATACCCCGCGGCATAAAAAGGATAAATATAAGCAAAATTGCTCCAAAGATGAAAAGGTCAACCTCGTCGCTAGTAGGGAGCCACTCAGGCACAAAAGTGAAAATGAATGCGCCCAGCACCGGCCCTCCCATGGTGCCTACCCCTCCCACAAACAGTATGACCAACAACATCACCATGTAGGGTAGCTCAAACAACGCAGGGGAAACATGATGTAAGTAATGGGCATAGAGAGCCCCACTTAAGCCTGCTATTGCTGTTGCTAGGGCAAATGCCATAGTGTAAAGTCTGACAGGAGCAATCCCTATCGAGCTAGCTAACATCTCATTTTCACGGAGGCTAGCTACAGCTCTGCCAAACCGAGAATGCTGCCACCTACTGATAAGGTACATTGCAAGAAATAGGAAGGCTAATGCTAAAAAGTAGTATGAAAGCTCAGACTTAAAGACTATCTCAGGTAGTTTAGGAATGGCGATGACAGGAGGAGGAATGTTCGGAATACCCCACGTTCCACGGGTAAACTCCCTAAAGTAGCGGACAAGCCTAGATAATATCATCGTGAACCCTAGTGTCACTATAGCTAAATATACTCCTCTTACTGCTCTCAGTGCGATATAGCCGACCAAAAGACCAACCAAACCAGTAAAAGCGAAAGCTGCTAGGAAGCCAACAAAGGGCGTCACCCCTAGCTTTACCGATAAAAAAGTAGTGGTGTAAGCTCCTATAGCAAAGAATGCCTGATGCCCGAAGGAAAACTGCCCCATGCCACTTACAATGATATCCAGGCTTAAGGTCAGCATAGCAAAAATAACCCCTAGGACTAAAAGACTCCTTAGAAAATCTGTCGTGAGGATAAAGGGAAATGCAACAAAAAGGACTAAAAGTAGCCCATATGCGAAGCGTTTGTCCTGCAACACTACCTATTCCCTCCTCCTAGTAAATAATCCTTGGGGCCTTAACAGCAATACAATTACCATGATTCCATAAATAAAAGTCTCTCTAAAATAAGAGCTAACAAGCACGCCGAAGAGGGACTCAGCTACACCGATAGCTACCCCAAGTATAGCGGCACCCACCAAGTTGCCCATTCCGGCTACTATCACAATTACAAATCCCTTTATAAGCATACCCATACCTATGAACGGGTTCACACTATAAAGGGCTGCCATCAGTATCCCTCCCAGTGCTGCCAGACCCGAAGCCATGATTAGCGAATAGTCATACGTTCTTCTGATATTGATTCCACAAAGGCTTGCACCTACTGGGTTTTGGATAGTAGCCTGCATGTCTTTACCTATCTTGGCTCTTCGGAGGAATAAATATACTGACGCTATTGTTGTCGACCCAATACCAAAAAGCACTATGCCTTCCGTTGAGATGCTTAGCTCACCAATATATGTTATTCCAGTGAAGGCGGTCTCTATGAAATGTCCAGTTGGACCTAGAGTAGCTAGGACCCCATGAAACAACATCAAACTTATTCCGAGGGTGGATAACAATACAGCCTGAGAAGACCTAGCGATCAGAGGCTGAACAGCAATCCGATTAAGGGCAAACCCAAATGCAGCAACCAAGATGATAGCAATGACCGCAGCTAAGAAAAAGTCCATGCCGAGGAATGTCATCAAGACATAAACCACTAT
>JABUBN010000529.1_pt1 | contig 11211 bp, 10 predicted proteins | sample 7240341 | NCBI WGS metagenome assembly JABUBN01 (sample SAMN07256345, study PRJNA390944) | subsurface metagenome | isolation source: Methane hydrate marine sediment | place: Pacific Ocean: Eastern North Pacific, ODP site | reverse complement strand
ACAATGATATGATCCAGCAGCCTGATATCAATGGTGCCACAGGCCTGTTTGATCTTCCTGGTGATCGCCTGGTCATCCCCACTGGGCTTAAGCTGGCCGCTGGGATGGTTATGACCGATGATAACGGCCACGGCATTAAACATCAGGGCGCACTTGATGATCTCACGGGGGTAGACCACGGCCTGATTCACCGTGCCCTCGAACATGACGAAGGTATCGATCACGGCATTGCGGCCATTTAAGAAGATGACTGCAAAGGTTTCCTTTGAGCGGCCGTTGAGATAAGTGGACAGATGATCGGCCACTTTCCCGCTATTGTTCAGCACATCGCCGTTGTTGACCCGGAACCGCGACTGGTAAGCCTGCCGCAGGTCCTCATCACTCACCTGATCCAGGGTTGTAGCACACATAGCCTTAATCCTTTCCTTAAAGCGCCGCAGCCACAGCATGAGGCAGTACCTCCACTGCTCTGGGCAACCTGATTTTGGTGGCCGTTTCGTTAAACACCGCCGCCTGAAACTGACCGAGCTGGGCCTCCAACTCCTGCGTGCGTTCACGGATTGAGAGGTATGACTGCACCAGGTGCTTAGATGCCTTATTCTCACGCGCCAGCGCTTCACCAAAGACCTCATCGCTCACGGTCTTCGGATCCACGTATTCCTCAAACTCGTCAGCCAGCTGCTCCTTGATAACGGCATACTTGCCTTGCAAGTGGGCCAGTTCCCGCTTGAGCTGCGTAGCGTCCCGGGCAATGTCTTCCATGAAGTGTGAGGCCGAAACCGACTCGATGCCTTGGAAGTCTTCCGACAGTCCGTCCATTCGCACATCCACATCTTCCAGGAACTGAGCGGTATTTTCATCGATAAACAAGTTCATCTTTGAAGAATGGATATCAGTCAATGGAGAATAGTCAGGGATGGCTTTCTGATGGGCCAGGATGGTATCCTGGAACTTGCCGGTAATAACCTCATCGGCAGCGGCTTGGAGCTGTCCAGGTGTAAACACCTTGATCAGGTGACGCTTGCCGAATGGATCCCGGGGATCTTTGAAGTTCCTTGAGAGCTCCTGCGAATAGAACAACACCGGCTGGTGGTTCTCAGGATCCCTGCATATTCTCAACCTGGCGGCCGTATAGTTCTTTTCATCATCCACCGCGTCCAGCTTGAAGCCTTCGATCTCATCCTCCAGCCGGTCACCACGGTCAATCACCACGTTCTTGTTCATGGTGCAGGATCTGCACATGACAGGAGCGATCGATGAATCAACCGTGATTGAAGTCGGTGGTGTCATCGGCGTCGATAAATTCATCATGGGCACGTTCACGCGAAACTCCACCGAATACCACAAGGCTGTAAGGAGTGAAGGGGAAACAATCGTTGACGCTTACTACACTGCTGATATCCAGGCTACGATTAAAATGCTTGATGTGGAGAGCGCCAGATACATCGAAGCAGCTGAAGCCGCAGGTCACGGGAAGGGACCGGACAAGACCAATGCCCTGCTGAACGCCCTGGATAAGCTGGTTGACAGCGTAATCGTCAGTTTCGAGCAGTACTTCGCCATCCAAGCCTATATCACTTCCATCGATAAGGCCACAGCCACACTAGACCGTGGTACATCATACGGAGTAAAAGAAGGCATGAATTTCACAGTCTGGAATGTGCTGCGAGGACCTGAAGGTGCAAAAGAAATAATCAACTTTAGAGGGGATACCAGGGAAGTAGGACTGCTCAGGGTTGTTTCTGTAGAAGCAAATACCGCTCGCGGTCGTTTTATTGGCAATTACGATGATGTCCGCTCCGGCTATCTGATACGTGAGACCAAAAAAGAAGTCATGGTTGAGGCACAAATTCTTGAAAAAAAGATGAAACAGGTTACCCTCAACATCGGGCGCGCCATGGGAATAAAACCGGGAGCAACGTTCAGTGTGATTTCCAGAGGTGAAGAGCTTATCGATCCTGTCACACGGGAAGTATATGGTGTGAAGACTAGATCGGTGGGCACTATTTACATAACCGAGAGTGAGGATAGATTCTCTCGGGGCAAGGTTGTGAAGGGATTCTATTCCGTCAAGAAGGGTATGCTGGTGAAGGAGCAAGACATGTCTATCATAAACCTGGGCTTATCAGTATCCTTTGCTCCCCTGCTGCCATCTTTCAAACCAAATGATATTTCGGGAACCTACACTATTGATGCCCAATATACCGGGACTCATGAAGTTGAGATCGATTATTCGGGGTATGATGAGATTAGCAGTGGAAGCATATTTGAGATTGATATCTATGCAAGAAGTTTGGTCAGTGGCCTAAGTATGGGTTTTACCTATGATCGTTACCAATACTCTGATATGCTAGGTGCCATGGCTATAGGGGGATATTTGGGTTATTATCTGGATCTTATCCCGGAAATAGTCTACCTGTCATCTTCAGTTGGTATTGCCTATGGAAATGCTACACAGGAATTGCCGGATAATCTCGTCACTACCCTTAGTGATAATGAGAGTTCCAAATTATTCTCAAGTGCACTGCCTCTATCAGCCCAGATCGGTATCCGGGGGAAATTAGGCCGTATTGTGCTGTTTGCTGATGGCTCCTACCGCCTATGGGAAGCTTCCGAATGGTCGTACTGGACTAAAACTGGCGAAAAGACGGACTCTCGAGGGGATGAAAGAGAGATTGTCGAAATTGATCCAAGTTACGTGCTGTATCCCAAGGTAAATCTTGGATCATTGTACATGAAATTCGGTGTAGCGTTGGAGCTGTAATTCAAACCATATAATCATAAACCCTGCAATTGATTGAGAAGAGGCCGCCCTACACAGCGCGGCCTTTTTCTTTTACTAAAAATTTCAGAGAGGCGTCTTCTGTCAGGAAGGTACCCGGTTCCTCTATGGGGGCCGGAAAGAGGGACCCATATCTTGATCCTAAGTTTGATCTTCTATAGACTGCCTTTATTTCAGAAGTACCATCTTGATGGACTTGGTGAACTCCGGTGTGACCAGGTGGGGCTTTGAAATCCTTACTTTAAGAGTGGGCTAAAGAATAGGGGCAGGTCAAACCCTATAAATCTAAGTATAGTCATGCCCTGCCAGGTGCAGGGGAGGGGATGGGCATCTCCAGTACGTGATCGATGACTTTGTTCACGGCCAGTGAGGCCAAAACACCAACCACCAGCCCGATCGGACCGCCTACAACACCGGTAGCTGCAATAAATGTGGCCATTCCAACAGCGCCCCGACCGGTTTGCACGATGAAGTTCTGGTAGTTTCCGGTTTCCCGGGCTACGTTGAATGCCCTGGCCAGGCCTATGAGCGTAAGCACGATTAGCAATGGATTGGCGCCCACCGCTGCAGAAATAAACAAACTTCCCACCAAACGATCGAAATCCTTCGTCTCTGCCTTATTCCAGGCGAAAACTATGGCCAAACCACCTATAGCGCTTCCGATGAGCTCACTCAGGTTCGTTGTTAATACATCGCTGAACCAGTCACGAGATAGGTTGAGATGATCGGATAGGAAAGTAGCCGCCTTGTCGTACTGCTCACGGGTCATGTTCTTCAAAGGCAGCCCGGCCGGCGTGGCCAAGTCTTTCCACATCGTCGCCAGATACGCCTGCATCTCCGTGGTAAATGAGTCGTCCGGTACGGCGTCTTTTACCTTATCCCACATCGCAGTCAGGGTATGGCTTTCATCGAATAGCCGATGGTTACCGCCACCGATGTGGGTGGCGTTGTAGATGACATCGACGGCTTTGTCATATACGGTAGGGGCCGACTCTGTAACAGATTCAAAGAATTTTTCAATCTGTCGGGCTGCGTCTGTGGCCATCAGAGCATTCCAGGTCACTGCCGTTTGTTGTGTGATCTTACGCGACGTCCAACGAGGTCCTTCGTGCGCGTGTCGTTTGGCCCAGAAAAGCAGTCGTTTAACTTTGGAAAATAATTGTTGTAAATACATGGTACGAAATATAGATAACGTGGGTATAAATGTCAAAGAGTAAAAGGGTGGGGTCCCAGAAGAGCCACTAAGTATTGACTCCTTCAAGTAGTTTAAGTAATTGTTTCTTCTGGAACAGCGACCTCTATATCGGCAGGCTTGTCACACCCACATACAGCAAGAGCATCAAGATGGTGCTCATAAAATAAGCCAGTGCAGGTATGGAGGAGACTGGCCCCAGTTATTCTCTGGGGCCTTTTTCTTTATCATGTCTGGCACGACGTTAGCTATCTTCTCCTCTTGGATACCCTGTTCTTCATTTGCCAACCCATGTCTCAAACCCCTCATCGCCTTTCCTAATAGCATCAGAGTCTCCACCAGGACGAGTGTCAGTATCCGGCGGTGCACTAGGAGGTGGGTTTATTTGCATGTTTCAGAAGCGGTTTAGCAGCCCCTCCAAAGTGGTTGATGTGGGTGGTTGGATAGGTTTCTTTTTACCATTGTTTTTCTTGCTTCTATTTTTCTTCCTGGACCTCCTCCGGAAGCCCAAGTCGCTCAGCGTTTTATCATGTTCCATAGTTATTCTCCTTGTCAATTCTTTTATTCTGACTTAGTCCTGCCACGTCCAGGCCGGGATCTGCCGGCAGATTTTCGGCCCCGGGTTGCTCTAAAAAAAGGTCAGACTTTTTCGATTCCCGAGAGTGATCGGGCCGTAGTGAGGCGCTGAGGGCCTCGTTTTCGGGGCGACCTACCCATCCGGGGAATCCGGGGCTGGCGAAGTCGATCCTGGGTTTTTCACGTCGGGGGCCGCAATTGGAAGTAATTGTATATCAACCACTTACATGCGGCCATTTTGGCGAATCACGAGAATCGCCTGTGAGGCCGCAAAATCGGCCAGGCGACCCCAGGGGGTCGAGTTTTCAGAGGGGAAATCGGGCCGGATTTTCGCCCGGCCCCTCGACAAGCCGTCATAATTACCCTTCCAGCAGCCTGTTCAACATCTTAATCAGGTTGGATCTCCCTTGCTTTTTTCACAAAGAGAACCTCTCAGCTAACATCTGGTGGGTTACCGGATCATCCTGCAATGGTCTTCTCGCCAGACGTTGCCAGGCATACCCACCACAGCCAGCATAACCGGTATGATGGTAGGGTATCGTAACGGGATAAAGCCCAAACAGAAGGCACATACTTTCATCCTCTGGATCTGTAACCACACCCATCTTACCATAGCCGACTCCGAAGACAGTTTCGAACTCTACTTCTGTGGCTCCTTGTTCTACGGTTTTATTCCATTGCGCTAAGAGGTCCATGGCTTCATCATGATCCGTTACGCCATGCTTCTCGCGGAATGTATTTGCTAAAGTTTCGATTTCGAGCGCAGGCTCCATGTTGTACCAGAGCCAGGCCTGGGTACGCTTTGGTATGGGTTTCCCTCAGTACTGGAATTCAGGCTGCCTCTCAACACCTACTATCCAATGGTCAGGATAGCGTGGGAGAAGATCGGCCATGTTTTTTACTTTCAATATTCTCATCAATTTTGTTAATGATTTACGTATTTAATCGCCCTTCATCGGGCAGTATTTATTATCAAGCTACCTAGATATCTGTGCAACCGCTTTGATCGCGATCTAGATACCTGGAACAGCATATTCTCTGCAGGTTTCTTGGCGGAAGACCTGGCTGTAGCCGTCAATCATAGACGCCTCTAGACGGCTTCAATATGCACTTTTCTCGACGAGATAGACGGGCTAGACGTCTAATGAAGGGTAGAGAGAGGTTAATCATCACATCAATATCTCTTATATACCCCTACCCTTAAAATAACGTCTAATCCGTCTAATGCGTCTAATCTCGACGAGAAGTATTCAAAAAGCGAGTGTCTACCAAGTGTCTAGAGCGTCTAGTAGATCCACTCTTTTGGGGATGGAGGATTCTTAAATCCTTCTACTTCCAATCCTTCATCCGTCATCTTATCATAGCTGAGCCATAGGCAGCGTCTTTGGACACCACCTATACTGGCTCGTTCGAAATTCACGTAATACGAAGACTGCTTGATCTGATATCGAAAGGAGCTATCGTCCATGACATAAACGTCACTGTCTGTCTGCTTCTTATATTTACGCAGTGCATCCAGCATGGGTCGAACGCTGATAAGGATATGGCCGGGGTAACCCCCGCTCCATTCGATCCCCTCAGACACTTCGCCTTTTTCAACGAGAGTCGCCATGTATTCGATAACCCGGTCCACGTCCCTCTTGGGATTACCAGTCTCGCTGAGCCCCAATTCCTCGGCCTGAGTATCGAATATCTGCTTATAAGGTATACTCGCCACTTGAATACCATGATACTCTCCGAATCCTTGCCACAACTGGAGCCCGCAGTGAAGAGCCAACCAGTTTTCACGCACCCTTGGTGGGAGATTGTGAAAATCAGGCCGGCGCTCTAAATACTTCTGTGCCTTGGCATAATAGTCTTCCAGATCTTGGCCTAGAGCCCACTGAATATACCCGGCAGCAAAATGCTCCAAAGGCAGTGCACGGAGACTATGATAGTGATGAGTAAACGACTTATCTGTTTTTATGTCCCGACCGAATGGAGCCAGAATGACTCGCTCCATTATTGCAGGCTCTGAGATCTTGTATTCTCCCATCAATGCTACAGGTGCCAGAAGTTTATAATTGCTGGTTGTTTGATCGGCGTGTCCCCGCATTTCCACCGATCCTCGGTACAGCCCCCGAATCCGATCCTTAATCTGATTCACTTGCCATGAAAGCATATTGGACTCCTTATACTCATCTAAGGGAATGGGCAAACCATTGGTAGATGCCAACAGCGCCAGCATGGCAAAGGATGTCATGCGGCAATCGAAGACCGTGGGATCAAGAAAGCCATACATTAACATGCCTAGCTCTGCCGTTGAGGTCTTTCCACTACCCTGTTCACCGTATACGTGCAGAATGAAAAATCCACCTCGCAAATCTTTAATTCGGCTTTTCAGAGGCACAAGGCACAACCAGGCGATGACTGGGTGGATCACCCCGGGTTTATTTATTAGTGGAAGGTCCCTATAAAGATTTTGTAGGAAGCCGACGAATGCGCTCTCATCTTCCGGTGGGCGTATCCTGACACGGGAAACTAATGATTCATCTCCGCGGATATACACTTTGATCCTGGGATCCAAAGAGATTTCATCACTTGTGATATTTATGCCTTCAGAGACGAAGGTGTTATCAGTGAGGCCGATGCAATCGGTACCACGAGACCGCAGTGGCACTCGCTCCATAACATAGTGGGCGATTTCCTGAATCTCTGTTTCATTCGCGTACACGTTAAGATCTGAACGGCCTAGGGCTTTAAGCAGCTTCTGCTTGCTCAGCCACGCTTCATTCTCAACGTGGGAATCCCGATAGACTTCTTTATTTGCCGAGGTTATGTCGCACCTGAGTACATCCCGACTCCCCAGATCGATGAGTTCCTTAGGATCGATGCTCCATTCTGTCAGTTTCTTATCATAACTGCTCTTCTTTAGCTTGATTCTCTTGTATAATCTCCCCTGCTGCTCAAAAATGTCGTTCGACCCTATTCCTGAAAAGACTTTGTCAACGACATCATCCAGTTCATCCTCTGAAAGCGGGGGTCTGTTCAGACCATTCCATGTACCCAGGAGAACACCTACAAAATCCTTCCTCATCCCCTGATACTTAAAATGACGAGCGATCTCGAACGCGGCATTTCGTCTGTGCCCTTCGGGTACTCCTGTTTCCAACATTTCAGCAGCCATGGCGAACGTCTTGCCTGAAGTCTTCTTGACCATTTCATCCGAGCCGTTTGATTGGCCATTCGTCTGATTGAAGAGTTCAACCAGTACTGGTACAGGGTGCCAATCATAATACTCCTCAAGGGATGTTGCTTCACCTGGAGACTTGGCTGCTTCCTTGATTTCGTCCAGTGTAGTTCCCAGGATATCGCGAATCCGGATCTTATAAAGACCACTCTTGGAGTTGATAGTATTCTCAGCTCGCCAAAGGCGATTGATATCATAGATATCGGTATCGAATGCCCAATCGTCGCCCAGACTCTGAGCAAAGGCCTTGAGACGCTCTGGCAGATCTTCTGTCGGTACTACCTCGCCAAATAGCGATATGGGTAATTCAACAGAGAATCCCTTCGATCCACTGAACCAGATGAAGATGGTATCCATCGGGACGTCATATTCCTGGCTGAACCAACAGGCGAAGTCCTGTACAGTTTTTAATGCTCGTGGGAGATCATGGGGAATATCGATATCAAGTTTGATCGAGTCAGTATAGCACTTGCCCTTAAAGTCCGAGACTGAATTCTCCCCTTTGTCATTCCGGTTTGTGTTGTAGTGGTTGATGTACTCTTTGTTAAACCTGAAGAGTGTATACCCACTATCACGGTCTTCACGGGAGAATGATACAGGCAGGGATCTGGGATTATTCCGATTTCCCCAGCCGTTCACTGCGGTGTCTACATAATTGAATTCGGGATGGACTGGAAGCCAACCGTTCCGGCTGCCATCGGGGAGATTTATAGTCGTCTGAGAATCTTGTGCGGTGTTAAGATCCTTTCTCTTCTGTTTTTCCATTTCTGCTGTGTGGTTGAAAAGTGGTGTTGTTGTACATGATGGCTTTTAAATCACGAATCGCGCGGCCATATCGCTGTGGCGAGACGCGTACCATGTCAGTATAAAATTCATTGATCAGATCGCTCAGTCCATCTCCTTCAAATTCGAAGGTCGACTTGATCTGGTCTCTGGTGTGTCCTACGAGCGGGATATCTTCGGTGAGTAAAAATGCGGCGAGATAAAAGTCGCAGGTTGTCATTGTTGTTACCATATTAGTAATCTGGCTAAGTCGTTAGTACCCATGCGGGCTATAAATGTTCCGGTGGGGAAATCGTGGCGCTGAATCAAGAATCTGGATTCGGGCTCTCCCGTCAGGGAGTCGGAGCAGATACGTGCTTATTCCGCTCCATACTTTAATATAGAAAAATTATATTTCATTGTCAATAGCAATTTTGCAGTCCTACGTTTTATGATATATTATTTCGGGATTTTTCTCTTTTAGATCATGAAATGTAACAGCAGCGGCTGCCAATCTATGTGTTTGTGCATCTGTCATTCTCTTCCTACATTACTATGGTCAAGCTGCTGGAGTGAACATGCAGTTCCCATCATTCAAGTATTGTAAGGAAGAAAAGCACCATGTCGATTCTTGAAGGTGTTCTGAAGTCGTACGATTCCGAGGCCACAGATAACCTCTTAAGATTCCTGAAGATCAAACCGGATGACATGACAGATCACGAAAAGAAAGAGACGGTCCTGGATGCCTTAAGAAGAATAGTCAAAATCGAGCAGTACTTAGGTACTGATGCCCTATTCCTCAGGTGCCTGAACGTTATGGCAGACCGTATCAAGTGCCGGAATATTGATTGGAACGTAATGAACGAGGCCGAGATCATTGATGCCATCTATGTGACCTACCAGGAAAACCTCGCGCATCAGATATCAAACCTAGCTGACAGCAAGCGAAAAAAGCTAGCAAACCTGATCCTGAAGAACATGAAATCAGAGGCAAGGGGAGAGTTGGGCGCCGCCAGCGCGTTAGCGGCTGCCCTGGTAGCTGGAGAGGCGGCGGGGTTCGCCTTGTTCACCGGTACCGCAATGGGGATGAAAGCTCTGGGCGTAGCCCTGGGTGTGATTTTCAAGTTTTCAACGTATCAGGCAGTGATGATCTTTCTGGGCACAGCGGTAGGCCCGATAGGATGGATTGCTGTGATGGCCATATTCGCCGGCGGTGCTTGGCGCGTAAGGGATGGAATCAAGCGAACACGTCTAACTTTCGTGATCCTGGCCCTTGTAATTGAACTTAAAGCTCGGGAGGAGCATATGGCGGCCTTGTACGCAGGCCCGGCGCCACCACCAGAGTACCCAATCCAGAAACTCGGGGTATTAATCAAGACTACCGAGGCTGTTTTCGAGGATCTGCCGACAGATGAGTAGCGATTCTGCCCCACTTACCCTCGAAGAATTCCTCGAAATCCTGAAGGAACAGATCCGGATTGTTGATCGGGCAATCAAGCGACTAACACCCCCCGACAGAGATCGTCTCAGACGCTTATTGTTCGCCTGGTTCAAGAGAACCTTATCCTCAAGCCCATCCACTCTTGCCGACATTGTAGATCAGATCAGGAACAGCCTAGCGACTGTCGAGGAGACGTTTGAATCAGGATTTCAGTCCGAGGAATTTAGGAAGGCTCTCAGCCTTAATCCTGCCGCATCCAAGAAGATCGATGCCTATTATGATATTGTAGATGAGGGTGCTAAGCGCCTGAGCCGGGTTGTGCTGTATCTGCCAGAAACTTCCCCGACAACAGGGGAAGGAGCCAGTGTTACGGGCGTAGCGGAGGAGTTTGGCGAATATGCAGAGCGAACAAGCAGCCGCGTCAAAGCCCATCGGGACAACCTGATTATCTCAGAATCCTCGCTGTATGTGGAGGGTATACCCGCTCCCACGAAAACCTGGAGCATTACTCTGCAGTCACCGGTGGGAAAAAAGGATGGATTTCTCACGCCGCGGGAATTCTACTATTTGCTCTTTCATTGCCAGGCCAGGCGATCGAAAGTGGATCAGGCAATGACCAGAGGGTGCGGCATTGATACAGCAGTGATTGATAGCATGCCGGATGGCCCAAAGAGACACCTTCAAAGCATCCCTTACGCTTGGATGGGTGATCCCCGTGAAGGGAGTTATTCTTCGAATGTGGCTGACCAGCAGTCCAAAATGAAGTCGGCCGTTAACAATCAAGTTTCGAACGAAATCATCATTTATGAAGATGAGCATTACTCGCTCAATCCCAACCTCAGTCTCGACCGAGTCCATATACCTGCCCTGAAACTGCCGTAACGCTGGAATCCGCTGGAATCTCAGCGGCCCCGATTCCAGAAACATTCCGACCTACTTTAAGTCCAGTTAACAGACTGGGCTTTTTCTTAGCCCTTCATTGACAAACTGAAATAAGGAGAGCGACTATGAAAATTGGCTTTATTCAACCGGACGAAGACGACTCCTCCATAGCGGAGCCGGGCTATGCTGAAACGGCTGTGAATGTGGGCGATGAAGATGGAGGTTGGCTGGGATGGGCTTTGCCAGTTTTCATCAACTTCTGCCTACTTTACGGAGCGAGTGCTATCGTCAAAGATCTGATTAGCTACCTGCAGGCATGGTGATATACTCCAGGTTTCACAGCGAGG
>JABUBN010000527.1_pt1 | contig 11233 bp, 25 predicted proteins | sample 7240341 | NCBI WGS metagenome assembly JABUBN01 (sample SAMN07256345, study PRJNA390944) | subsurface metagenome | isolation source: Methane hydrate marine sediment | place: Pacific Ocean: Eastern North Pacific, ODP site | reverse complement strand
TACCTGGTATCGCTGCGCTGTCTTATCAACCCACAAGCGGCACTCCGGGCAATCCAGGAACTCGTCAGCTGTCTTGTGCCGGTGATCCAGGTTCCCTGGTGTTTGTGCTTTACTTAGGATTTCCTCAATATCTGCCTTTGAGAGCTGATCAGCTGACACAGCCGGCAGGTCTAGCTTAAAGATCTCGTTACAATGTGGGCATTGTACTTTCTTCTCAGGCATGGATCTTTTCCCCCTTTATGACTTGATCCGGGTTAGCCTGGTCAGGTTGTTTGATCCCCTTCGTGCCAAAGTATTCTTTGAGAATATGCCCCATGCACTCGTGCTGGCTAAAGCAGCCCCGGCGCTCCCTTTCTTTCTCTATCAGGGGTAAGAATTGAGCCGGGATGGTGATCACCCTGGTTGAAGGGTTTTTATTGCTCATAGCTCTCCCCTTCACTTTGTGGTTTATTGTGTTTGACCCCTTTCTATAATTGTAGTCCAATTAGTTAGAATGTCAAGTTTACCTTTGTAGCGCCGGCGAATAGGTCGGAAGGGGGTGTTTATGGCGACTTGTATCACCCTACCTAATGGTAAGGGCGCTTTTGCCAGGGGTTGTCTCGCTCCGGCATCCCGGGCTTGTGCCGGGAAGCCAAAAGCTGAGTTTCAGTCCTGCCGGCGTGGTAGAATATCCAGCTGCCGGACACGATACGGCTGTATAGCTGATAGAGTTCATATCCCTCCGACACAGCTAAAAATGTTTGCGTAAAGAGGGGGTAATTTAATCATGGCGAGTAAAGGAAGCAAGGGATCCAAAATGCAACCAGGGGAGTGCCGCTGCACCAGGAAAGGCATGAAATACTGCAAGACCGCTAAGGGTGTGCGCTTCACCGGGAAATGCTGAGAAAGGGCAAATGCTAAGAAAGGGGGTAACAGTCAATCATGCCTAATAATCCAGTAGATCTAAACCGTTTAATGTGGCTCGGAGCTGGTGCCGGCAGCAAGGGAGTACTTGCCGGCATGGTGTCGGGGATGGCTCCGCAAGCCGGTATTACCCCGGATATAGCGGCAGCGTTTATCGGCTTCTTTATAGCTCAGCAGGGTGGTGATAGGTTGGGTGTCTTTGGTGAAGGCGTGCTGATCGCCGCCGTAGGTCAGCTGGTCCGGCAGCCGATAGAGGGCATCTTTGGTCAGATCGGGAAGGGCGGCACTACTCCACCAGCAACGGAAGCGGCAAAGGCAGCCGCAGCTGCCAAGACAACCAACAACCCGGAGCAGAGCGAAGAAGCGTACCTTGCCGCTAAGTACGGGATCACCTGACCTTGAGGGGGTAGTTTAACCGCCCCGAAGAATAAATACAAAGGAGTTAAACGAAAATGGCTAGAAAATGGATTGATGTTCCCTACTCTCTGAACGAGAGTAAGCCGAACTGGACAGCGGCGACTGCTACCACTGCCAGCAGCGGTGATGGTGTAACCGAAGCCAAGCTCGGCGAGTTTCTTTGCCCGGTCGGGTTGACCCTGGTGGTCCTGGCGACCTCCACCCTGGCAGCCTACCTTAAAGACAATGAAGCTGCCCCTGCCGAGTGTGCCGATGGCACGCCCATCAGGATTGTCCACACCGATAGCGCCGGCACTTTCGTAATAGACAGGATCGACACCGTCTATGCCAGGGTTAAGGACTTCGCTGACCAGAACAAGATGAAGCGGTTTGAGGCAAAGTTTGCCATTTCGGAGAAGGAAAAGGTTATCTTCTATGTAACGCCAGCCTCCGGGGTGTCTCTAAATCCTGCCGCCAGCCGCTTTGAAATCGCCTGCCGAGCCGTATCCAAGTTACTATCAATTTAGGGGGGTTAGTATGCCATTAGTTGATAAAGTCCTCTATGTTGAAGGCGTGCAGGTAGGTATCAGCTGGCAGTTCCGGTGTAAGGTCTTTGTTGAGGATCCCCCAGGGAGCATGGACTGGCGCAGAGCTACCGCCGGAGAGGTTTCCGTTGAGCTTAAGTTCCTGGGCGAGTGGTGGCAGATCGGCACCACTATGGAAACCCTTATGACCGATGCCAACGGAGAATGTGTCTTTGCCGGGTCCTGGGAGGGCGGCTCCTACACGATGGAAGCCACCCATCAGGTAAGCCAGGATAAATACAAAGTCCGGATAGACTGCCACGACGACGGCACCTATGACACAGAAGTAGAGATTGAGTAAGGGGGTTTACCTTGCCGACTGTTGATCCAGCGCTCTATCTGCGTGGTCAAGCGGTTCCCCCTTATGTCGGAGACTGGGTACTTATCAGCTCTAAACGCTACCCTGACGCTGAAAGCTCCTGGGAAGATGCTCAGCTGATCACCGCAGAGGCTAAAGCCGGGGAAGAACTAACCCTGGATGATGCCCTGGGCATTGAGCAGATGATCCGGGAACAGGTCGCAGAGGAAGGGGGAGCGCCGCTAGAAAGCCGGATCTTCTCCCGGGTGGAGAGGACCGCAGCCGGGGAAACGCTGACCACCTACAAAGTTGAACACGCAGCGCATGGCAGCCCTATCGTATGGATGCCGATAATCGCCCTTATTGCCGCTAACTGGAAGGCGATCTTGATTGTTATGGGGCTAGCAGCTGCGGCTGCCGCCATTGTTGCCTTTACGATCAAGTCAGTTGGTATCGTCTGGAAAGCCGGCGATAAGATAGAGGACCTGGTTGAAGAATTGCCGCCGGCGCTGGTAGGTCTGGGAGCCGGCTTGCTTATCATCGTGGCGCTTTTTGCCCTGGGCGGCAGGAAGAAACCGGAGGCAGCATGAGCATATTATCAGAGTTAGGACTGGCAGAAACAGATCAAGAGGAGCCACAGCAGCTCTTACCGATCATCCGGCTTTGTTGGGATCCCCTCTTTAGCTTCCTGATCCGGTTCCTTAAGCCGCTGCGACCGCGCAAGCCGGTGGTGGCGATGAACAGCCTTGAGGCTGAGACTACCACCGATTACAAGCTGCTTGTTTCCTGGGGGATCCCGGCTGACTATGAGGGGATCCTTAACGAGATCAGCCTTTACACCAGCAGCGGAACCAAAGGGCTTTTCTTTGTCCAGGTGGCTGACCAGGAACTATTTAAGGACCAGAAGATCCTCCCCGGGATGATCACGCTGCCCTGGAAAGAGCTACCCTTGCTCGCCGGCATCAAGGTAATTGTCGCAGTAAAAACCACCGATGGCACAGCTACCGATTTTGCCGCTACTATTACCGGGGAGCTGCGATACCTGGGAAAGAGGTAAATCATGGGCTATGGCGCAGCTGGCTATCCAGATACAGGTATCCCGTTTATCATTGACGGCGGCGGCTCGGTAATCACAGCCGGAGAAAAGGGGCATGTAGCTTGCCCCTATAACGGCGATATTGAGGCTGTGGAATTATTGGCGGATCAAAGCGGCAGCATAGTCGTAGATATTTGGAAGGGTATTTACGATAATTTCCCGCCTACCGATGCCGGTAGCATTACAGGCTCTAGTCCGCCTACGATAAGCAGCGCTCAAAAGTCTAGAGATACCACTTTGACCGGCTGGACAAAGCCAACAAAAAAGGGCGAGATCCTAGCCTTTAATGTAGATAGCTGCACAACCATAACAAGGGTAACTGTAATGCTATTTATTAAGAGGTAGCTTAGAATGGGTGCTACTGTCTATCAGAACGGAAGCAATAGGACAATAGACTGTCAGGGGACTACTTTTGATATTGTTTTTTACGGCACCGGGACTAAAAATATACTTACCAATTACGGACCAACATTCTATATTAATCTGATCGGCTCTTACCTGTCGGGCGGTCTGCATTACATGAGGCGCACCTTTGTTGATTTCAACATACCGGATTTTCCTGATGCTGTAAACTTTATTAAATTGTGGCTGTATATCTCCGATAATTCAATGGGGATAATAACAGGTGATGTTTGTATTCAAAAAGGAAACCATGTTTATATACCTTGCCAAATTTCCGATTACTCCTTAAATGAAAATCAAGATGATTTATTTTCCAATGTAGATCTATACGGTCTAGGCACAGGGTGGTTTGAGTTTCCTTTCAATGAGGCTGGCATTACTTACCTTAAAGCTCAGCGTGACGGCGTAGCAAAGTTATGCTATCGTGGACATAGAGATTTTTGGTATCAACCATCGGGATCTACCTATACTGATCATGTTTATGCGCATACTGCCCAACACCCCAGTTATCCGCCATACCTTGAGATTGATTATCAAGCCGGCAAGAGTAGAGCTTTTATCCTTGCCTAAAGGAGTGTAAAATGTCCGTTAAACAGATACAGGCGTTAATGACCGGGCTGGTGGTCCTGGCTTGCGTGATCGGTGGGATCATCTTGCTCGTCAAGGGTATTGATAGCACAGTCGGCGTGATCCTGCTGGTCATTGTCGGCGGCTATCTAGGGTTAGATCTAACGCCCTGGGTACCCCTGGGCAAAAACCAGCGGCGCAAGGATCCTGATTAAGTGATAATCTCGCCGGCTTCTTCCCTCAACATATGAGAGAGAAGTAGCACCTTAGTCAGCTGAGTGTTATCGTAACTGTCTAGCACCTTGCCATACCTGGCAGCCTCACCCCGGAGTAAAACGCCGGCGCTGATCAAGTTCTCAATGATCTGCGCTCTTGCTCTCTCCCTGGTCAAGTTCAGCTGCATTTGCTCTTTATCTCCATTTCCGCCTAGTGCCATGATAACCCCCCTTTCGCCTTTTATTGCCAGGTGGCAATTAAAACGATTTTCTTTTAGGCACAAAGTTTTCCGGATATCCGGTCCTGCAGCAGCTCCCCGGGTGGCAACTTCCTGGACTTTTGGCTGCCATAAACAGGGGTGCTAGACCATGCCAAAGTACCAGGAGCCGGCTAGATTTTGACCTGAGAGCGTTAAATCTCGACACCTTCCGCTGCCTGGTACCTAACAAGCGGAAAGCGGCTCATTATCCTCTAGCCCGGTGTGGTTAATGGAATTGGTCGCCAAAAACATAACATCCCCCTAGATTTTGACCTGGGAGCGTCAGGACTCGACTTCTGCCAGGCTTTCCTGGATCTTTTTTAGCTCCTGGAGTTTTCGGACCGTGTTTTCAATAAGGGCTGCCTCTGCCACCGAAAGATAAGCCCTCATTTCCTGGAGCTTTGCTTCCCAGTACCGGATCAAACCTTCCAGCTCTGTCATGGCTCGTCTCCTTTACCGTTTCTAACTTTTGTAAAGCCGCCAGCGGCGGTGTGCCAGGCTATTCTTCAGGCTCAGTTTCCGGTTCAGACTCCGGCTCCTTCTCGGGTTCCGGCTCCGGCTCCGGCTCTGGTTCCTTTTCAGGCTCCAGCTCCGTCATACTTCCCCCTTTCCCGGTAGTGGGGTTGTCTGGGGTCTCACCGAGGAGTGTAGGGTAATGAAAAATACCTTCTCCCGAGCGGAAGGCTTCATAGGCTTTCAGGGCTTCGATGCCTAGCCTGATAGCGTCTAGGAAGTCGCCGCCTTTTACGACAATTCCCTCGGTGAGTCGCTCGTTGAGGATTTTGATGGCTTTTTCAATCTTCATTGTTTTACTCCTTCCTCTGAAACTTCTTCCAGCTCTTTCTTACCTTGTTCCGGCTCCAGCTCTTGCTCTTGCTCTTGCTCCGGCTCCGCTTCCTTTTCAGGCTCCGGCTCCGGCTCTGCCTCTGGTGCCAGCTCGGGTTCCAGCTCAGGCTGATGAGTGTAAGGGTTGACCGGGTGTAAGCGGAGCAGGATCTCACCATCTAGCTCGTGGACATTCTCAAGGTGCCTGGGCAGGTATTTGACATCTACCTGGGTACCGCAGCCGGCAATAGGGCAATTTACTCTGACCTTCATGGTGTACCTCCTTCCTGATTTAATCCGGGCTGGACCGGCACCGCCTTAGACAAGTCTGCTTTGGCGCACCAGATCAGCCGCCAAAAATTAGCCATGTGGAGAGCGTCAAAGAGTTCCCTGGGTAATTTCAGTAAGTTCAGATACCGGCTGCCATGTTCCAGCAGCCACCGCACCAGGCAGAGAATGAGTTTATCCAGCCGGTAGCAGTTGGAGATCTGCCGACCATGCAGGAACCGATTATGGACCTGGATCAACCCATCTTCCCGGAGCTTGGCGATGGCTCGCCAAAAACTGCGCTTGGAGCAGCCCGGTACCATGTTCCCGAAATCATCGGCAATCTGTGAGGCTTTAGGGTACACTCTGCCGTAGTAGGCATAGATCCGGAGCATCCTTAAAATGCCGTCTCGCTCAGCCAGGGTTAAGCCGATGTTTCTATCCAGGTAATGACGGATCTCATCAAAGCGCTTGTTGAAGAGTTCAACGGTGAGGATCTTCCGCTTCATTGGCACACCGTAACTGTATAGATCTCTACTGTTACCAGGTTCTCTTTCTTTCTTATCAGTGGAAGAGATAAGTGGAGAAAGATTACGGTGTGCCAGCGGTTGTGGTTCCGGGGGAGAATGAGAAATTTCCACCGGGGGGTCTTGACAGATAAGGGGTTGTTCCTTTAGAATGGTTGATGTGTTCATAGCGCTCCTCGGGAGCGCCCCAAACAAGAAGGGGGCTAGAAGCTCGACACTTCTAAGCCCCCGGGAAAAGCAAGGGGCGCACCATATTTGTTAGTCTTTATGTTACATAACATATAGACTACGCTGGTTCTCATTGGTTGCCAATGCCTCTCAATGCCTCTCAGCTAAATTTCGTTATTGAGTGCAGCTCCGTGCAGCCCCTTTCCCCGGTACCGCTGCAAATACACTCCTGGTTTTGCCAGGTAGCACGATCCACCGGGCAGCCTACCAGGACAAGGGTTTCTTCATCCGGCTTTATGGTCCGTAGGCTGCCGGCGTGAAACTCCCCCTGCTCCTTGTAGATCCTCACTTCCCCGGCTCCATGCTCCAGTTCCTCAGTCCTGATCACTTCCCCGGGATTAGCCGGCTCCGGGGATCCAGGGTTGATGGTGTACTGCTCTATCTGCTTGCGCCAGGTCCTAGCCTGGTCAGCCAGGTCAGCCATGCCTTGCTTCTCCTGATCGCTAATGTCCATCGGATAAGTCTCCTTTGCTAGTGCCTCAATGGTCAACAGGTGCTTCCGGATACAATTCTCGGTGTCGCTATCACATGGGCAAGCCGGATCGGTGGCGTGTCCTGTCAATAAAGCGCACTCAGCCTCTATCTGCTCATACTGCCAGGTAACTAAGGGATTGCGGTTCATTCCGCACCTTCCTGGTCGGCAAGGCTTTTCTCAAGTTTGTCCAGGTAGTCGCTTGTCTCTTTGCCGGCAACTTTATTCATTAACCTGGTTTGAGATATGATCTGCGATACCTGCGCTCTTTCCATCGCTATCTGGATCGGTGAGGCTTCCGGGGTCAGGATAGATCTAAGCGCCTGGATACTTTCAGCGCTCTTAGCGAGAGCAGCAAGATCACCGCCGCCGCTGCCGCCGCTGGACCGCGATAACAGGGCTTGCAATAAACCCTGCTGCGCTGCCGCTGCCGGCGCTGACGCTTTAGTTATAAGAACCTGGTATTTCTGATCAGGGCTTAACCCGGAGTAAATATCCGGGTTATCAGCTGCCGGCTGCTTTTCCAGGTCGTCTAACCTGGTGTTGAGCTGATTAAGGTTGACTACTACGCCGCCGATCACCTTAGCCAGTAGCGCTTTTTGTTCCTCTTTCAGCGGCAGATCTTTAAGCAGGTCCTCAATAGTGGGTTCAGGGGTTTCTTCGCCTGGTTTCTCCTTATCACTCATGCTCACCACCTTCTTTAGCCAAGAACTCAGCAAACAGCTCCATCAACCGGAGCTGGTCAAGGTTCAGCTCCGATAATGCAGCCAGCAACCGAGCCATGCACATGACAGCTTACCCCTTCTTAAAAACAGAGCCAACAGCCGGCTTTGCTGCCGGCTCCGGCTCTTTATCGCCTGGCTTTTCTTCCCCCTCACCTGGTTGATCCCCCGGCGGCGGTGGTTCCTTTTCTGTTACCTGGTATCGCTGCGCTGTCTTATCAACCCACAAGCGGCACTCCGGGCAATCCAGGAACTCGTCAGCTGTCTTGTGCCGGTGATCCAGGTTCCCTGGTGTTTGTGCTTTACTTAGGATTTCCTCAATATCTGCCTTTGAGAGCTGATCAGCTGACACAGCCGGCAGGTCTAGCTTAAAGATCTCGTTACAATGTGGGCATTGTACTTTCTTCTCAGGCATGGATCTTTTCCCCCTTTATGACTTGATCCGGGTTAGCCTGGTCAGGTTGTTTGATCCCCTTCGTGCCAAAGTATTCTTTGAGAATATGCCCCATGCACTCGTGCTGGCTAAAGCAGCCCCGGCGCTCCCTTTCTTTCTCTATCAGGGGTAAGAATTGAGCCGGGATGGTGATCACCCTGGTTGAAGGGTTTTTATTGCTCATAGCTCTCCCCTTCACTTTGTGGTTTATTGTGTTTGACGCCTTTTATATAATTGTAGTCCAATTAGTTAAAATGTCAAGTTTACCTTTGTAGCGCTGGCGAATAGGGCAGAAAGGGGGTGATCAATAGTGGCGAGCTGCATCACTCTACCTAATGGGAAGGGCGCTTTTGCCAGGAGTTGTCTCGCTCCGGCTTCCGTATCCTGCCGGGGAAAGTCAAAGGATCCCTTTCACTCATGCCGGCGTGAGAAGATCTCCGGGTGCCGGATCCAATATGGCTGTACTGGCAGGGCATACATTCCACCTACCCAGATCAAAATGTTTCCATGAGGAGGTTCTAGATGGCGACTAAGAGAAAAGGAACGCCAATGAGAGACGGGGAGTGCCGCTGTACCAAGAAAAACATGAAATACTGCAAAACTGCGAAGGGTGTGCGCTTCACCGGCAAATGCTGAGAAAGGGGGTAATAGTCAATCATGCCTAATAATCCAGTAGATCTAAACCGTTTAATGTGGCTTGGAGCTGGTGCCGGCAGTAAGGGAATAATTGCCGGCATGGTGTCGGGGATGGCTCCACAAGCCGGTATTACCCCGGATATAGCGGCAGCGTTTATCGGCTTCTGGGTGGCTCAGCAGGGTGGTGAGAGGATGGGTTCCTTTGGTGAAGGTATGCTGATCGCCGCAATCGGTCAGCTTGTCCGGCAGCCGATAGAGGGTATCTTTGGTCAGATCGGGAAGGGCGGCACAACCACAGAAGCGGCAAAGGCAGCCGCAGCCGCCAAGACAGCCAGCACCGGCAGCCAGGGAAGCCCGGAGGAGAGCGAAGAAGCGTACCTTGCCGCTAAGTACGGGATCACCTGACCTTGAGGGGGTAGTTTAACCGCCCCGAAGAATACAAAGGAGTTAAACGAAAATGGCTAGAAAATGGATTGATGTTCCCTACTCTCTGAACGAGAGTAAGCCGAACTGGACAGCGGCGACTGCTACCGCTGCCGGCAGCGGTGATGGAGTAACCGAAGCCAAGCTCGGCGAGTTTCTTTGCCCGGTCGGGTTGACCCTGGTGGTCCTGCCGATCTCCACCCTGGCAGCCTACCTTAAAGACAATGAGGCTGCACCGGCAGAGTTAGCCGATGGCACGCCGATCAGGATTGTCCACACCGATAGCGCCGGTACTTTCGTACTAGACAGGATCAACACCGTCTATGCCAGGGTTAAGGACTTTGCGGATCAGAACAAGATGAAGCGGTTTGAAGCCAAGTTCGCCGTTTCGGAGAAGGAAAAGGTTATCATCTATGTTATTCCCGCTACCGGCTTGTCCTTGAACCCTGCCGCCAGCCGCTTTGAAGTCGCCTGCCGAGCCGTGTCCAAGCTACTAACAATTTAGGGGGTTAATCATGCCACTGATTGATGCAACTCTCTATGTTGAGGCGGCGCAGGTAGGTGTCAGCTGGCAGTTCCGGTGTAAGGTCTTTGTTGAGGATCCACCAGGCAGCATGGACTGGCGCAGGGCAACCGCCGGGGAGGTCCAGGTTGAGCTTAAGTACCTGGGCGAGTGGTGGGAGCTTCCCTACTCGATGGAAACCCTTATGACTGACGCTGGCGGGAACTGTGTCTTTGCCGGATCCTGGCAAAGCGGATCATTCACAATGGAAGCGATCCACCAGGTCAGCCAGGATAAATATAAGGTCAGGCTAGACTGTCACGATGATGGCACCTATGACTCAGAAGTAGAGATTGAATAAGGGGGTTCACCTTGCCATTAATTGACGCTACTCTCTATGTGAGTGGTCAAGCGGTTCCCCCTTATGTCGGAGACTGGGTACTTATCAGCTCTAAGCGCTACCCTGACGCTGAGCAGTCCTGGGAAGATGCTCAGCTGATCACCGCAGAGGCTAAGACCGGGGAAGAACTAACCCTGGATGATGCCCTGGGCATTGAGCAGATGATCCGGGAGAAGGTCGCAGAGGAAGGGGGAGCGCCGCTAGAAAGCCGGATATTCTCCCGGGTGGAGAGGACCGCTGCCGGGGAAACGCTGATCACCTACAAGGTTGAACACGCAGCGCATGGCAGCCCTATTGTATGGGCACCGATAATCGCCCTTATTGCCGCTAACTGGAAGGCGATCTTGATTGTTATGGGGTTAGCAGCTGCGGCTGCCGCCATTGTTGCCTTTACGATCAAGTCAGTTGGTATCGTCTGGAAAGCCGGCGACAAGATTGAGGACCTGGTTGAAGAATTGCCCCCGGCGCTGGTAGGTCTCGGAGTCGGCTTGTTTATCATCCTGGCGCTCTTTGCCCTGGGCGGCAGGAAGAAACCGGAGGCAGCATGAGCTTATTGAAAGAGTTAGGATTAGAAGAAACAGATCAGGAGGAGCCACAGCAGCCCCTACCGATCATCCGGCTTTGTTGGGATCCTCTCTTTGCTTTCCTGACCCGGTTTTTTAAGCCGCTGCGACCACGCAAGCCGGTGGTGGTGATGAACAGCCTTGAGGCTGAGACTACCACCAATTATAAGCAGCTCGTTTCCTGGGAGATCCCGGCTGACTATGAAGGGATCCTTAACGAGATCAGCCTTTACACCAGCAACGGAACCAAAGGGCTTTTCTTTGTCCAGGTGGCTGACCAGGAGCTATTTAAGGACCAGAAGATACTCGCCAAAGTGCTGACCCTGCCCTGGAAGGAGCTGCCCTTGCTAGCCGGCATCAAGGTAATTGTCGCAGTCAGAACCACCGATGGCACAGCTACCGACTTTGACGCTACGATAACCGGGGAGCTGCGATACCTGGGAAAGAGGTAAATCATGGGCTATGGCGCAGCTGGTGTTGATCTATTTACCGGACTCCTGGACACCCCGGCAGC
>JABUBN010000526.1_pt1 | contig 11234 bp, 17 predicted proteins | sample 7240341 | NCBI WGS metagenome assembly JABUBN01 (sample SAMN07256345, study PRJNA390944) | subsurface metagenome | isolation source: Methane hydrate marine sediment | place: Pacific Ocean: Eastern North Pacific, ODP site | reverse complement strand
TCAATGCTTCATATAATTTCGATGGTGATCTTGACGAGTTTGTTATCTTTAAAGATATTCTCACGGTTGACGAAATAGATCAAATCAGTGCCGGGAATTACGGCGGTGCGGCTCCGTCGTCTAAGGTCCTGGACTACGAAAGAAAAACACGAGGCGTCGCACGCGGCGTTGTGCGGGGGGCGGCGTAATGGTTATCAGGCATAAAAAAAACACGGCTTATTATTTAGCCCTGCCGATGGTCGATTCGGCGACGCCTGAATCTTTCAAAACCGGCTTGACGGTGACAGACCTGGCCTATTACAAAGATGGGGCCGGGGCCTGGTCATCGCTTTCGATTACGGATACTTTCGCAGAGATCGGGGCGACGGGCATTTATGAAATCGACCTGGCAGCCGCCGAGATGAACCATGACCAGGTCATTATAAAATTGACGGCTGCCGGCGCTGCAGACAGCTTTGTCATATTCGAGATGGATTCCATCGAGATCGACGATATTCCCACGACGGCCATGCGCGGCACGGACAGCGGGGCCCTGGCTTCGGTCTGCACGCCCGCCAGGCTCGAAGAGCTTGACCAGGCTAATCTGCCTGCCGACGTCGCGGGGATCCCCACGACGGCCATGCGCGGCACGGACGATGCGGCCCTGGCTTCGGTCTGCACGGAACCCAGGCTTGCCGAGCTTGACCAGGCTAATCTGCCTGCCGACGTCGCGGGGATCCCCACGACGGCAATGCGTGGCACGGACAATGCGGCCCTGGCCTCTGTATGCTCTGCCGGCCGGCTTTCCGAGCTTGATGGAGCTAATCTTCCCGCCGATGTTGATACGCTCAAGACACGCTGCTCGGAAGCCAGGCTTGCCGAGCTGGACCCGGCTAATCTGCCTGCCGACGTCGCGGCGATCCCCACGACAGCCATGCGTGGCACGGACAGCGCGGCCCTGGCAAGTGTCTGCACGGAACCCAGGCTTGCCGAGCTTGATGCTGCGAACCTAATAGCCGATGTCGCGGCGATCCCCACGACGGCAATGCGTGGCACGGACGATGCGGCCCTGGCTTCGGTCTGCACGGCTGCCAGGCTCGAAGAGCTTGACCCGGCGAAACTGCCGACCGATGTTAACGCAGTTGGGACGATTGCATCTGCTATTGAAGCTATCTGTACGGAACCCAGGCTTGCCGAGCTTGATGCTGCGAACCTAATAGCCGATGTCGCGGCGATCCCGACAACGCCGATGCGTGGCACGGACGATGCGGCCTTGGCTTCGGTCTGCACGGCTGCCAGGCTCGAAGAGCTGGACCCGGCGAAACTGCCGACCGATGTTAACGCAGTTGGGACGATTGCGGCTGCTATTGAAGCTATCTGCACGGAAGCCAGGCTTGCCGAGTTGGACCCGGCGAACCTGCCGGCCGTTACCGATAGTATCAAGACAAAAACTGATGCGCTTCCGGCAAGCTGGCAAATGGCGGACCTGGCGGCGGTCCCGGCGATCAATGCCTCGATTGTCCAGGCTTTGAACTGGATTTATATAATCTGTCGAAACAGGTTAAGGACCAATAAGACGACCAAAGAGATTGAAGTTTACAAGGACAATTCAACAACGAAATTCGCCGAAAGGGACATTGACGATGACGGGACGTATTTCGACCAGGGCAAATTCGGAGCGGTTGACTAATGTTCGATACACGCGATGAAAGGGCATCGGCAATGAGTACGCCGATTTTCCCGCTAATGCCGGACCCGGACGGCCTGGAGTTTAGCCAGGCGGATCGTCAAATGATTCTCGGTGTTTATTGTGGCATCCTGGTAGGACCGCCGGCCCCGCCGCCATCGAGCAGGGCGTTGTTGATCGGCCGGCCCCCGGGTTTGTATGTAACGAAGAAATGTATAACAAGGGATTTCGTATATATCTAAAGGATTTGAAATGAACGATGATTTGAAATCTTGGAAGGGCACGCCGGTTGTTCCTCTCGATGAAAATGCCTCGCTTTACAAGGGCGATAGAATCGTTATTCGGTTCAAGTGGTTCCTGGGCGGCGGTGGAACTTATCTGAAAGCTGCCCAGTTGGCTATCATCGACAAAAAGCTTGCGAACCGTTCGGACTTTCGCATCATTTCTTTTGTTGACCAGGGTGATTATCTCGATTGTGAAGTCGAGGTCCTTGCATCGCCGGCTACTGAATCTGTTTCTCCTGATTCAGGCGTAACGCAAACGAGCTTTGTTGTGAGCACGGGTGTTGTAGTTTGTGTTGCGCTTATTTCAGCGACGATCCTTGGTGTTACTGTTGCGCTTCTGTATCATAGTTGTTACAGAATGAAGCTTGTGGAAAAAGGCGTTTTGCCTCCGCCGACGTCATATAGGGCGTCATTGGGAGAAATTGCCGGCGGCCTTCATATCCTCGTATATGTTGCCGGTGTCTTGGTTGTGCTTTACGTCTTTAGAAATCTCTTTAGCAATACCCGAGGCCGTCGAAATCACACTAACAATTACTGAAATTGAAAGTGAGGCTTAAAATGGCAAAGCGAAGAAAATCAGGTCGAAAAACCTACAAGAAAAAGAGCAGCGCAAAGAACGCCAGGAAAAAAGGCCAAAGTCTTTACAAGGTCAAGGGCGGCTGGCGTATTTCACGCGGCAAGAAACGTCGGTGACGTTAGCGGCCCGGGCGTTACCGATGTTGTTCGATCGAACGATCGGGATTTAAGATCGCAATGTCCCATCGGGAAAACAGGCTCAGCAAAGCATTTTCAGGACTAGGTCTGGTTTAGGAATCCTGAGCTGCCAGCGACGTGTTCGGTAACGCTCGAAAACGCTCGAAACGGCCGGACATTATATCGGCCCGGCAAGAGATCGGGCCTTAGAATCGAAGTGGTGAATCCGAATTTTGAGAAAAGGTGACAAAATGGCAAGTATGGGAAAAACAATCTTTGTAATTGGCGTGCTGCTCTTATTGCCAGGCTGCGAAGAAAAGCAGCTCGAGCGCACCGATGTTATAGTAGGGGACGTCAACGATATTGTTGCCGGCGTCGGGGCACTGATGGAATCGCCGGCCGGGGCCATGTTGCCGCCGGATCTAAAGCTGTACGGGGCGGTCGGGCTTGCCCTGGCTTCGATCGGAGTTAACAGTTGGCAGAAAGTGAGGTCTGTTCTTATGACCAAAACAACAAAAGCGATCGTCAAGGGTATCGAATTGGCCGACAAGCCCAAAACGAATCCGATGAGTAAGGTTAAAGAATCAATCGAGACCGAAATGAAGCTGGCCGGCGTTTTGGATCGGGGCAATAAGCTGGTCGACCGGTTCAAGCTTGCCAGGTGATCGGCGCTCTCAACGTCCGATTTAAGCGGACCAGCGGCCCGGCTGGTCAACAATAACGATCCGGTCGGATACATAGTCTATGGAATCCGAACGACAGGCCACGCTGAGCGTCGGAAAACACGCCAAAACAGCATCTTTTTTCGACATGTCTAAGAATCAAACAATCAAAACAATCAAAAAACTATTGACAAGCGACGTTCGGATTGTTATAATTCTGATATGTTGACAACGCAGCTACAATCAATCGAACTTATGGGCCGTGCGGCGGGCATTCTGCGTAGCTGCGTTGTGTTCGCCAAGCGGCTCACTAATTTGAGGGTATAGAGATGAAAGTGTTTATTAAAATTATTATGGTTTTGGCCGTGCTCATTTTTGTTTCCGGGTGCGAATACCAAGTTGGTTGGTCTATCGGCAAAAGCGAGTCTAAACAGACACAGAACGAACAACCACAAGAATAGGCTGCGTTACTGAAATTTAGAGCTGATTGAGCCGGCTGAAATTCGATTTAAAGGGACATAGCGATTTTGGCTTAAAAATGCAGATTATCGTTTTGCCAGGCAAAAAGTCAAGTAACGCAGCAAATGAGTCTGATAAACTAAGTGTCCAAAGCGATTTTTTTTCTTGCAATGTCCGGTAATGTTGTTAAGTGGGAGTTAGTTTTGTAAGTTATTGAATTGAAGGATTTTACGACATGGAAGTTAAGCGAATGAAATATAACATATATTTTGGGCCGATAACCTTGAGAAAAAAGCGTTTTAAGCCTTTGTACGTGGTTTTTATAGGAATTTGTAGAAAGGCTTATCGGACATTGTCACATTTCCCTCATGTTTCATTCGAGTATTGGGGACCGCGAGACTGTCTTGGGAAAACCAGACGGTCCGGTCCCCAATTTTTGTTTAAATCATACCAGGGTAGAGCTCCGGCGGAGGCCGACTCGAGCGGGTGTGATAGTCGTAAGGCAGGTCGGGGGGCGGTCCACATTCCTTGGCCGTCTCCCGTACCATTTGCCAAGTTACTGTTGGCGCTGCAGACGTGGCCAGGGATCTCTTGATATCGGGTAACGCAATAAAATGACCTTAGGAAATTTTCACGTGTATAAAACAACTTGGTATTGTCGATGGTGCGGATCTTCTACTCCGAGCCAGCGAAGCGAACGGGACGGTTTTTGTCCGGGCGGCAAATGCAAGCAAGCCTGGTGGCGTGCCTACAAAAAATACAAAGCTAACGTTACGATGTCCAAAGATCCAAAACAATCTCGATGTTCGAGCGGTAACGCAAAGCATCCCCGGAAGCGGGGAATGATCAAAACGAGGCAGCCCCGGACCTGCCTTCGACGCCAAAGCGATAAACTCAAAAACAGCCGGTTGACGAATAGTCTTAGGAGTAAATCATGTTGACATTTTTGAACGTGAGCGGACTGGTTTATACGGCTAACGAACCGGAGCTGAAATACACGCCTAATCAAACGGCGGTTGTTAACTTAACAGTCGTTGTCAACAGGCAATGGACCGGTAGTGACAACGCCAGGCACGAGGAAAGCTGTTTTATCGGCTGCGTTTGTTTTAATAAACTTGCCGAGATTGTTTCCGAGAACGTCGGCAAGGGTGAACCGCTTTACATCGAGGGCCGGCTCAAACAGGAATGCTGGGAAAAAGACGGTGTCAATCATTCGAAGCACGTCTTGATGCTTAACCGGGTAATCTATTTCAAGCCAAAGGAATAACGATGGAAAAAGAGCAAGAGGATATTGTTTGGCCGACGATCATGGAAGTTGGCGGAATCATAATCGGTTTGGCTATCATGGTTGGTGGCCTTACTCAGATATACAACCGATTTCATGCGCGTAACCATGGGAGCATTGCAATAATCATCGAAAAAGCTGAGGCTTCAAAGAAAAAGCCAAAGGATTCTTAGAGAGAAAGGAGTCAAGGAAACATGGACATTAGCAAGGATGTGGAGCAACATTCTGTGAATGGGACGGGGACTGTATCACCCGTCTCACTTTCACAGTTAGAGTCATGCGTAGGTGTTCACTGGCTGCGTATCTCTTTTCCAACAAAGCTTTTAGCAGTTGTCGTGGAATTTTTGAAATCTGTTTGGGGGGATTTTGACCAGGACGGCTTCGGTTTGTGGTCCTATGACACACGTTTTTCCTGGTCCTCGGGCGTCTCACTTAACTATGATGAAGACCAGGAGAGGTCTAATCGTGTTCATTGCGGTATGATGACTCTGGACTGTCCGGGATCTTCGCTTGATGAAATGGCTGCGCTTGATTTGCAGTTGATGATCGAATATTTTCAATTGTTAGGCGGCAAGTGCACGCGTATTGACATTTTTTTCGATGACTACAAAAGGATTATCAGTCCGATTGATGTTTACGAAATTGCTAAGAATGGCGACTATTCAGGCTTCAAAACGTACAACCGTCGTGAACGTGGTGATCGTAAAAACGGTATGACATACGATGAAATCGCCTTCGGCCGTCGTGGTTCGTTTGGTAACGGTGCGTATCTCCGATTTTACGACAAGTATCTTGAATCAAAAGGGGAATTCAATTGTTGCCGGTGGGAAGTTGAATTCACACAAAAGAAGGCGGATGCAGTATTTAGCAAGCTGGCTCAGACTTGCGGCAACATAGATGCTTTTGCTACGCTTTGCGGCTCATTGATAGCCGGCTGCGTAACGTTTGTTCATCGAAACGGCGATCCGAATATCAAGCGTCTTGAACGTTATAGTTGGTGGGAAAACATACTCGAAATTCTCGGCGACTGTCTCCATGTTCGCATCGAGCGTAAGAAGGATTCGTTGACGGGCAAGATTAAATGGATCACGCAGGGCGTTTCGCCGACTCTTGCCTGCCTGCGTAATGTTTTCGTTAACGATAAGGCGTTTTTTCGCTGGCTTTTCGACCAGTGTCACGAGGGTGAATCGCGTATGAATCCCTTCACTGAGCAAATCGCAAACGACAACGAAGGTACTCTTAACTACCAATGGGGCAAATTCATTGAAATAGACGAGGCCGTATATGACAAAGCAATGTCTCAGTTGTAAAAAGGAATTTGTTGAAAGCCGTGATAATGCTTTTCGTTGTGAGCTGCACGGTTGGTCCAGGCTCATTGACGGCCATTGGCACAGTTGCCCTGAACCGGCCAAAGTGATAGAGCCGGATCTTCCGAAAGTGCCGAAAGCGCCGGTAGAGCCGGAAGTGCCGGAAGATGATAACGTCCGTTCGTACATGGGCGGCCTTGTAACAGTGACAACAATTAAGGACCATGAAAATGAAGAAATCAATTGACGATCTTCGTGCCGAATACAAAAGAGTTACAAAAAATGATCCGGCTATCCGGTGGAATAGGCGAACTTTGGAAAAAAAGATTTTGGACGCTGAAATCCTTGAGGCCAGTTATGCAGCAAGAGAAAAAGCACAATCACAGCCGAAAACAACCAGTGACATTAAGCCTGAATTCGAGTCGTTGGCGTCGGGTCCTGAAAAATCAAAAGCCGAGGCTTCAACATCCGCGAAGCCTCAGAAGGGACGGTGGGGCGGTCACAGAGATGGGGCTGGCCGCCCCATAGACCAGAGCGATGAACGTGCACGGTGTGAGCGTTTGTTGGCTCTTCAAGTCCCGGATCTTTCAATAAAGAAAATTTGCCAGGGCTTGAACCTTGTTTTCGGCAGGTTTACGTTGGCGGCTTTTACTTCCGAGCAGATTGATTCTCTGGCCCTGGGTTTCACGCTGCCGTTGTACTATTGGTTTCAGTCTCTTGAAGGTGGCGTTGGTAATAAATGGGCCTTGCATTTTCAATCTATGGAATTGATAGGCAAGCCGGTGAATGAGCGTATGCAGTTAATCAATCAAATAATGCAGCAAGCAAAGGAGCAAGAAAATGGCGGCAAAAAAGGCGAAGAAATCATCGAACAAAATAAAGACGAAGAACCGGGCAAGATTCCAGGCGGATCTCGAGGACCGGGCGGCGCAGGCGGCGGTCGAACCCGGGCAAGATCAACAGCAGAAAAGCGTCCTGCTCGATCTGGTAGTAAAAAGAAGTGACGGCGTTGATGACGTTTACTTGCTTGATGCTATTGAACTCGGGGGATTTTTGGTCGGTCCTGAAAACTTTATTGAAATTCAAACACAGAAAACTCCCGGCATTCGCTTTATCACGTTAAGGAATCCTCATGTCCAGTGAATCCATTGTTAGGGTTATATTCGGAATTCGTGGCGGTGGCAAAACGGTGAAACTGCGTAGGCTTTTGCTCGATTGTCACCGCTCCGTTACCATCAATACTTTGAACCGTGAAGGTTTCAATAACGGTGTCGTCTTTCACACGGTCCCGGATCTGAAAGAATTCTGGCTCAAAGTCTATCGTCATAATTTCAGGCTGATTTTTACTCCCGAGCATGGTGATATCGCAAAAACTTGTTCCGAAGTCGGCGAAATATGCAATATGGCTTTGGCTTGCTGCAATATGACTTTGGCAGTTGAGGAGATGAACGTTTTATTTGAAGACTTTCGCGTCCCTGCCGAATTTAACAAGCTTGTCTTTGCCGGACGTGAGCCTGGTGTCGAACTGATAGGCGTTGCTCAGCAGCCGGTCGGATTCGGATCGGCGATGCGTTCCATGACTAAAGAAGCGTTTTTATTTCATACGCACGAGGATAGTCACCTTGCTATTTTTCGTAATCTGGTCGGCAAGGAAGGATCGGAAGCTATCCGAACGTTAAGCAATTATCAATATGTCCATTGGAGCCTGGCCGATGGTGCGGAAAACTGGAAAATCGAAAAAGATGAACCGCTGCCTAATATGTAATAAGCCGTGTCTTCGTAAATATTGCTGCCATGAACATCGGCAAAAAGCCTGGCGAAACCGCCATATTTTGAAATCTCAAGCGTAACACTAAATTTCATCGAGCGTATCACAGGGGCCTTGCGGTTCTTTTTTTTTGCGCTTATTCTGTATTTTTGTAAATATTGTCAATTTAATAGGAGCGTCAACAATGTCAAAAAAACCGATTATCAATTTCAATGTCCCCAAGGCCGGCCGGATCACTACCGGTCGCGTGATTGGTGTTGCTGTTAGTGCCGCTATCATAGTTGCGGTATGGAACTGGTCTGAGCAGATACCGCAGGTTGGCAAGTATGCCGCTCTTGGCAAGTATTACATTTCAAGAGTGCTTGGCAATCCCTATGCCCTCAAGCCGGTAATCTAACAATCGCCGGTTTTTTTGTCTGTAAATCACTAACATTTTGATAGGAGAATTTTCATGATTCTTTATCAGCAAAAGCACGCGGACCTGCCGAACGTGGCGGTTTCGCAGCTTGGCATGTTGCATATCCCATGCCTTAACAATCATCACGGCTTGATCCTGAATTTTATTTCGGCGGTCCCGGCTGCTTTGACTCAGGCCCAGATCGAAACCGACGTCGCTTGGATTAGCGTCACGTTGACCGGTCAAAACGGCAAAACCATAAAGATTCTGGACCGTGTAACGCCGGCCGAAATCTTCGATCTTCTTATGGATTATCCCGAGTCTGCTTTTTCGGGTTACGCGAACTCCGGCTGCCTGGTCATTCCTTACGATCGGCCTGGCCGTTTCCGTGCCCAGAACTGGTCGCTTGGTCTGGGTATGCTGGATGTCAAGGTCTATCAATTGCAGGTCCAGTTTACTGCCGGCCTTACAACGGCTGCCGTGGTTGAAGTTGTTCCCATCGTCGATATACTTCCGATGCGTCCGCTTGGTGAGCATGTTGAGTTGAGGATTGACAGCCGTGACAGGGCTGCTACCGGACTCGAAACTGTCCTCGATGCCCCTTCCGGTGAGCCTGGCACGGCGATGGTTGGCTATCATATCGGACTTGGTTCGGGTCCGGGTGTTATCAGCATAATCAGTGTCGATATAGATAAGAATAGAATCTATTCCGACCTCGATCCGGCCATGAATAATCTGAATTTGCATCGGCGGCGTTTCACGCCGAACGCGGATTATTTTCACGTTCCGTTCGACCTGGACTTTGAGCCGTTGGATGTTGGCAACGCAAAGTCTTTCATCCAGAAATGGACCTGGAGCACGGCTCCGGTGACATACCGTGTTATATATGAGCTGGTTTGCGGACTCGGACTTGCCAACGTAAAAAAGTAAACAGCGAAGGAGAAAGTCATGGCAAGTAGTTGGGTTCCCAGCGAAATCTTTACGAGCTTATCTGCTGCCAACGGCGGTCTCGGCGAAATCTTTACGAACGTCGAGAACGTGGTACAGACAGTCGGCAGTATTTACGACCAGGTTACCGGCAAATCTCAGGGTGTTCCCGGCCAGGCAGAGGAGACATACTCCCAGAGTCCTACGGTTGCGGCCCCGGCCCCGGCCCCGGCCCCGGCCAAAGCGCCCGGGGCGACGCTCTTGAGTTCCGGTACTGCGTTGGCTATCGGTGCGGTTGTTCTGATAGGTGCGTTATTGCTTTTGAAGGATTGATATGTTTGGATTGTCTACATTGGCTTCGTCCTTTACTCAGGGCGGCGGCTTAGGCGGTATGTTCGGCGGCGGTGAAGAAAGTGCAAGTGAATTCACGCCGATAAGCTCGGGCTCCGAAATAAGCGGCCCTGTTTCATTCGCCACTGGCGGTATGAATATAACTAAGACGGACTCTACTCCTTTGTTGATATTTGCCGGTGTTGCCGGCTTGGTTCTTTTGATTGTTTTAAGTAGGAAGAAACACTGATGGGTTTATTCGGCGGTTCGAGCAAAAAAACTTATACGACATCGACTACTAATCTTACGCAGGAAGATAAGTCGGTCAAGGTAGGCGGTGATGCTGAAATTGTTCTTGGAGCCGAGGCGAAATTGTCCGTTGCTGAACCGGGCGGCGTTGTGCTCGATGCGCCGGATACAAGCGGCGGTGACATTGTTTTCAATCAATTCCCTGAAGCTGTTGCCGGTACGGTCTCCGAGCTGGTTAAGAGCGTTGAAACTACAACCGGGTATCTTGGTGAGGCTCTTGGCAGGCAGCAAATTGGCGGTGAGACCGTCCTGCCGAAAATCGTTTTGTATTTGACTGTGGGCGTTGGTGTTATGTTGATAGCATCGAGGATGTTTAAGAAATGAAAATTGATAAAAATATTGTCAATTTGATTGAGTCATTGACTCTGGCGGCCGGTGAGCATCGGAAAGTGGATCAGCCGGGTCGATATTTTCTTCTTGTAAGCAATTCTCTTGCGACTCCTTGTCAAATTGCTATTGGCGGTTCGAGTTATCAGCCATGGCCGGTTTTGTACAGTGCCCGCGTTGAAAAAGACCAGGATTATTTCGGTCAAATCCGGTTTTACAATCCGACGGCCGCGTCGATGACTGTCGAATATATCATTTCAAATCTTATAATCGAGAACGCATCTTTTCAAGTTTCCGGCGTTGTTTCAGTGTCTGATATATCAACCGCTGTTGAAACGCCGGCGGCTGTTGTCGCTTTGCCCCTGAGCTTTTTGATAAACGCCGCGGCGGCCGTCGATAAGGGCGGTGGCAAGGTCGGGATCCCGCTAACATCCCAGCCGTTCGCAACCGGGGAAATCCTGACAATATCCGGCACGGTGAATTACAACGGCATCGCCCACGTGGTCGATGCGACGAGCTCGGCAAACGAGGTTGTGATCACGGCGACTTATGCCGCCGAGACGTTCGATGGTGTGGACGATAGGATCGGCCTGACCGAGCCGCGTTCGATCGCGGCCGATGCCGACAGGAAGGAGCTGGTGGTCCATAATCACGATGGCACTTATAATATCTATTGGGGCGATAAGAATATAGATCCGGCCAACAATCGCGGGATTCCGATTCCTTCTGATGCCGCCTACATCATTCCAAATACGGGACAGATATTTTTCGCAGTCGAGGCAGGGGCAGGCGTGGCCGGCTGCGTAATATCCTATTAAAT
>JABUBN010000525.1_pt1 | contig 11236 bp, 7 predicted proteins | sample 7240341 | NCBI WGS metagenome assembly JABUBN01 (sample SAMN07256345, study PRJNA390944) | subsurface metagenome | isolation source: Methane hydrate marine sediment | place: Pacific Ocean: Eastern North Pacific, ODP site | reverse complement strand
ACAATGAAATATTGACCGAATCGAAGCGCCCTGCAGCTGTCAATAACAAGTTTTTTAAAATTCATCTGTATAAAAATTCTTTTCGCGGATTCTGAACCTGGCATTGTTCCCGTAAGCGAGCCTCTTGCAATAATAGTACCTCATGCAGGTTATGTATTTTCAGGTAGCGTTGCGGCTGCCGGTTTCAGGCAAATTGACCGGGACAGAAAATTCAAACATATCTTTCTGATCGGTTCAAATCACACCATGTCTTTTAACGGAGCTTCCATCTACAGTCAGGGTGATTTCTTAACTCCACTGGGAAGGATTGCTGTGGATACACTTGCACAATGGCTTGTTGATCATAATAAATTCATATCAAACGACCCAAAGCCTCATGCCACTGAACATAGTCTCGAAGTGCAGCTTCCTTTTCTGAAATACTGGCTCAAAAATGACTTTACAATTGTTCCAATTATAATTGGCGGCCAGTCGGAGGAAACCTGCCGAAAACTTGCTTCTTCACTGGAACCATATTTTAATGAGGATAACCTCTTCATTATCAGTACAGATTTTTCACATTATCCAAATTATGATGATGCGAAAGTGTCTGACACAAAAATGGCTGAGGCAATTCTCACCAACTCCTGCACAGATTTTATCAGGACTAAAAAACAGGTTGAAAATGCAAACATAAACAACCTTGTTACTTCTATGTGCGGCTGGACATCGGTACTTACTCTCATGAATATTACCGAAAAGCATCCTGATGTCGACTATGTAAAGATACTCTACCGGAATTCAGGAGATTCTTACTATGGTGATAAAGAACAGGTTGTAGGCTATTTTGCGATAAGTGTTGTTAAAAACAATTCGAAATTATCCGTGTCGGAGTTTAGATTAACTGATGATGAGAAGGTTGAACTTTTAAAAATTGCAAGACAAACGCTTAATAAATATCTCACCAAGGCAGACATTCCTGTGTTTGAGAAGAAAAGGTATACCGGGAACCTGGTTGAACCTGCAGGAGCATTCGTTACTTTAAAATCAAATAATCGTTTGCGAGGGTGTATTGGAAATTTCAAACCAAGCGAACCTCTGTACAAGACTGTTCAGGATATGGCAATTGCAGCGGCAACCCAGGATCTGAGGTTTGCACCGGTAAGTTCTCAGGAAGTTCGAAATCTGGAAATAGAGATCTCTGTTCTTACTCCTTTGAGAAAAATATCAACTCCAGACGATCTTGTTATGGGCAAACATGGAATATATATCCGGAAAGGAAATCGTTCAGGTACTTTTCTTCCGCAGGTAGCAACAGAGACAGGATGGTCGAAAGAAGAATTTCTCGGTCATTGCTCACAGGACAAAGCACAGCTTGGCTGGGAGGGCTGGAAAACAGCCGAATTGTATGTATACGAAGCCCTGATTTTCAGTGAACACGAATACAAGGATAAATTGTAGCCATGCAAGCACCCTACCTCCTTTTACCCATAGGAATCCTTACCACACTTCTTTATCTGTTCAGTCACATTTTGGTAAGACTTGGTGTATGGTCCAAATCGTCGCATAGAAAACTCTGGAATGTGATCCTCTTCCTCACCTTCCTCACAACGGCTGTTATAGGACTACTGTTGGTTATCCAGATTAATTACAAACTGGAATGGGAGGCAATCGATACTCTTCTCACATGGCACGTTGATATTGGCATAGCACTGAGTTTTGTCGCAACATTTCACCTTATATGGCATTTCTCATATTTTTTGAATCTTTTTAAACAGAAGTCAGCAATCAGAAAAGAGGAATCTATAAACAAAGTAATCGCTGAAACAGAAATCCGTGATATGAGATTACTCATTTTTCTCTCCGGTTTTATTTCCACCGTCATACAGGTTCTGCTTATACGTGAAATCACTACCGTATTCCAGGGTAATGAGTTCATGATGGGGTGGACAATAGGCATCTGGATGTTATTAACCGGAACAGGTGCTTACCTGGGCAGAAATTATAATGCTTCAAAAACAAGCCTTCATCTGCTAAGAAATATCATTGTTATGATTTGTGTATTTCCTCTCGTCCTGGTAGTTCTTCTGAATCTTTTAAAGAATATAATTTTTCCTCCGGGCATGTTGGTAAGCCCCCTGTCTTTTCTTCTTCTTTGCCTGCTAATGCTCGCCCCCATCTGCCTGCTTGCAGGTTTCTTGTTTTCATTATTTATTAGTTTTCAGAAATCAGAAAAGAAAGGATTTATAAGGGTTTACGCCCTCGAAGCAACAGGAAGTATTGCCGGCGGAATTGTAGTCTCTTTTCTGTTCATCAACTGGTTAACCATCCTTCAATCCTTTAGTATTCTTCTTTTTATTGTGTGCTCAGTGGTGTATATCTTGCACAGAAGAAAAACCATTCTCATCCTGTTATCGATTACAGTTACGCTTGTCTTTGTATTAATATTTTCTCCATTAGAAAATAAAATCAAATCTTTTCTTTTCCTCAATCAGACTATCTTAGAGAGTAAAGAAACCTTTTATGGTAATATAACCGTTACCGGGAATGCCGGCGCATATAATTTTTTCAGTAACGGATCCCTTATCTTCTCATCCGAGAACTTTATTCTTCGTGAAGAATATGTTCATTATGCTCTCTTGCAATGCAGGCAACCTGTCCAGGTACTGCTACTTTCCGGGAGAATATCAGGTATGGTAGAGGAAGTACTTAAATATCCTTCTGTTGAATCGGTGGATTGTATTGAGCTTAATCCAGAACTAATTGGTTTAGGTTTAAAATATGAACTTCTGCCTGAAGATTCAAGAGTTCATATTATTTATGGCGATGGAAAAAGATACATTTCAATGACAGAAAAAAGATATGATGCAGTGATCATGGCTATCCCCGATCCTTCAAGTCTTCAGGTCAACAGGTACTATACAACCGAATTCCTGGCAAATCTGAAAGAACAGCTAAAAGCGAATGCAGTAGTATTGTACGGGATTTCCTCAACGGGTAATTATTTAAGTGAAGTACAGGCAAACAAACTGACAGTTTTGCTCAATACTCTAAAGCTACATTTCAATTATGTTGAGATCCTTCCTGGAGAGAAAGATTATCTGTTGGCTTCTGATGCTCCTATATCTCTTGCTATTTCTTCGTTGTATTCTTTGAGCAGTATTGAAAATATCTATGTCAACTCCGATTATATAGATGACGCCTCCATACAGATGAGAAGCAATTTCATTGTGCAGAGCCTTCCCAAAAATCGGACTATCAATACAAACAACCATCCATTGCCTGTCTTCTTTGACACCATGAGGTTTGTATCGCAATTTTATGCAGATAATAAGTGGATAATATATTTCCCTCTCTTTTTGCTCCTTTTGCCATTGTTCTTTATGAAACCGGAATCGACAGGGATGTATACAGCGGGACTTTCTGGTGCGTCGATAGAAATTCTGCTGATCTTTGCTTTTCAGATTATATATGGTTATGTTTATTCTGCCATAGGATTGATTGTGGCAATTTTTATGGGTGGTCTGGCAACAGGCTCTTTGCTCGGATACCGTTTGAAGGTTTCAAAACTTCATTTTCCCTTAATCCAGCTGTGCCTTATGCTATTCCTATTGATACTTCCATTTATCTTAAACCTGTACGATCAACAGATCAACCCTTCGGTATTATGGCCGGTTTTTGTTCTTATTACATTCATACCTTCGGCACTTGTTGGCTACTTTTATGTGGTTGCCACAACACTGCATGCCACAGATTCAGCAAAAGCTGCACCAGCTGTTTATGCTGCAGATCTGCTGGGTTCATCCCTGGGTATCATAGCTGCTACAATCCTTCTGGTGCCACTTATCGGAATAAACTCTTCATGCTATTTGCTTGCTGCATTTAATTTACTGGGTGCTATCTATTACCTTATCAGAAAAAGATTTTTCAGTTAATCTTACTGATTTATTGTCATCTCCTTTTATTTTTTTGTATAACAGGTGCAAATGATCAGGTAAAGCTCTAACTTTAAGTAGTCTCAACCCGTAGATCTATTAACACTGTTTAAACAGGATGAAGAATATAGGAAAAAGAGAGTTTATCAAGCAAAGTATACTTTGTACGGGTGGTTTGTTATGTCCGTTTCTGGTCGTCAATGGCAGGACTTACAGCAGGGACAGTTTGTGGAAATGGAGTAAGGAAGCTATGTTTTATACAGCTACTCCCAGGGGTGTTAAATGTGGCATTTGTCCTAACGAATGTACCTTAAGACCCGGACAAACCAGCGATTGCAGAAACCGGGTGAACCATGAGGGGAAACTATATTCTATTGCTTATGGGAATCCATGCGCTGTGCATGTCGATCCAATTGAAAAGAAACCCTTATTACACTTCTATCCAAAGTCTAAAGCATTCTCTATTGCTACCGCAGGGTGCAATTTTGTATGCCTCAATTGCCAGAACTGGGAGATCTCACAGACCAGCCCGAAAAAGACAAGAAACTTTGACCTTATGCCGGAAAAAGTTGTTGATTCGTGCATGCAATACAATTGTCAGTCGATTGCCTACACCTATTCCGAGCCTGTCTCATTTTACGAGTACATGTATGATACCTCTAAGCTGGCACACCAGAATAACATTAAAAATGTGATGGTCTCCAACGGATATATCAATGAAGAACCTCTGAAGAAGCTTGCTCCTTACCTTGATGCTGCCAATATTGACCTGAAAGGTTTTGATAATGATATCTATCTCAGACTAAACGCCGGAAAATTGCAGCCTGTGCTGGATACCCTGATCACCCTGAAAGATAATGATGTGTGGATCGAGATTACCAATCTTATTGTACCGTCATGGACTGATGATTTTGATATGATAAAACGCATGTGCGCATGGCTGGTTACAAATGGCTTTGCCGGGTATCCGCTGCACTTTAGCCGGTTTCACCCCATGTATAAGCTTACCCAGCTTCCCGAAACGCCCTTACACACTCTTATAAAAGCAAGAGATATCGCTCTGAAAGAAGGTTGCAAATATGTTTATGTTGGAAATATTCCCGGTAAAGGAATGGAAAATACTGTATGCCCGAATTGCAAGGAAGTTGTTGTTGAGCGAAGAGGATACACAATACTCAAATACCAGATTACAAAGGGAAAATGCACCTATTGTAATACAAAAATTAATGGCCTCTGGAATTGAATCTTTTGTTGGCTTCAGCGAACTCGTATACTCGGTTGATTAATTGGAGAATCGGTGAATCGATTAAATGAAGTTTATAAATCGAAATTCATCATTTTATCAGTTACTCAATTCACCAGTTCATCAATTTTCTGTCTTCGGTCTTCGGTCTTCCGTCTTCCGACTCCTGGCTTTTGTCTTCGGTCTTTTGTCTTCTGTCTTCGGTCTTCCGACTCCTGACTTTTGTCTTTACAAATTATGTTCTCTCGCCAGAACCAGTCCGCGTCTTAATTTATTTATTGGCGGAGAATACAAGGAATAATCGGTGAATTGAATGTATACAGAATTGTGCGATAACAATTGAAGCGTAAACTCTATGTAAGGGGGTACTTTTAATGAACCTGCCTGCGGTTCTATAAGCTCCTTATCATATTCTGAGGTTGATATAAGCACTTTATCGTAACTGATCTGATCAATGTTGATCGCATTTGATTTAATTCTGTATTCGAACACAACCATATTGCCTTCTGCATCCTGTGCATACAAGTTTAATAAGCCGGAATTATTGCCCATGAAGCTGAGTTTAATTCCATAACTCTTCTCATATGCATCGTACCAGAATCCGCGAAAAGAATTTTTATACAGATGAATTTTAAAAAACTTGTTATTGACAGCTGCAGGGCGCTTCGATTCGGTCAATATTTCATTGTCCAAGGGTTTCATGATAATCTATTTAGGTCACACGCGCTATACTTCTTTCAAATAAAATGCCAAACTTTTTCAGGCACATAAAGATTCTACTATTCAGTAGTCGGTTGTTTTCTCTCTTAAAGACGCTAAATTTGTATAAATGGTTGCGTTGGTTTAGGTGATTTCATGTACAACATACCATTTTCCGAGCGATTCCCTAACCATTCGGCAAACTTTTTTGTCTGTAAAATAAGTCAGTGCAAAACTGCCCTGTTCATCCAATACCTCAACTTCCGTATGAGGTTTATTTACAAGTTAATTCATAATAGAGATAAAAGTAACCTCTGACAAACAAAATATTTAATGCCTGCATCTGGTTTTAAGTTTTTCTTACAGGAACCGTAAACCAGAATGTAGAACCTTTGCCTACCAGACTTTCTACACCTACAGTACCACCATTCTTTTCGACGAACTCTTTGCAAATAATAAGTCCTAAACCGGTTCCTTGTTCTCCGCGTGTGCCTTCAGTTGATTTCGACATACCAATTTCAAAGATATTGTTTTTCTTTTCTTTGTCCATTCCCACACCTGTGTCAGTAATACTAAATGTAATAAACGAAGTATCTGCATCAATCTTTATCTTTATCTCTCCCGACTCTGTAAACTTAATGGAATTGCTTACCAGGTTTCTGAGAACGGTATGAAGCATATTTTTGTCGGCATATATTATTAAGTCTTCCGGATAATCTGTTATTAATTTCAATCCTTTTTCTTCTAATGAATTGCTTACCAATGCTGTGATATTTGAAATTAATTCGGGAACAGGAAATTCTTCCGGATTAAACTTTATATTTCCTATTTGTGAACGTGACCATTGTAACAAATTCTCAAGCAGTTTGAATAGATTATTAGCCGATTGATCTATGACAGCAATTAAGTGTTTTCGTTTGGAGTCATCATAATTATCATAGCGTAAGGTCAGTACTTCGCAAAAACCCAGAATTGAGGTAAACGGATTTTTCAGATCATGGGCAATAATCGAGAAAAACTTGTCTTTTGTAGCATTAAGTTTCAGCAGAGTTTCATTAGTCTGGGTAACCTCATCTCTCTGTGTTCTGAGTTCTTCAGCCTGTTCTTCTATTCTTTGTTGCCGTTCTTCAAGAATTGTGTTTGCCTCATTCAGTTCATTTGCTTGTTTACGAAGGATAGAATTTTTTTCTTCAATTTCTTTAGTCCTTTGTTTAACTTTTTCCTGTAGTTGATATTTTTGCTTTGTAAGCTGATTTAACCGGTAATAATAAAAACCAACAACCAGACCAATAGCAGCTAAAATTACCAATACTCTGAACCAGATTGTCTTCCACCAGGGAGGCAAAATAATTATTTCTAAAGACACTCCATGCTCATTCCAAATGCCATCATTGTTTGAACCTTTAACCTGGAATACATATTTCCCGGGATCGAGGTTTGTATAGGTTGCTTCTCTTTTCGTTCCAACATCACTCCAGTGTTCATCAAATCCATCCATCAGATATTGATAATGATTATTCTCTGGAAATAGAAAGCTCAAAGCAGCAAATTGAAAAGTGATAACAGATTGATTATACGAAAGAGTGATTTCTTTAGAAACACTTATGTGTTTTGTTAATGGAGAATCCTCAGAATTTATTTTTACAGGTTTATTGAATAGAAGAAAATCGGTTAGTATCACTGGAGGAGTATAGGTATTCTTTCTCAGACTGTCAGGATGGAATACATTCAAGCCATTAGTTCCGCCAAAATAGAGAAATCCATCCTTGTCTTTGAAACATGCACGCCTGTTGAATTCATCTCCCTGCAACCCGTCATTCATATTGAAGTTTTCAAAAATTGGTTTTCTTGGTCTGTTTATCCCATCAATAAATTTTGAAATTCCTTTATTTGTACTAAGCCATAAATTACCATGATCATCCTCACATATTCCTTTAATAGAATTATCAGGCAATCCATCTTTCTCCTGATAATAAATGAATGAACTATCATCCCTTATGAATAAATTCAACCCACCTTCTGTCCCTAACCATATATTTTCTTTACTGTCTTCAAACAACATAATAGCCCCATTATAGCTGATACTGGTTGAATCATAAGGATCGTGAGTAAAATTAATGAACTCTTCTGTTTCCTTGTTGAACAAATCGACCCCGGTGGAGGTGGAAATCCAGAGCTCTCCAAAAGAACTTTCGATCAATGTTCTTACCCAATCACCAGAAATACTGTTTTCTTCTGCAAAATTTGCACGGTAAGCCTTAAATGTGTTAGTTCTGTAATTGTATCGATTCAGCCCTCCATTCATTGTAGCCACCCATAAATAGCCTTCCCTGTCCTCAAGAATTCCAAAAATATTATTGCTGCTAATACTTTCAGGGTCATTTGCTATGTGTAAAAAACGAATAAATTTCTTTGATTCCTTATTGTAAACACTTAAGCCTTCGGCCCATGTACCAATCCACAAATTATTATAACTATCCTCGAGCAATACCCAGACGGCACTTGAACCAATACTTATTCTCGTATCACCGTAGTATTTAAAATCTTCAAATGTGTTTGAGCTTTTATTTAAAATACTCAATCCTCCTTCTGTACCAACCCATAAATGATTTTCTCCTCTGTATATTACATTCACCATATTATTGCTGATATTACTCGTAATATTTTTCCTGTGTACATAATGATCAAATTTAAACAGCAACTCGTTATAGTAATTTAGCCCATTTCCGTATGTACCAACCCATATTGTGCCCTGATCATCCTGAAACAAAGAGTATATTGAGTTGTATGAGATACTGGTTTCATCGTCAATATTATTACGATAATGGGCAAAATGATAATTACCCTGATTAAATTTCCCCAGGTTTAGAATATCCAGACCTCCATTTTCAGTTCCAATCCATAAATTCCCTTTTCCATCATCCAGAATTGCACGTATAGCACCTTCACTAATACTTTTCTCTTTATTTGGATCATGCGTAAAATTTATGAAATAAGGTTGTGAAGAATTGTCATCTCTAAACTTCATCAAACTCAGCCCTTTATTTTCCGTTCCTATCCAGATTCTTCCCTCTGCATCTCTAATCATACTCATTATTACATTATCACTAAGACTACCAGGATCGTTATCATTATGCTTGAAAATAGTAAAGGATTTATTCAGTGTATCTAACAAATAAAGCCCATTAGAACTCCCCAGCCATAAGTTACCATCTGCATCCTCTACAATCGCGTCAACAAATATATCCTGAAGACATCCACTTGCCTCATTGCAATATGGTTTTACATTATTATTCTTCAGGTTTATTTCATAAATATTATTGATGGTAGTAACAAATAGTATTTCATGATCTGTTTCATAAAATCCGGTTATATATTGAGATTGAAGTCCAGGAAATACCTTAAAGCAGTCGTTCTCCCTATCATATAAATTAAGTCCTGTTTGAGTTCCAACCCAAAGATTTCTATTTGTGTCTTCACAGATGGCATGAATCAAATTATTGGCCAGGCTGTTTCTTATTCTAGGATTTTTTTTATACACTTTGAATTCATAACCGTTGTACTTATTTATTCCATTGCCCCCTGTACCAAACCACATAAACCCGTAACTATCCTGATAAATACATCTCACCCAGCTCTGCGATAATCCATCCTGTACCGATAAGTGTTTAAATTTTATTTGGGATTGTTGAGCAGATATAGCACTGGTTAGCACTATCAAAAGCATTGACAGTCTGATGCTTCTAAAAATCATATTTTATTTCTATGTCTATTTTTGAGATAAATCTTCATTTATTGAACAACAAATAGTCACATTAGGACTATACATCAACAAAACAAACATCCACTTTATTTACGTAGCAAGGTATTTCGATTCTTCCTTCTATATTTAAAAGATAGTGAATTAAAACGAGAAATGAAAAAAATATCTGGTGTCAGAACAATTTTACACTTGCTTTTTTCCGGGAACTGTATAATGGAAAGTGATCCTTTTCCCTCGTAGAGGTTAAACCCTTGCTAAACAGTCATTCTTGCTTTTATAGTAAAACATTTTCCGGACACTATTGAAAAGAAATCATTAAATCAAATGCACGTCTTTCTATCACTTTGGTATTACATTTTAAATTTTTATGTATCTTAATTGCCCCTAACTAAAAATGATTACCTATGAGAAAAACTAGTGTTAAGTTAAGCATTAATTGACGGGTAAAGTCTTCTTAATTTCACTCTTGACTCTTTTGTGGTGAATTGCCAGTTTATTGTGCTCACCTTATTGTTTCTATGATTCTGCCAGGCATCTACCTCCTCCTTGACTTTCTCCATTGTAGATATATGCCTATTCAAGCATTGTCCATTTAATACATGTAATTCTATCTCTGCCATATTTAACCAGCTTCCGTGTTTTGGTGTATAAATAAACTCAAACCTGTCCCATATCCTTTTGGCTTCCTGCGGCTCAAATGTTTCATAAAAAGCAGAGCCCACATGTGTTTTGAAATTATCCATTACCAAAGTTATCTTATTTGCCCTGGGATATAACTCATCTGCTATTCTTTTGATGAATTTTGCCCAGTCTTTTTTTGTTTTAAAAGCAGTAACCTCTACCATACGAGTACCCTGCAATGGTTCATTTGCCATGAATATATTTACCATACCGTGTCGTACGTATTCATAATCTATGCGATGTTCCTGTCCTGATTTCATAGCAGTAGAAGGCCGTGCCTGCGAGATTAATTGTTTTGGGGACTCGTCCATGCAGACCACTGGATTATCTTTATCATATGGTCTTTTGTAAACATCCAGAACCTGTTCCATGTTGGCCACAAACTCGCTATTACATTTAGGCGGTATTACCCAACCTCTTACTTTCCAAGGCTTAAGTTCATTTTTTTTAAAACGTTCCCGACTGAAACGTAAGAGATGCTCTCTACATACTGTAATTCAACCATCTTGTCTGCTAATAATCTTAAAGACCACTTCGCAAATCCTTTGGGCGGCTCACTACAGCATAGCTTAACCAACTTTGCCTCTACATCTCCATCTATTTTAACATCATAAATCCGGGAGCTTGCCCGGCGTTCCAACACTGCTTCAAAACCTTCTTCTATAAATCTCTTCTTTACACGATCTATAGTACGCATTCCAACTTTCAAGACTTTACTGATTTGCTCATTAGTAACTTTTTCAGAATAATCACCTTCATCGCAATTTAATAAAATATAGGCTGTGCGAAATGTTTGTGACGTATGGGACCCTTTATTGATTATTGATCTGAGTTCCTTAACTTCTTCCTGACTTAATTTAATTGTGTATCTTATCATTTTTTTCCTCAAAGATACAACTTATTTACGTCATATTATAATTAACTTAACACTAGTTT
>JABUBN010000524.1_pt1 | contig 11238 bp, 7 predicted proteins | sample 7240341 | NCBI WGS metagenome assembly JABUBN01 (sample SAMN07256345, study PRJNA390944) | subsurface metagenome | isolation source: Methane hydrate marine sediment | place: Pacific Ocean: Eastern North Pacific, ODP site | reverse complement strand
AAAAAAATACTTAAAGATGTTAAATTGATTTATTTTGTTAAATTTGATAGTAAATAAAGATAAAATGAAAAAGTTGAAAATTGCAATATCAAGTGATCATGCAGGTTTTTTTTTGAAGGAGAAGTTAAAATCTTATTTAACAAGTGAAGAGTATATAATAAAGGACTTTGGAACATATTCAAAGGAAAGTGTTGATTATCCTGATTATTTTCATCCATTGGCAAGAGCGATGGAGGATAAGGAATTTAATTTTGGAATAGTTATATGTGGAAGTGGAAATGGCGCAAATATTACATTGAATAAATATCAGGGAATAAGATCTGCTTTATGTTGGAATACCGAAATAACAAGATTAGCCAGGGCACATAATAATGCGAATGTTTGCGCATTGCCTGGCCGGTTTATCGATCTGGAACAAGCCATTGTTTTTGTAAGGACTTTTCTGAATACAACAATCGATGGTGGACGTCATGAAAGACGAGTAATGAAAATACCTTTATGGCAAGTTGGCTAAATTGTCGGCTCATCATCAATATTTTAGCAATTTAACAACTTAATTCCGCCTAGGCGGGGCGATCTCATGAGCGAAACAAGTAATTAAACAATTTTGATGAAAAAAGCATAATAAAATGTTGCAATTAATGCACCGGCCAGATTTGCAACAATATCCATAAATTCGGCGCTACGGTCATGAAATAAATATTGCTGGAAAATCTCTATTATCATACCATAAAATACGGAAATAACTAACGAATAGACCAGTGAATATCTTGCACCAAGAAAATTAACAAACTTATTAAAACCCGGGATAAGCAATATTGTCAGGGTAAAATATAAAAACACATGGATCAGCTTATCGAGATATAATAGATCGAAGATATTTGCTTTTTCAAGATTTTTCCCGGGAATAGAACTGAGGAGAAAAATTATTATAGCCCATAAAATTGATTTCCAGAATGCCCTTATAAACATATTCTATTTTTAGCTCTTAAAATTAAGAAATAAATTTAATAAACTTTTATCAGAATTAAATATAGAACATAGCTTCGCGAATTTATTAAAAAAATATATTATTGAGAGAGATGTGTTAAATTTGTTTGATTGTAGCACAAGGCTGTCCAAAGGACTCCTACGGAGAGGCTAAGACTGATCCCGAAACCCGATAACTATCGGGAGGCGGAGAGTAAATTCCGATACATATTAAAACCGATATAAGGGAAAAAAAATGCAGAAAAGAATAACAGCAGATGAAATTCTGAAACAACTGAAGGAAGAAAGGATAAATACCTGGTTTGATCTGGGTTTATTTATTGACAGAATGAAGGAACGCAGAAAAGTACCGTCTGTAGAATTTAAAGGTTCGTATGAAGAATATAAAGAGTATATAAGAAAAGGAGGAGTTGCCTTTGTTACCTTTGGGTATTCTGTTGATGGGGTAACAATTGAAATTGAAAAATATGCGAAAATATACCGTAAAAATTACCAGGGTATTAATATCCATTATATTGGAGGACAATTTAAGCCGGAGTCGTATAGAATAATCGATACAAGGACAAAACGTTTTATTATTAATGAAGCAGACGGATTTGACAATTGGGACCTCTACAAGGATTTCTTTTTTACAAAGCTGGAAAGAGGAAGCTCTGAATACAATACATTGATTGTTAAGTTCTGGAAACAAGTACTTACCATAACCAAAAAACTGGCGAAATACATTGAAACAAATAACATCAGGTTGTTATTTACGGTAAATGTATGTTCAAATCCTGGAAACGTTTCTCTTGCTTTGGCTATTGTTCTGGTATCAGAATACCTTGGAATACCTGTAATTTGCAATAATCATGATTTCTATTGGGAAGGAGGAAGCAGACCGGCGGAAATTGAAGTAAAAAGATCACAGGCTGGTCCTCGTGATTTCTTTTTTATCAATTCACATCTTGGAGAATTCTTTTCATTGGTTGAAGTTTTATTCCCATGGGAATCAAGGTCGTGGGTATCGGTGAACATTAATTACAATCAGAATAAACATCTAATTAATGTAAACGGACACAATCCGGCAAATATAAAACTAATTGGAACAGCTGTTGACACACTTGAATTCACGAATACAAATAAGAGGAAAAAGATAAACACCTTTTATCAGTTCGAAAAAATTCTCAGCAGGTATGAGGATACCCTGGTAGCATATTCTGCCGAAGATGTACTTAAACGAAAGCTGGTTAATGAAAATAGCCCAAGACCCATTCTTGTAGGATACCGGAGAACAAAACCCATAAGAAATTTCCTTGCTGAGAATATTGTTTTTTTACAACCAACAAGGATTATTTCCCGAAAACGCATAGAAGTAGGTTTCGAATTGATAGATAAATTGCTGAAATATTCTGATTTCTCTAACAAATTCAGGGAGACAAAAAATCTAAAACTAACCATATTGGTAACCGGACCGATAGCCGCAGGTCATTATCGGTATTTTGAAAAATTATTAAAGCGTTTCTTTATTCTTCTGAATTCAATTGACAGGGAATTCAGGGACAAGGTTTATCTTGCCTTTATTTTTAGTGAACTTGACAAAGAGAAATTTAAAAAGAAGTTTGAAAACCCCGTTGGAATTACAGAGCTTTATAATATAGCCTCACTGGTGTTACTACCTAGTGAAACAGAGGGCAGGGGGTTACCAATAATAGAGTCGACTGCATGTGGTACTCCAATTTTTTGCAGTCGGTATTTTCCTGAGAATGTTTATTCTAATGTAATCGGTGAACATTTACCAGAGGAGGAAAGATTGGAAGTAATTGAATATGATGGGAAAAAGATAACCACGAACCATGTTAAAAATATTTTCGAGAGGGTATTTTTCCCACACAGGTTTAGCGAAGAAATAATGCACAATAAAAAAGCCGTTCAAATGCGGTATAGTCTTAAAGCGCTAAATGAAAATATTAAGGAAATTTGTTATGATCTGTATTTACAGTTAAGTTCTAATAATAAATCTCTTGAGCGCGTAAAAAAAACAATCGAAAAATATAAAGCCATAAACAGCCGTGAATGTAATAATAAAGATCTGCAATTTATTTTAAAGACAAAAAGAAGACATTATCTGGCTGGCTTTGGAAGACTTGCTTTCATGCTGAATTTAAAATCTTTAATTGATCCAAGCTATTTCAGGGTTGAAAAACAGGAAATTAGAGGCATGGCGTTCACTTTCGCGAATGAATTAGTGGAAAATGACCCTGATTATAAATTCTTTCCTGAAGGGAAAATTGTTGAGTTTTATAATGCCGTTGACAACATTTTTCTTTATCATAAAGGCGAAGAGAAAATCAGACATGATCATTCGTTTTCATACAGGCTCAGGAATATGAAATATTATCCTTATCAGGACTACACAATTCAGGAGTTGACAGGAATAATTAATATGTTGTTTTTTGATATTATCAGGCCTGAAATAATAAATAAGATTGATTCGGTTGGGCATTTTTTCACTGACTGGAATTTGGCTTTATCCCAAATGACATCTTCCTCCAACCTGGCTATTGACGACCGGAAGGAGTTACTTAAAAGAATGCATGAAAATAAACCAATAGGTATTTTTTCAGGAAAGCATGTTAATTATGAATTGGAGTTTTTTGCTTTGCAATCAGTCAGATCGCGTATGAATCTGCGCCTGGAAGAAGAACTGACTGAGGATATAATTGAAAAAAATGCCGTTAAAATTGAGCCTGTGTATTTATTTGTCCAGGAAAAATCAGTATGGAGATGGCCAGGTGTTAATGAAATAATCAGTTATATTAAGGAAGGGAGAGATGAAGAGCTGAAGTTGTTGTTAAAGAACGGTTTATTGCAGGTGGTAAAGACAAATCAGTGGTGTGTTGGAATTCATTTTGCTCAACTGGGAGAGAAGCCATTGAAAATTTTAAGAAAGATAAAGGAAAAAAAAGGATTTATTATTTCACTTAGGCCAAACGCTGCGGTGATGACGGATATAATAGACATTGACCGCTTTCATATTGGGAGAGCAACAGATACAATTACTGCGAACATTATGGGAATACCAGAGGAAAGTGGGTACATTCAATTCGTTCCGGCAGGGGTAAGGACAACATTGGCCTATCCCACACCAATACAAACAGCCAGGGATTTTAGTGAAGTATTGAAAAGTGATTTATTTAAGAAATTGACGAGGAAGCTGGGAGAAGAAAAGGTATTTGAAACCATCAAAAAGGATGCCGAGGAAAAAGGTTCTCCTATTAACCATGTATTGCAAAACATGGTTAAAGGAAAAACAGGAAAGAAGGAAATTGATTACTCATTTATAAGCGGAGTGTATAAGGATGGACTTCCATGGAATGGTGTTATGGCAAAAGTAAATATTTCGCAAATCAACAGGAAGTGGCAATTTCGGATGTTATCAAGCAGTGTAGGGACCAAAAAAGTTACCGAGTTCATTTCAGATTTCGAAAAGAAGAACAACAAAAAAGTAAGAATAGGATGGAATGGTGGTTATATATTAAACCCTGAATTGGTTGGAAAATTGGGTTTGCCCGAATCTTATATTGGTTCGCCTTTAGGATTATTAATATTTGAAAGGAAAATCATATCCACGCCGTTATATAATAAAGCAGCGCTTTTGATTTATCAGGATGGAAAACTGGATATTAAGAGAGTAACTTCAGCCAATGGTATTACTATATCGGTAGGGAATACAAGCATTGAGCTATCCAAAGAAAATTATAATGTCGATAAACCCGATGACCGGCCATGTTACTATGATTTATTATACCCTCAACATGAAATTAAGGGAAATGGAAGAATTATTCTGAGATTGGCAGGCAATGTAGTGAAAGAGATAATAGAAACGAAAGAAAGAGAAAATGTTGAGATTATGCCTGTGGGTTTAACCCTATCGTTTGATAAATCAAATTTTCCTGCAAGTTTTGCGGTAATTGATAAAGAATTACGGATACAGGTAAAAGGATATGAGGAAGTTTTGCACGCTGTTGAGGCAGGGCCATTGTTGGTTGATGATGGAGAGTTAAACCTGAATATGGAAACAGAAGGATGGAAAACCCGGAATTCAATCAAAACCCAGGCAGCACGGCTGGATTATACGGATATGCGGGGACCCAAAATAGCCTTAGGTTTAGACCCTTCCGGTAATTTGGTGGTTTTAACAATTAATGGAAGAATCAGGGAATCGGTGGGAGCAACTCATATTGATATGGCAGAGATTTTGATTGAGCTTGGAATCCAAAAAGCTATGGGATTTGATCCCGGAGGAAGCAGCACACTGGTTGTAGACGGAAAAACACTGAATATCTCCCCCTATAACAGTCAATACGAAAAAAACGTTTACTCTTTACCACCGGAGCCCAGGGCAGTAGCAAATGCAGTGATTGGTTATATTTGTTAAGATAATGGCCGGAATATATATTCATATACCTTTTTGTAAACAATTGTGTTTCTATTGTGATTTTTATAAGAGCAATTCTTTAAAGGAAAAGCCGCAATTTATTAAGGCGCTGAAACATGAAATTGAATTACAGAAGAATTATCTGGAAGGTGAAAAAATTGAAACAATTTATTTTGGTGGTGGGACACCCTCGGTTTTAAACGGTAAAGAAATAAATAGCCTTTTTAAAAAATTGTCAGAGATTCATAAAATTACAGATAATCCGGAAATAACCCTTGAAGTTAATCCGGATGATATCGATAAGGATTACGTTTGTGAAATAAAAACGACACCCGTAAATCGTCTTAGTATTGGTATTCAATCCTTTTTTGATGAGGATCTTTTGTTGCTGAATCGAAGGCATAAAAAAAGACAGGCGATAAATGCCGTTAAACTTTCTCAATCTGCCGGCTTTTCCAATATCAGCATTGATTTAATCTACGGTATTCCCGGAATGAGTGTAGAAAACTGGAAAAAAAATCTTAAGCAGGCGTTTGAATTTAATGTTCAACATATCTCGGCTTATTTTTTAACCATTGAACCGGGTACGGTAATGGCACAATTGATCGAAAAGAGAGAAATCATACCCCTGGAAGAGGAAGAAAATGTAGAACAGTATAGTGTTCTTCTTGAGCAAATGGTTCAGAACCACTTTATTCCGTACGAAATTTCAAATTTTTGCAAAGAGGGTTATTTTTCAAAACACAATACAAATTACTGGAAGCAAGAAAAATACCTGGGATTAGGGCCATCGGCACACTCATACAACGGGCATTCAAGGCAGTGGAACATTGCCGGTAATAATAAATATATCCAATCTTTAATGGCAGACAGCCTGGTTTTTGAAAGAGAAATATTAGACCCTAAAAGGAGATATAATGACTATATCTTAACATCGCTCAGAACCATGTGGGGAGTTGATTTAAAATATCTTGAGGAGGAATTCAGCAAAGAAGCCAGGGATTATTGCGTAAGTCTTGCCAAAAGATTACTGGAATACGGAATGATCGATATTAAAAATGAGAGCCTGATATTGACAAAACAGGGTAAATTTATTGCCGATAATATAATATCAGAACTATTGATGTCGGATTGATGGGTAGAGATAATAGCTGATCTTTTTAATAAGCTCGTCAGACGACTAAAATCGTCTGACGAGTAAATTAAGATTTAATAGCGATTGCAATTAATTCATCGAGTTTTTCCTGTAATGTGGTGTAGGAGAAATATTTCTTGCCAAGTTTATAATTATGTTCAGCTATTTCCCTGTTGAGTTGCTCATTAAAAATAACTTCTTTCATTTCCTCAACAGCCTCATCGGTTAGTATATTATCCTCAAGCATCACGGCTTTAAAACCCTTACTTCCGATATCCGGCCAGTAAACAGGTTTATAATTATTAACAAATATTGGGACTTTAGCCAGTATGGACTCAACAAATGCATTTCCGAAACCTTCATATGTACTGAAATAAGTGCAGGCAACAGCATGAGCATAAGCATCGGAAAGGGAATAATTTCTCTCTGTTCCATTGCCCATAAGTCCTTTATTATGAATAATATGAGATGCAAAAATAATCTGCCGGCTTAATTTCAGTTCATGAATCTGATTAATAAGTTCGTTGTAATAAAGACTACCCGCATCGTCTTTATAACTACCGGTTATTACAAGTTTAATTGTTTTGTCCTTAAGTTTGTCAATCAGATCTATTGCAACCTCGATGCCTTTTCTTTTGACAATACGCGTAATCTGGAACAACAAATGATCATCTTTTTCAAGACCCAAATCTCTTCTGAGATTCTGATTTTTTACCGTTTTTTCACTAAATTTCATATCGAAATCCATAACATTGGGAACAACAATAGAACTTCGACCGAATTTTTCCATCAAAGTTTCCTGGGCATGCAGGTTTATTACGGCGTGGGTAACGTTTGGAAGACGAAGAGGAAAAGTATCATTTACAAACTGATTAATTTCCTCATGCGGCGACAAGTAACGATCTCCCCGTTCCCATGCAAAATCATGATCATGGGTTATTGTAGGAAGCCCTAATTTCTTAACGGCAATTTTAATTCCCAAACCAAGTTCCAGATGCGATGGCAAAGCCGATGAGTTTTCTGAAAGCAGAAGGTCTATTTTCCTATCATTAGCCCAGTTTATGATTTTTTCCGAGATAATTCGTGAATACAGATCGATATGTTCCAGCAATTCTTGGATGTTGGTGTCAGGATAAAAGAAAGCTTTCTTCTGTCCCCAGTAACTTTCCGGAGAAAAGAATGACATTTCAGGAACCATTGTATCATGTTCGGGATCAAAGACCCACTCCGTATATTGTCCTGAAATGATAAAGACCACATGTCCCATTCTTTTCATGACATCAATCCATTTTTCAGCCTCAAGGGCAACACCATCAACACCGCCAATACGCCCAATGATAAATCCGATTCTCATAATTTATTTTTTTTAACTCACCGGGTGACTCAAAGTCACCCGGTGAGGATGTTAGGCTTTAATATTAATAAAAAAAATTGAAATTCGTGAGCAAGACGGGAATTTAAAATTATCTATATTGGTTTATTTCAAAAGAAAGGTTGTGCTACCAATATTGTTTCCTTCGAGGTACAGATAAAAAGTGTAATTTCCGGGGATTAAGTCACCGTTATTGTTCCAGTAAATACACATATCAATATCCTGGTTTAAGTATTCTACAGTCCGTATAGCAGAATATACAATTAGTTCATCTTCAAATTCGAACAAATTATCGGGAGAGTCAGCGAGAATTAGTTCGTCTGGCCTGGCAATTCGCAGATAAACGTCTTTTTTCCCGGCTTCAACAATGGGATTTTCACGCAGGGTAAAACAAACACGGATCTTATCAATTCTCTCTATCCTGTATCTTTCCTTTCCTTTTGTATTTATAGGAGTTGCCAGAATGGTTTTAGCTAAAATAACGGAAGCCATTTCTACCTTTGCACTTAAATCTTCTTTTATCTGAGAAAGTTCAACGTTGGTTTCCCGGGCTTTTGTCAGATTTTTCCTTACTTCAATGTTTTCAGTTGTAAGTTGTATGTTTTTTGTGTTAAGTGAATCAATTTGGACAATGTAACTTTTCATTACTTTTCTCAGGGTGGCCAGCTCCTTTTTGTATAACCGGATCTTTTGTGCATTGGAGGTTTGTATAGTCAGTAAGCTTTTAATTTTGTTCTGTTCGGCCTCCAGCTTGGCATTCAGGCTGACATTGTTAGTTTTCAGGGTATCATATTGAAACATCAAATTGGAAAGCTCATTTACCAGCGAATCTTTTTCGTCTGTTAAAACTTTTTCCATCTCGATCATTTCTGTCTTTTGATTGAAGTATAGAAAAATCAAGGCACCCAAACAAAGGGCCAGGACAAAGGTTATAACGATAAGACCAACGTGCCTTTTTTTCCCTGGCTCTTCAGATATTCTATGGTTTAATATTTTTTCTTCACCCATTGTTGAAAGATTAGGCAGATAAAAAAACGTTACAAAGTTATATATATTTTAGAAGTATCGGTAAGGTCAACGTCTGTCCATCCGGTAAACCGGTTTTCCTTGTTCCAGATGCTTTCACCGTGCCGTAATAACACGATCTTGTACATGATCTGATTAGTTCGGTTTGTTAATAGTCATAGGGTATTTCCCCTTTTTTAAATAATATACCAGAAAAACAAATCCCAGTAAAACAAGCGGAATGCTTAATAATTGTCCCATATTAAGTGTCATTCCACCTTCAAAACCTACTTGGTCTTCTTTGATGAATTCGATAAAAAACCTAACGGTAAAAACAAGTATGAGAAAAAGACTGCTTAACAATCCACTCCTGACTTTTCCTACATTTTTCATGTAAATTAAGTATAACAGGACAAAGATCAGGAAATACGAAAGTCCTTCATATAGCTGTGTAGGGTGTTTGGGAATGGTTTCTCCATTTCGCAGGAAAATGAATCCCCAGGGAAGATTGGTTTCGATTCCGTATATTTCAGAATTCATCAGGTTTCCGATGCGGATAAAAAGCGCCGACAATGCCACCACCACAACGACCCTGTCAAGGGTAAAAAGAAAAGGCATTTTTGTTTTTCGTACAAATAGAAACAATGCGACAGGGATACCTATAGCCGCTCCGTGACTTGCAAGACCACCTTTCCAGATTTTAAGAATTTCAACGGGATTACTTAAATACCACGAGGGTTCATAAAAAAAGCAATGTCCCAGACGAGCCCCAATGATAGTTCCCAGAGCCATATATATAACTAATTTATCGAGTACCTCAACGGATTTTTTTTCTATCTTAAAGAATTTAATCAAAATCAGGTAACTAAAGAAGAATGCCGAAGCATATAGTAAACCGTACCAGCGAATGGCAAATTTCCCAATTCTGATAATTTCCGGATTTACATCCCAGTTAATATAATCTAAAAACATCTGAATAAAATTTTGAAATACCAAAGCTACTAAATAATCTTTAATACAGGCATCGTCACTATTTCATATTTATAATTTTTTGTCCAAATGATGACCTAAAATACCTTAACACTTAAACATATTAACACCTAAACGCCTCAACACACTGTCTTGTCCTGCTCCTTGTCCATAGGTTAAACATAAAAATTTAATTCGAAATCCGAAATTTCATTTTTCATCACTCATCCTTCCAAAACCGTTGACTTTTCATTAAGAATAAGCGTAATGATTTTATGAATTAACCGGGTAATCTTTGTATGTTTGTAAATTATTAAAATTTGGTCGACCATCTTGATGAAACAGGCATTACAGGGATTAATCCTTCTTATTTTGGCCCTGCTTTATTTACAGTGTGCGAGGGTTGGGGCACCAATCGGTGGTGAGAAAGATAAAAGCCCTCCAAGGGTTAAAAAAAGTATTCCGGAAAATTATTCAATACATTTTGAAGGAGATAAAATTGAAATTGATTTTGACGAATTTTTCCGGTTAAGAGAATTGGACAAGAAGCTTGTTGTTTCACCCCCATTGGAAGAAAAACCTGAAATACTCCCCAAAGGAAAAACATTGGTTATTGATCTGAAAAATAATGAATTCAGGGAAAATACCACTTATACCTTTAATTTTTCTGATGCGATTGTAGATAATAATGAAGGGAACCCGATTGAAAATTTTGAATTTGTATTTTCAACCGGAAGCACAATTGATTCTCTTTCAGTGACAGGAACGATTATCCGGGCATTTGATCTTCAACCGGAAGAAGATGTTTTTGTCATGTTGTATGAAAATTTGAATGATTCGGCGCCAATTATAGAATTACCTGCTTACATTGCAAAAGCGGATGACGAAGGGAAATTCAGGGTAAACAATATAAAAACGGATACGTTCAGGGTTATTGGGCTGAAAGACATGAATCTGAATTATAAATTTGATCTTGCCGGAGAACCCATAGCTTTTATGGACTCATTGTTGTTTATTGGAATGGGAAAGAAGACCGAATTGGTAAGAGTTGATACAACGCAAACCGAACTGGTAAGAGTTGATACAACGCAAACCGAACTGGTAAGAGTTGATACAACGCAAACCGAATTGGTAAGAGTTGATACAACGCAAACCGAACTGGTAAGAGTTGATACAACGCAAACTGAATTGGTAAGAGTTGATACAACGCAAACTGAAAAAGCATTAAAAAAACCCCCGAATATCAAACTTTATTTATTCACTGAAGAGAAGGAAGAACAATACTTGAAAAGCTCGGAAAGACCCAGCTCTTATCAAATCATATTCAATTTTAACAAGCCCCTGACA
>JABUBN010000523.1_pt1 | contig 11240 bp, 11 predicted proteins | sample 7240341 | NCBI WGS metagenome assembly JABUBN01 (sample SAMN07256345, study PRJNA390944) | subsurface metagenome | isolation source: Methane hydrate marine sediment | place: Pacific Ocean: Eastern North Pacific, ODP site | reverse complement strand
AAGGGGCAAATAAGGTGAGGTTAATAAACAAGCTCCGCCGGGGAGCCCCTATTCTACATCAACTGACGGGTCAGTACCCTAGGGGTCTATTCCACCTTTTCCAAGGTAGGCTATTATAGCCGCGATAATGCTGATAATTAGATTTCTCGCTGGCTCAGGTAGCTTATCTGCTTGGGCAAAATGAAACCTCAGTCGTGGGTCACCAAACGCAGTTTCAGGATCGTAGTCCATGTCCTGGAGTAGACCGGCTAGCTGCCACAGATACTGTCTTTTGACGCCGAGATAATCAGCCAGCCGATTCAGCGAAAACGGCGTCGGCTGGTATTCTCTCTTGATGATACTGTGAACGGTCCCTGGGCTGAGACCAGAATTCATCGATAGCCTGCGTAGGGATATCTTCCTCTCCCGACACTGCTTGACTAAGAAATCACTGAGCTCTTTGTTCGCCAAAAGCATTCCTCATTCTAGATTAAAGCCAAAAGCGATGGCTTTTTGTTTATATAAGTAGATATTTTAGCAAAGGGGGTTGGCAAGATATATGATTTATGTCACTTTTCCATCTAAAGTCGTAAATATTTTTATCTAAAGGGGTTGACAATCTTCATAGAAGCGTGTATAGTAGAACACGCTGTGGATGTTAGAGCATTAAGACAAAAACTGGGCATTAGTCGGGATGCTTTGGCTCGTGAGGTCGGGGTGAGCTACAAAAGCGTGTATTTGTGGGAGAAAGGCAAAACCAAGCTCTCCTCTTTAGCCATGGAAAAGCTCAAGGAGCTGGAGAAGCGGATTAAATAGAAAAGACCTGTTGGCGCAGGTCTTTCTGGGGTAATAACCTAAGCGATGAGTTTACTTAGTTGTTTAAATTATATAGCAATCTTCAGCATAAGTCAAGAAAAGGGCTCAGGGACCCCAAGTGCGGGTGTAGTTTTGAGTCCTTCATTTTTATTGAGTGTAGGCGGGATGCCAGGGGAGACCAGGGCGAACGGCTGGAGCTGGTGCCCCTCCCGTTGCAGCCCTGGGCATAATCGGGCAAGTGGCTATCCTGCCTGCCAATTAATATGGACAAAATAAATATCAATGAGGAAAGGAATATGGATAAAAAGGCTATGGTGGCGTTGTTGGATAAGCCGGAGGGCAAATTCGAGTTAAAGGAATATCCGGTACCCGAACCTGCCCCGGGAACTATTCTGGTAAAGCAAGAGCTTACGGGTATATGTGGAACGGATATTCACATGTATCACGGCCGTCTGCCAGGAATTACTTATCCTATTTGTTTGGGCCATGAGTTTATAGGTAAGATTGCGGCTTTAGGTAACGGGGTGACCACTGACTATTTAGGAAAACCGGTAAAAGAAGGGGATAGGGTTATCGTTGTTCCAGGAGTAGGCTGCGGCAAATGTTACTGGTGCTTAATTGCCAAGACTCCCACTTGTTGTGAGGAAGGCTTTGCTTACGGATTTTTCTCTGACGAGGATACTGATCACCACTTCACCGGTGGATTTGCGGAATATATTTATTGCCATCATCCTAGAACATCCTTCCTTAAAACGGAGTTACCACCGGAAGTAGCTGTGTTACTGGAGCCCATGACGGTAGGCATTCACGCTGCCATTAGAAGTAATATAAAGCTGGGAGATACGGTGGTAATTCAGGGCTCAGGAGCGGTGGGACTATCAACTCAAATTTGCGCTAAGCTGGCTGGAGCAGCAAAAGTCATTCATATTGGCGGTCCCACTGATTACAGAATAAAAATGGCCAAGGAGTTCGGCGCCGATATTATCATAAATGTTGCTGAGGCTAAGGTTTCTGAAGAAAGGATACAGATAGTAAAAGATAACACGATTAAGGGAATGGGAGCCGATGTAGTGTTTGAGTGTACCGGTGTACTTGGAGCAGTGTCTGAGGGATTAGCGATGCTACGAAGAAGCGGCAGTTTCGTGGAAGTTGGCCATTTTACTGATGCGGGCTCCGTTCCTATAAATCCCTTTGCTCTCTTTTGTAACAAAAATGTAGATTTACAGGGTTCTTGGGGAGCCGAATTGGAGCAATTTGTGAGGGGTATACCTATTTTGGAAAAGCGGGAGTTCCCCTATGAGAAGTTGGTTACTCATAAACTTCCCTTGAGTAGACTAAACGAAATTATGCAGGTTCCTGAAAAAGGATACATGCTCGACGGAAAAGAGAGTCTAAAGATTACGGTGTCAAGCGAAATTTAATTTATTTATCTTTTAGAGTGAAGAGCAGGATTGCTCAAGAACAAAAAAGGAGGAAGAAAATGCCATTCGGATATAATGGAAAAATTTTACGGGTTGATCTATCTAACAAAGAAATCAGTGTAGACGAACCCGATGAGCACTTTTACCGCACTTACGGAGGAGGATCTTGCCTCGGAGCTTATTATCTGCTTAAGGAACTGGAGCCAGCTGTCGACCCCTTAAGTCCTGAGAACCTATTGATTTTTACCGGTAGCGTTGTTACCGGCGCTCCGGCACCTGGATTCTCCCGATCGGCCATAGTCTCAAAATCTCCCTTAACCGGTGCAATAGGCGAGAGCCAAGCCGGCGGTTTCTTTGGTTCGGAACTCAAATTTGCCGGCTATGATGCCATCGTGGTTAAAGGAAAAGCTGAGAAACCGGTATATCTTTCGATTCGGGATGGGGAAGTGGAAATAAAAGAGGCTGCCCATCTCTGGGGGGAAACTACCGGAGAAACTCAAGCTATCATCCGCGAAGAGCTTGCTGATGAGCGTATTGTCGTGACTGTGATAGGACAAGCAGGGGAGAATCTGGTCAGATATGCCTGCGTACTCAATAATTTGAAAAGCGCTTACGGAAGAATGGGTATGGGGGCAGTAATGGGGTCCAAGAATTTGAAGGCCGTGGCTGTTAGAGGACACAAAGAAGTGGAGATGAAAGATAAGGACACTGTTCTTAGATTAGCCAAACGCTTCTCCACGAATTTTAAAGCGGAAAGCCCTGATAATGACGGATTAAATGACCTGGGAACCGCTCAATATGTTATGGGACAAAATGAGGATGGGCAGCTACCCACCAGGAACTTTCAGACCGGCACTATGGAAGGAGCAGAAAATCTCTACGGACAGAAGATGAAAGAAACCATTCTGGTTGGCAGAGACGGTTGTTACGCCTGCCCGGTGAGGTGCAAGAGGGTGGTTAAAGCAGCAGATCCTTTCCCGGTGGACCCTAGCTATGGCGGACCTGAGTACGAGACCCTAGCTATGTTAGGCTCCAGTTGCGGCGTTGATGACCTTGTAGCTGTATGCAAAGCAAATGAGTTATGCAATAAATATGGCCTCGATACTATTTCTACAGGTGGATCTATTGCCTTTGCCATGGAATGCTATGAGAATGGCATCATCACCAAAGAAGATACCCAGGGCGTAGAATTAAGGTTTGGCAATGCTAAAGCCATGTTAGAGATGGTAGAGAAAATTACCCGAAGAGAGGGGATTGGCGATATCTTAGCTGAAGGAGTGAAAAGAGCCGCCGAGAAATTTGGCGCCGGAGCCGAGAAATTTGCTATTCATGTCAAGGGTCAGGAGTTTCCCGCCCATATGCCTAGAGCCAAGGGGCAGCTTGTTCTTTCTTATGCCTTATCTCCCCTGGGGGCAGATCATCTGGTGTCTGAGCATGACCCAGCCTTTACCCCCGGCGCACCTTCCTTTTTTAGCGATAGAGTAAAGCCCCTGGGAATACAGGAACCTCTGGAGATGAGGAGTATAGACTATAAGAAAGTAAGAAGATTCCTTTATTTCCAAAATGTGTTTAGCCTGCTGGATACTTTAACTATATGCTTCTTCACTTTCGCTCCGGTGCGTTACTTTACCTTTGATGAGCTGGTAGAGCTGGTCAACGCTATTACTGATTGGCAAACCAGTTTATGGGAGCTACTTAAACTTGGAGAAAGAAGGATAGCCATGTTTCGGGCCTTTAATGTGCGCGAAGGGTTTACTTCTGAAGACGATTGGTTGCCAGAGAGAATGTTTGAGCCTATCCGAACCGGACCCAGGGAAGGGCAAAAGGTGGATAAAGAGGAGCTGAAAAAAGCAATAAAGCTGTATTATGAAATGGCTGGTTGGGATGCAGACGGGGTTCCCACCAAAGGGAAGCTTGCCGAATTAGACCTGTTCTGGATAGCCGATGAGTTGGCCAAACATGGCAAGTTTGAGAGATGAGAGAATAAATAATATATGAAGGTAAGAGTCAAGCTTCGCTTATTGAGCATAACAGATGATTTAGAGCTGGAGCTTAAAGAGGGCGAAACCATAAGGTCTTTACTGCAAAAGCTGGTTCCAGTCTATGGAGACGATTTGGAAAAACTGGTTGGCGGTAATGCTGATGATAGATTTAAAGCGATGGCGATATTGAATGGGAAACTAGTCAAGCCCAGCCAAAGCTTGAAAAAGGGTGATGAACTTTATCTAACTTTACCAGTGGCAGGGGGCTAATCGTTTGAAGAAGAACATTTGAAATTTTTTAGTTTGGGAGGCGATAGCTTTCAGTAGAAGGGGGTGATAGCTTTCAGTAGAAGAATAATTTAGCAGACCAAAATCTAAATGGAGGAATTTATACCCATGAAAAAGAATATATTGTTAATTCCGTTTATATTGTTGTTAATCGCGAGCCTAGTTGCCTGTGCTGCGCCGGCACCAGCACCAGCCCCTGCGCCGGCACCAGCCCCAGCCCCTGCGCCGGCACCAGCCCCAGCTCCGGCGCCAGCCCCAGCTCCGGCGCCTGCCCCGGCACCAGCCCCAGCTCCGGCGCCAGCCCCAGCTCCGGCGCCTGCCCCGGCACCAGCCCCGGCGCCAGACGTAGAACGTTTTAGTCTCACTGACATACCGGCGATAGAAAATAAAAGATCAGTATCTATAATAGTCGAATCAGAGGGCGGTATGAGACTGATGCCTCCAGTGTTCGAAGCGTTTTTAGAACATACCGGGGTCGATGTTGCGATTGATACTGTATTATTTGCTGCCATGTATCCTAAGATAAATGTAGAGCTTATAGCGGAAACTGGAGCATATGATATTGTTATCGTGGAAAGCTCTTCGACAAACGAGTGGGCTCCTTACCTTTACTCTATGGAGGAACTAGCGGCACAGTTTGACCCTGGGGGAGTGGAAGCACTGAGAAAAGAGCTCCAGTTTTTCCATCCTACCTTATTGCGCACGTGTTCTACCAAAGAGGGCGCATTGATGGGAATACCATACGATAATTACACGCAAACTATGATGTACCGGGCAGATGTATGGGAGCACCCAATAGAGATGGCGAACTTTAAGGCAAAATACGGGTATGAGCTGGCCCCACCCGTAGATTGGAGACAGTTGCGCGACCAGGCTGAGTTTTTCAGCAGGAAAACCGGTGAGCTGTTAAAGGGTGAGCCTCTTGAGTGGGACATTTACGGTATGGCCTTCGAAGCCGGCAAATTTAACATAAACGATGAGATAAGTGCCAACATGTGGGGAATGGGTGGATATTGGGCTGATTTGGTCAGAGACGAAGAGGGCACACTTATAGGATATAGAATAACCGAGCAAAACAAATTACTATTACAGTCCACTCTGGAAATCATGTATAACTGGGTGCAGTATTGTCCACCTGGAGTCCTTACTTATTATTGGGAACATATTGCGACGGACTTCATAGCTGGACGCATCATGATGACGCCTCATACGTTTGGTTGCTGCATTATGCCGTGGGCTTCTGATGTTGAAGATGTGGTTCCTGGTGCGCGTATTGGAGCAGCTGAGACGATAGGTAGGCGAGGTTATGTTGGTTGTTTCCATCTCGCTGTTCCCCGGGCATCAAAAAATCCCGAGGCAGCTTACTGGCTCATTAGGCACCTTACCTCTGCAAAATATTCACTAGAGTGGGGTGAGGCTGGAGCCTGGGGCGCTACTCAGTTGCCAGTTCTGACAAATCCACAGTATTATGAGTTTCCCCTTAAGGCTCGTTACTTACCTTGGGTAAATAAGACCCTGGATGCTCATCTGCCTTTCGTGGACAATTACTTACACTTTAACAGCAGTGCCATGGGTAGGCTGTATGAGGAGCAGATACAAATAGGTGGTGATGTTATGGATGGTTCGTTAACGCCAAAAGAAGGCGTGGAGAGATGGGTGAAAGTTTTCACTGATCTACAGACAAAGTTTGGTGCTCTACCAATCTTAGACTAGAGTAAGAAATGAGCTGGGGGGGTATCCCGGGGTGAGATACCCCCCCTCCCCCTCATAGATAATTTGAATACCAGCTCATAACGAAGAAGGATAGGTGAGAATGCAAGAAAAAAGAACATTTTGGCAAGTCCTCACCGGTGAGAAATATTACCGATGGCTTTTAATAAGTCCACTTTTACTGACGCTTGCAGTATTTATGCTTTATCCTACGTTTTATTGCATCTATTATTCTGCTCATCTGGTTGCTCCGCTGCGCCCGCCTGAATTTGTTGGAATGGAAAACTTTCGACAGGCATTGGCCGATCCGATATTCTGGGCGGCTCTTGGTCGTACTGGTTATGTGTTAGTTATATGTATCGCTGCTGAATTAATTCTTGGTATGACCATTGCCCTTTTGCTCAACCGGGAGTTCAGGGGACAAAACATTGTAAGAGGATTTTGTCTTCTACCTCTTCTAATAATGCCACTGGGTATGTCGATGATATGGAATCAGATGTTTTATTATCATAACGGTATAATAAATATAATGTTGACCCAGATTGGACTTCCCGGTGTTAATTGGTTTTCTCCAGACATGGCACTATATACCATCATGTTTATGTCGGTCTGGCAATGGACCCCTTTCTCTATATTTGTTTTGCTTGCCGGTTTGAGGGGCTTGCCCAGAGATGCCTTTGAAGCGGCAAAGGTTGATGGTGCCTCCGCTTGGTATACCTTCCGTAGATTAACCCTGCCCATGTTGACACCACTGATATTAATCATTGTCCTGCTCAGGACAATGTGGTTGATTAGGATATATGACCCACTCTTTGGAACCACACGAGGTGGTGTGGGGACAGAGGTGCTAGATTGGATGGTTTACCGAACCGCATTTGTCATCTTTGATACGGGGTATGGGGCGACGTTGGCACTAATTTCTCTATTTCTAACGATTATTTTCTGTGCCGTCTTGTACCGAAAGTTGATGCAGGCTTTGAAGTAATAAAGTGAATGTAAAAGGAGCGGAGAAATGAGCCGACGAGTGCTGTTTTGGATAGCAGTAACAATTGTCGTAGGTATATTTATTTTACCCATATTATGGGTATATCTATCATCCCTGAAGTCGGGTGCGGATTTCGTTACGGGAGGAATACTTTTTCTTCCTACTCTGGAAAACTACCACGAACTATTTTTTAAGACCTCATTTTTCAGAGAAGTTCGCAACACCGTCATCATAACTATCCTTAGTACAGCTCTGGTGATGGCTGTGGCACTACCCGCTGCTTACAGCTTTGCCCGATTTAACACGGGCAGCGGACACCTGCTTTTTGTCACTATTTCAACAAGGATGTTCCCTGGCGCAGTAGCGGCTATACCTTTCTTTTTTGCTTTTAAAGCTTTGGGCTTACTGGATACGCACCTCGGGCTGACGCTACTGCTTTTTTACTTTAATATGTCGTTTGCCACGTTTCTATTATTTGGATTTTTTAGGGAGATCTCGGTGGAGCTAGAGCATGCGGCTATGGTAGATGGTTACGAACGGTTAGATATCTTTCGAAAGATTGTATTTCCATTAGTTAAGCCGGGAGCGGCAATTACCACTGTATTTTGCCTAGTATGGGCTTGGAATGAGTTTCTCTATTCCTTTCTGTTTACCCGGACAGTTGCCAGAACAATTCCTGTAGGGATATCAGCATTCTGGGGCGCTATGGATGTTGCCTGGGGACCTATGGCTGCAGCAATGGGTCTTGCCATTCTACCAACATTACTTGCCGCCTGGTTCATGCAGCGATATATTATTCGAGGTCTGACCTTCGGAGCAGTAAAAGGGTAATAAGGTAAACCTCTTAATTTTTGAAATTACACATTACAGTGACAAAACCATAAAATTGGAGGTTATTAATACGAATGATACCACGGATGTCAAAGGGGAATTGGATTTTCTGGGCGGTTATGGCTTTTATTGGCTTTAATCTCATCTGGCTTGGGCTCGTAGAAAGGTTTATCCCGCAATGGGTGGGGTTAATAGTTGCACTTTTTATCGCACTGGCTATGATTAAATATGGTCCTCGAGAAAGGGAAGAGGAGGAATAGCTATGGCGGAAATAAGGCTTGAAAATGTGACCAAGACGTATGGACGGAAGATAGCCGTCGATGATATAAGCTTTAGTTGTAAGGAAGGAGAGTTCCTTTCAATCATTGGTCCAACCGGGGCGGGAAAGACGACGATCCTGAAGTTGATAGCCGGGATAGAGAAGATTACCTCCGGCAAGATATACTTCAATGACCGCTTGGTTAACGAACTTCCTCCTCAGGAAAGAGACGTGGCCATGGCCTTTGAGGGCTACAATCTTTACCCCCATTTTTCAGTGTATGAGAACATAGCTTTCCCACTAAGGGCACCCAGGATAAAAGGGAGCTTATCTCCAGGGGAAGAAAGACAAAGGGTTGAAGAAATTGCTGATTTTCTGGGAATCGCGGAATTACTGGACAGAAAACCGCAGCATCTTAGCGGGGGGCAAAAGCAACGAGTGTCTCTGGCAAGGGCGCTAGTAAGAAAACCCCAGGCTTTCTTACTAGATGAACCCATCGCCCACCTTGACACGAGGTTAAAATTCTCAACTCAGACGCTTCTTAAGGAGCTTGCCAGCAAGCTAGGAAGCACTATTATTTATGTAACCCACGATTATCGGGAGGCTCTGGGGTTGTCTGATCGGATAGCGGCCTTGAGGAAAGGAAAAATCGAGCAACTTGGCAAACCTGAGGAGATGTATTCTGCTCCTTCAAGCGATTTCGTAGGAAGATTGATCGGGGAGCCACCAATGAATCTGATTGACGGCGAGATCACTACCAAGGATAACAAGGTATTTTTTAAAGCCGGAGATGATTTTACCATCCAGATTCGGGAAGACTTGGTAGGTGCGATGGAGAAGGTAATAAGACAAGAAGATGATAAACGCATGGTTCGCCTCGGCATCAGATGTGACCATATCAAAGCAGCCAAAGAGAAAATATCGGGCAAATCTTTTCCGCTACCTATATATGCAGTTGCACACGAAGCTGAGAGCACACTGATTACTTTCGAGTTAAAAGACGTCTTTGTCCAAGTGAGGATAGGGGAGAGAACCGACTATTCTTTGTCTGAGCGGCCTTGGCTTGATTTTGACCAAGACCACATATTATTCTTCAAAAAGACGATAGAGATATCCAAAACATAGGGGGAAAAGTGAGTAGAGTTAGTATTAACCACGTTTGGAAGATTTACGAAGGGAATATAGTGGCAGTCAAGGATATGAGTGTTACCTGTGAGGATGGGGAATTTTTGTCGATTCTGGGACCCTCAGGATGTGGAAAGAGTTCCACACTCCGGATGATAGTGGGATTGGAGGAGATTACTAGAGGAGAGATCTTGTTTGACGAAAAGGTTGTCAACGACTTGAGCCCACGGGAAAGAAATCTTGCTCTGGCTTTTGAGTCATACGCCCTTTATCCCCGACTGACCATTTACGAAAATATTGCTTTCCCTCTGCGGGTACAAGGGCTGAGTAAGTCTGAAATAGATAAAACGGTGAATTCTATCGCTGAACAACTAGATCTGACCGATATTTTGCATAATAAACCATCCTCTTTGAGTGGTGGTCATCAGCAGAGGTGTTCACTAGCCCGAGCTCTCGTCCGAAAGCCGAGTGTAACCCTTCTCGACGAGCCTATTTCCCATATGGATCAGCGTGTGCGAGCGGTGATAAGAGCACGAATCCGGAGACTTCATGATGAACTTAAGAGCACCACAATTTATGTTACCCATGACCAAGCGGAAGCAATTGCTCTCTGCGATCGATTGGTCGTTATGAACTTGGCAGAGGTTCAACAGTTGGGAACCGTAGACGAGATTTGGAATCATCCAGCAAATAAGTTTGTGGCGGGTTTTGTGGGCGAACCTCAGATGAACTTTATTAATGGAAAGATCGAGAACCCCCAGCATGTTTTCATAGTTACCAATGAAGGGAAGAAGACCTTCAAATTAAAGGGGGAAGTTGATCCGAAATATGTTGGCTCTGAAGTTACCATTGGTGTCAGACCCCAGCAGATTAAGCTCTCCCTGAGTAAGGAACAGGAAGCATCTATTCCCGGTTCTGTTGAAGTTATTGAATTCCAAGGGGACAGTAAAATCTTGACGGCGAAACTCGAAGACCTCGATAACACTAAAATTAAGGTAGTTGCTCCAGCGGAGGGAGCGGTATATGTGGGAGGGACTATTTGGCTGGAGTTCAAACCAGAGATTATTCATCTTTTCGATAAGGAGACCCCTATTCTCCGCTGAATGCTTCACATTAGCAAATTTAACAGTCGGGCTCTGCCAGGGGAAACTGAGATTCTAAAGGAGGTTGTGTGATGAGTCTAAAAGTTAATGAATGGGGATTTAGTAACCCGGTCTATTCACCCCTTTATCCTGCCCCACCGCTCTATTGGGTAGATTTTCAGGTGCAAATGATTCTTTACGAGACGGATATTGCCAACATAGAAAAGCTTCTCCCCTATCCTTTAGAGCCTAACGGCAATCAAGTAATTACCTGGATCTCCGACGAACCTTTCACCAATCAGGGTAGCGCACAGGAAGCAGCGATTTATGTCCAGGCAAGGTATAAGGATTTTGTGGGAGTTTATGAGCCATTTTTGTATGTAAGTACGGAAGTTCCTCTTGCTGGCGGCCGGGAAATTTGGGGATATTGCAAAAAGCTAGCTAATATCTCCCTGCATTTTGAAAAGGAACAGGTGAGGGGGGAAGTGGAAAGAGTGCGCACCAAGATAATGAAGTGCCTTTGTATTCGTGAGGTGCCAGCAAAATTAGAAGAGTTACCCTTCGGCCCCGTATTCTCTGTAAAAGTGATCCCTGGTGCTGCTGAAGATGAGCCTCCTCTGAGACAGCTGGTTCTTACGGAAGGTAAATTAACAGCTAAAGAGGGTATGTTCTTCAAAGGTAAAGGCTCAGTAGACTATGAAAGATCAGAGATAGACCCTACTTACATTCTGGAGCCCGAAAGAGTTATCGCTGGTTATTACG
>JABUBN010000522.1_pt1 | contig 11245 bp, 10 predicted proteins | sample 7240341 | NCBI WGS metagenome assembly JABUBN01 (sample SAMN07256345, study PRJNA390944) | subsurface metagenome | isolation source: Methane hydrate marine sediment | place: Pacific Ocean: Eastern North Pacific, ODP site | reverse complement strand
TTCATGTTATGCCATATGACGACACGTCTTATTTCGAGAGAGGTATGAAAGTTTATATTGTAGCAATTAGAGAAAATAAAGTGAGGGTATCTCCTAATAAAAATATAATTAAAAAAAGAGGTGAAAAATAAAAAATGAGCGTGAGTGAAAGAGAAATGGAAGAGAGTAGATACAACTGGCTCTATTTTCATGGCAAAGATGTGAGTACTAAAAAGTTTCAAAAGAAAATTAACAAAAAGCCTACTTTAACTTATGCTATTCTGATAAACACCGCTATTATTTTAGGTTGTATCTTGACAATTTGGATATTAGCTACCCTAATGGGTTAGTATATTAATGATAATTAAAATTATAAAAAAATGGAATAAAAAAAGATAAAAAAATTAAAAAAAAAGGAGGTTTTAAAAAAAAATGTTGTTTCAAGAGATTAATGGATTGGTTGTCGGCATTGTAGTGACTTGTGCGATAATATTGTTCTTATTCATAATATTTATGGCCGCACGATATCGGAAATTTAAAACAAACCAGTTTGTAATTCATTTGAGAAATGGTAAGGTAAAATCAGCAGGTCTCGGTGGTAGTTTATGGTTATTGCCCTTAATTGACGAATATATTGTTATTCCGACTACTAGCATACAAACGATTTTAGAAGCTCACGATCAGGTAGTTTCACAGGAATACCAAAATATTGAATTCGTAGGTATGATTATTTGGAAAGTCGTTGATCCTGAAAAAGCGTTTAGCGCGGTTTCATGGAACTTGCGGGATGAGAACTATGTTGAAAAGATTTTAAAAGGAGCTGCCGAGGCAGTTATGAGAACAATATGTGCAAATATGCCACTTGAATTAATCATTAGAGAAAGAAGAGAGATGATTGACCATGTCATGAAAGATTTACACGAGTTATCGGCAGATTGGGGTATTTTGATCGAAACTTTCGAAATTTTGGAGGTTATAATCGTAGAGAGCGAATTAAAAAAGAACATGGAAGCTGTCAAGCAAGCAGTTGAGTATAAAAAAGCTAGAGTTGCCAAAGCAGAAGCAGAACGTGTATCAAGGTTGCGAGAACTCGAAGTACAGAACGAGATCGGTACTCAAGAGCAATTAGTTCAGAGAGAAATTGAACTACGAAGGAAAGATAAAGAAATCGCAATTGCTGAGAAAGAACGCGAGCGTAAACAGATTGAAGCCGATGGTGAACGGCGAAGAGTAGTAATTGAAGCCGATGGTCAAGCTTCTGCTATTAAGAAAAAATTAATTGCTCAAGCAGAAGGTGAGGCTGAAGGGATAAGGCAACAAATGCTTGCACAAGCGGAAGGTTTCCGAGAGCAAGTAGATGCCATGAGCAACGCCGATCAAAGGTTCTTGGCAGTTCAATTAACTAACATTTTGCCTGAAGTATTCAAGCACTTAAGCCCCGATAAAATGTTCATTATGGGTAGTGGTGATGAGGCGTTTAGCTCGCTTTCGAAAGCCATTTTGCCATTTCTGCAATTATTGCCTGAATACTCAGATAAAATAAAGAATTTCTTAGGGAACGGAGATATGCAGTCCAAGGTAAAAGAATTGTTAACAATTCAGAAATAGTATTAAATTGTATTTTTTTCTTTTTTTTTTTTAACTATTCGAAAAGTAAGAGAAGGAATTTAGAACAGGAATTAATAATATATAATTAAAATTTAATTTACGTCGGAAGTGAATAAATTTGATTAATGAATTTGAAGATTTAGAAGATTTATTGATAGAAGGAAATAAAAAATACCAATGGAAGATTGTGCAAGAGAAGGAAACTCCTAAAATTAACGGCCCAATTCCAAAGTATCTGGTTTTAATCCTTACTTGCATGGATCCAAGAATTGATGTGCATCGAATATTCCAATTAAAGCCCGGAGATGTCTTCGTTTTAAGAAATGCGGGAAATGTGTATACCGAAGATGTTTTGAGATCCGTTTTAATTGCGATACACGAGTATAACATTAAATACATAGTAATTTTGGGACACATTGACTGTGGTTTGAGAAAGATTCGTTTAGGCGATCTAAAGTATAAATTAAACGATTCGGCAATAAAAAAGATCGGAAGGTATGGTACGAATTTTTATCTGGAACTACAGAAGTTTTTTAAAACTTTTATTGACGAGATTAAAAATATTGAGAATCAGTTACAAAAATTTAGAAACGCAAAAGAATTACCCACAAATATCGAAATTAAGGGAATGCTCTACGATCCTAATTCGGGATGGGTATTTGAAGAGAAAGCGTTTAGGAAATACTCGGTTTATGAAAACTTCGCTAAAGATTATCGAAAAATCTTAAAAGCAAAACAATTTGAGTTGATTGATTATTTAGAAAAAATTGAAGATGAGATTATTAGTGGGGATGTACTACAAGAATTAGAAGAACCAGAAATAATTGATGATCACGGCGAAGTACCGCAGGTTGGGGTAGAAATGAACGATCAAGAACCTTTTAATGTGGATGTATTAGAAGAAAGAACTAGTAAAACTTCATCTTTGGATGATCATAACTTTGACTTCGAACAGTTTCAAAACAAATCTATTCCAATGCCAACTCTGCAAATCCCAAAAATCTACATACACATACCTAAGATTAAAGTCTATGTCCCGGTGTTATATAAAAAAAAGAGCCTAAAATCCAAATAGAGTTTAAAATAATTGTTTTTTTGTACTGATCTATCTATTAAAACTTGAGAACCAAACCTAGCAGATTATTAGTAGGTAGTAAAAAAATTTTTAATTTAGAAATAATTTATTAATTTAAAAGTTTTCAATATCAATAAAGAGCCTCCGTGGCTTAGGTGGTAGAGCATTGCCTTGGTAAGGCAATTTATTAAGAATATATCTTAATAAGCTTATAGGTCGCGGGTTCAAAAGAAAGAAACATTTTGTTTTATTCGGAAATTCCCGCCGGAGGCTTTCTTATTTCTTTTTCCTTGTTCTGATAAAACAAAAAAGATAATAATAATTAAAAATTAAATATTACAGATCAATAAATGCTTTTTAACCCTAGCCGGTGTGGCTTAGCTGGTTATAGCGCCAGACACACATTCATATGAAATTGGGTCAGACTGATTGTGCTGGACTCATAATCTGGAGGTTCGTGGGCTCATATCCCACCACCGGCACTTCTTTTTCTTTAATTAAAAATGATTTATAATTTTTTGACAAAATTGGATAAGTATTTAAACAAACTTATCCTACTAAATCTCACATCTAAATCCAATATATAAAAATTTAATATAGGTGAATGTTATGGTATTAGTTTTGTCAACCACAAGGTTTCCAATTAGTAAGGCAAAAGAAGTTACTAAAAAATATATTGAAGTATCGAAAGAATTTCCACCTGATAAATCTATAGCGAAGGATATTTTGCGATTAGCAGCTCGAGTAACAGGAAATGAAATAGAATCTATAGGATTATCAGAAGTTAAAGAAGGTAAGTATGAAGAATTTTTAAAACGGACGATGATGCTTCAATTAAAGTATGCTGATATCGAAGGTATTAAATTTAAAAACGAAATCTTCCTATCAGGAGTAGCAGCATTTCCAATGGTAGATCTTGAGATGCCAGAATAACCTAAATTTGTTCAATTAGTGTAGAAATAATTATAAACTACTTTTTTTTTATTTAAAACAAAACCTAAAAGGTTTTTTATCTCAATATCTTAAAATTAATTGTTATGGAAAGATTTATTTCAAAAAAAATTTCTTCCGAAGAATTGGCAATATTAGACAATAATTCTGAATGGTTAGGAATTCCAAAGAGTCATTTAATGGAATGCGCAGGGTATTCTTTCGCAATAGAAATAATATCCCAAGATTATTTAAAGGAAAACTCAAAGGTTGCTATTTTTTGTGGAACGGGAAATAACGGTGGAGATGGATTTGTTATCGCGCGTCATTTGTCTTCTTTCGGAGTGAAAGTATTGGTAGTCCTAGTCGGAAGCCCTGATAAAATAAGAACGAAAGAAGCTCAACTCAATTGGAACATAATACGTAACAATCTAACTTACTCGATTAAAATAGAATTTATCAAAGATTCAACGGATGTAAAAAGGATTGAATCTATTGTTGAAAAAGATCAAAGTTATATGTTAATTATAGATGGATTACTCGGTACGGGAATAAAGGGACACATTAGAGAACCAATATCATCAACAATTGACCTCATAAATAATATACGGGAAAAAGAAAGAGAGCGTATTAAAGTTGCCTCTATTGACGTACCTTCCGGAATGAATCCCGATACGGGAAAAGTTCCTGATAAAGCAGTTAATACGGATTTAGTAATAACCTTTCATAGGATTAAAAAAGGCATGAAAACTGGAAAATATCAAATAGTAGTAAAATCTATTGGGATACCACAAGAAGCAAGTCTCTTTGTTGGAAAAGGTGATTTAATCCCAACTTTGAAATCAAGAAAAGTCGATAACCACAAGGGAGAATTCGGAAGGGTTTTGGTTATTGGTGGCTCAAAGAATTATTCTGGAGCGCCTGCTTACGCTTCTTTATCAAGTATTCGTTTTGGATGCGATTTAGTTATAACTTACGTTCCGGAAGTTGTTGGAAATGTAGTAAGAAGTTATTCTCCAAACATGATAGTAAGGACAAGTCCAGGAGATTGGTTAAATACAAAAGCTTTAGACGAAATTTTATGGTTAGTTGATTGGGCAAACACAATAATTATTGGCCCAGGATTAGGAACTGAAAGCGCAAGCGAGGAACTCTTAATTAAAGTATTAGAACCGTTTAAAAATAAGGATAAATCAATTGTTATAGACGCAGATGCTTTAAAATTAATCAAAAACCATCTCGATTTAATAAAGGGAAAAAATGTGATTTTAACTCCTCACGAAGGAGAATTGAAAATTATGATGGGTATTGAATTACCACCCTATGACAAAATAGAACGGAGGGGAAACGAGATATTTAACTTAGCTAAAAAACTAGGCGTTACATTATTGGTAAAAGGACCATATGACTACATTAGCAACGGAAAAAAACTAAAAATAAATAGAACTGGCTGCCCAGAAATGTCCATTGGCGGAACTGGCGACGTGTTAGCGGGATTGTGCGCTAGCTTTTTAACTATAGGAAATAGTCCGTTCCAATCTGCATGCTCTGCCGCTTTTTTGAATGGTTATATAGGAGAATTTTGTAAGAAATCGATAGGACCTCGATTTACGGCAATGGATATGATAAATAACATTAATAACGGAATTTTAAGTTTATAAAATTATTAAAATTTCTTTGTCAAATGACAACTATACAAGGTTATATAGCTTGTTTTCAGCAAATTATTTTTTAATAAAAGTTTATTAACACCTAATTTATTATAATAGTATAAAATTATTGTCCTTATTAGAACACAGAAAATTAGTTGGTTGAGAGTATATTGGGAACACAAGTATTCAAGATATTACCAGATGGTAACACAGAAGAAAACAAAACAGAAGGCCCTATAAAAGATATTCTAAAAACGGAAGAGTGTTACGTAATAGTTTCTGACGAATACCGTAAAGTTTATTTGTGGAAAGGCATTGAGAGTAATGTTAGATTGAAATTTATAGGTGCAAAACGTAGCCAAGATATACGCGGTCAGGTAGGCATGCATTTTGGGGTTCTGCCTCTCGACGAGGGAGAAGAAGACCCAGATTTTATAAAGTTAATTGGTGGGAAGACTGAAGGAGGTATTGCAAAGGAGATTAAAGCAGAAGAAAAACCAGCAGCTAGAGCTGCTCCAGCAGGGCATCCCTTAAGAGAAAAAAATGTATTTGGGACCCCTAAACCTGCAGCGGGAATGAATATAGCCGGGTCCAGAGATAGAGCAACTCAGAACACAGGACCTTTATATACTGGCAAGGAGTCATTTTCTACGCTTATGCAAGACGAAACATATGTGGATTTTAACGAAATTATGCAAAAATTAGAAGCCATCAAAATACCTGATGGATTTGAAAGAGAACTAATAATTATCGGGAATCACGCATACTCAGTAGTCGAAAGAGTTCAAACGTTTTTGGGCAAAAAACAAGTATCAAAAGAGATATCAAAGGTTGGAGCCATTCCAGAAGGAATATTTTTTGCCGAGGATTATTCTCCAAGAATTTTATCAGAGAATGGAAAGATACTAGCAATAGAGTTTCTTAAACGCACAAGTGGACCTATGGACGTTAAAGTTGAGTATAAATCTAAGAAAGAAATTTTAAAAAACCAGATAAAAACTCAGCTCGAAGGCAAATAGAACTTTTCTTTAACCATATTCTTTTATTTAATTTTTTAATGAGTTTTAAGTAAACTTTAAAACAATTTAACCTATTAATTGAATAATATAAATTTTTAAGTTCGAAACTTTTATTTTATATTAAATAAACAATAATAAAAAGATCAATTAAAAGCCAGAGATTATTGAAATGAGCGATTTAACCCAAGATCAAGCACATAGCCTATCGAAATTTCTTGGTAATATTACCGAGCACACTGAATTAGAAGCCCTTGCCTTAGTAACCCGTGATGGTTTACGCCTTGCTTTTTCTTGCATCCCGGAATACGATGTGGACCCTGATTTATTTTCGAGTTTAAGTGCTGTAGTAATGCAAAGTGGTTATGATGCAATACAATCATTAGGGTATAATAATTTGTTAGAAGTGGTTTTAAGAGGAGATAAGTCGTTTATAATTTTAAGTGGAGCAGGTAGGTTTTTCCTCATGGGAGGAAGCAGAAAAATTGAAGATTTGGGGAAGATCGTAACTGTGTTCCGCTACTACGCGGGAGAAATTTCAAAAAGATATCCTTAAACATATCAATTTATAATTAAAAAATTTGTAATAAGAAGATATAATGCGAATTTTTTAATAGATAAACTCTGACATATATTTATATACTTTAAAAAAAAAATAATTGTTGATGGTCATGTCTGAAATTAAGATTTTTGTTGATATTAGCGAAAGTACTACCGGCAAAGTAGTTATTTGTCAAGAGAATGCTAATAAATTAGGAATGAAAAATGGAACTTCAGTTGAAATTGAAAATCCAGATAATAGCAAAAAGACAACAGCGGTTATCGAAATTTCAAATATGGTACTAGATTTTGCGGGTCAAGTTTCAAAAAACATTGTAGATGCCCTCGAGTTTACTGGAGTTGAGCTAATTATCCGACCAATGAGTAGTACGGGTTTACTTGCTCCTAAATTACAAATTCCGAAGGTCCCAGTTCCAAGACCAGTAACGCCTCCTCCTTCAACCTCTAAACCCGGATTAACGCCATTACCAACGAGACCTCCTCAATTGACGCCTTCTATCCCTACGCCTCAACCGACTGCTGCACCAATCCCTCAAACTCCACCGCCGTCAGAACCTCAACCTGTTCCCGGACACATACCACTTCCAACTCAACAACCTACACCAACACCCCAACCTGTTGCGGGTCACATACCACTTCCCGCTCAACAACCAGCTCCTACACCACCGCCTCAACCGACTTTAGCACCATCACCCCAATTAACCCCGACGCCGACACCCATACCACAAGTTCCACCACCTCAGATACCTCAGCCTATCCCAAGACAAGCCCCACTCCCAACTCCCGGACAAGAATTTGATGTAACTGCCGCTCCTGTTGATCCTTACTCTAATAGAATTGATGTTAATATATTAAGAAGCCAAAAAAATGGTGTTGTATTAACTCCAACTATAGATAATTCTATTGAAGGTGGGAGAGTTCAGCTTAGTAGTACAGTTATCCAACAATTAGGTCTTGGGCAAAGTATGTTAATAGCATGGGAGGATCCACTTACACGCGTTATGGGTTCTGCCAGGATTGATCAGGCAATGATCGGTCCTACAGAAATTAGAATGAGTAGAGATACTAAAGAAGACACAAATATCCAATCCCAACAGATTGTAGTGTATTCCACCGAACCTCCCGTTCAAAAAGCGTCTCAAATTATGTTAGAAGTACAATCACAACCAAACTTAATGGGATACGCGCTTGTAAACCCTAGAACGCAGCACACGCTTTCACTTGTACAAGATAACGTACTTGCCTTTGAGGACGAGCTTACAGGGGCAATTGGAGCTGGGAAAGTAGAAATACTAGAATCTGTACCAGATAACACCATCATTATCGATAGTGAAATTCTGGAAGCTTCTGGAATTGGAAGTTTTGAAGTTAAAGTATCCAAAAATTTTCGACCAATAATACCATTACAAAACATCTCGCTTGGAATTTCGCCAATCTCGGGCGAAAACGTATGGGAGATTATTAGCACCGCCCGGCAGAATGTTGACTCACTAAAAGGTTGGTTAGCTAATTACATAATCTTTAAAGGAATAAAATTAAGATGGAACGCTGTAAATATAGCGTGCTCAATTCTTACAACTACTCCAGATTTAACAGGCGACATATTAGCACAAGTTAATGAAAATACCGCAATAAATTTGACTCCTACGGGCTTAGTCCCATTCAATGCCATATTGATCATTGATATTAGCCGGTCCATGATGGCAAGGGATGTACTTATTAAAAACATTGCTCCCGCAATTGAGGGGATTAAAGCAGCAATGGAATCGCGAGAGGTTCAAGAATTTTTAAAGCATTTCAAAGAAGGCGTTAATGTACCTAGAAGAATTTCAGCAGCTTTTGCGGCAGTTCTTTTCTTAAGCGAGAAAGTAGGACGCGGTTTTGGCGAAAAAGTGTCAATAATTCGCTTTGCAGATGAAGCACAATTGCTCCCCTTCGGTAATAGTTTCTATATGGACTCAGCAAGCGGAAAGAAAGGAGTTTTAGAGGATGCGGCAAGATTGGTGGTAGATCGTATAGGAAATGCTTACGGGCAAAGTACCAATATGGGCCTAGCAATGGTAAAGGCCCACCAAGTTTTAACCGAATTCGACAAAATGAGTCAAGGTAATCCACAACCTACTATGATTGTATTGTTAACTGATGGTGTACCAACGGATCCTGAAAGCTTCCTAAAATCAATAAAGCTATTCGCCGAGATGCCTAATGTGATATTATATATCGTCGGTTTAGGGAACCCAGATCAGGAGTTAATGACTCGTGCAGCCCATTTATGTGGTGGCGAATATTTCGAACCAGCAGATGCGGGAGAATTATTAATTTGGTACTCAAAACGTGCTCGAGATCTTACTATAAAGATGAAAGCCCATAAAGAATAATTGAAAAGAAAAAATTCATTTATATTTTTTTAGTATTATATCATTAAATTCTAATTAAATAGTCTTTCCAAACGAATCTGAGATGAATGATAATACTAAGAAAATTCCTATTTTATTTTTAATTCCTTTTTCTCTTTGTTCACTTTCTATAAAATTTTTATACTTATAATTTAATAATAACTATAAGCAAAATACATAATTTGTGTCAAACCAATGAAAGAAGTTAAAATTCTTACAATAGACGAACGTGGTAGAATAGTTATTCCACAAATCGTAAGAAAGTCCTTAGGAATTACCACAAATTCGCAATTAATGATGGTTAGCGACTCTGAATCTAAAGAAATAAAAATATCTCCAATTGGTTTACGGGATGAGAGTAATCTTATTAAATTAAGAATTTCAGGGGGGGATACACCTGGAGCGTTAGCAAAATTAGCAACCACTTTCGGAGATTTAAACTTAAGTATGATGTATAGCGAAGCCGTTATCGTTGAAAAAGACAAAACTGCTGTGTGGACTGTAATATCAGAAAGTCCAAGTTTTACTTTAGAAGAACTCGAAAAAATATTAAAAGAAAAAGGACAAGCGCTTAAAGTAGAATTTCTATCTTTGGAATAAGATATATCTCAGAATTATAAAGTTGATGTTTAAGTCTTATGGCTAAGAAAAAGAAGAAAGAGAAGAAAAAAATAGAAGAGAAAGTTCCTAACTACACTTTAGATAACATTTTGAAATCGTCGAAAAAGACAGAATCAACCTTGCAAGGATTACTTAAAGCCTTTACTGAAGATAAAGGGTTTATTTCTCCAAAAGAAGAAGAAAAAATTTCACCTCAGCTTTCTTATGAAGTCAAGAAGAAAATAGCAGAAGATTACATGATAGAAGAAGTTCCACTTACCGAGAGAAAGTCTCTTCAAAAGAAAGAGCCTCTTCCAGAAGTTTCTGAAGAAGAAAAAGAAATGACGGTGGAAGTTCCTACTCCTGCCCCTAGCACCATTAAAACGCCCTCATTCTCTAAGAAAGACGATATTTACATTAAATTAGCTGATTTTTTTGAAGAAGTATTTATAGGTTATGTAGATCGTTATAACGCATGGGAGGATTCTATATCTTCAATCCTTTCAATACTTAGAAAAATGAGGAAGATAACAAAGAAAAACACCGAAGACTTATCGACGACGATAAATAACTTATACGACAAAATTCGATACAATTTGGAACAATTTAAGGTAAAGCGCGAGGAAGTTGAAAAGATTGCAGGGGTAGACATTGAATCTATGTCCAGTGAATTTAAAATGGTTTTAGGGTTATTAGAATTGCAAGTGAAGGAATATCAATTTAAAAAATTATCGGATGAATACATCCATAAACAACAACCTTTCTCATAAAGGTTTTACTTAAGATCGTCTAAAGTTATACTTGATTTAATAACTTACTTTCGGAGCGAAAAGTAAACCTTCAACAGCACCAAGCTCCAGAAAACGGTCCAAACGGAAATTATTAACGGCATAACGTTTTTCGCAGAGATTGAATAAAAGATTCTCGAGAAAGCGTAGTAGGTGGCGTAGACGCTGCAAATAGCGATAAAAACAATCAAAGGGACGATAGTGTAAGCAAAATCGGCTCTAAAGTGTTTTAACTGACTGCTCTTAGGTTTTGTTTTCTTACGAGTCTTTGAATTAAAAGTTCTTTTTAAATATTTAAGCAAAAAAACCGCTCCAAGCGCGAACAACGCCGATAAAAGAACCGTAAGGAAGAAGCAAAAAGCTACGAGGGTTGGTTGCTGCTCAAGTAAAACGCCTAAGTATTTGTTAGGTACGAAATAATCGAACGCTAAAAATCCAAAAATTACGGTAAAAATTACTAGCGGAAAATATAACAAATGCCTTAATTGAATTGATTTTAGTCCAACGCCGATTCTACTCGTTAAGTTGCTCATCCTGCTCGGCGAACTCTCTTCCGAGCGAATTCGGCGATACGCTCGCAAAACTAACTTGTCGTTTTGGTAAAAGTAAGTGCAATATTCTATCTTTTGATCGGTTAAGT
>JABUBN010000521.1_pt1 | contig 11250 bp, 8 predicted proteins | sample 7240341 | NCBI WGS metagenome assembly JABUBN01 (sample SAMN07256345, study PRJNA390944) | subsurface metagenome | isolation source: Methane hydrate marine sediment | place: Pacific Ocean: Eastern North Pacific, ODP site | reverse complement strand
AATTTAAGTGAATATGGAGAGTTATTATAGGTATTCATGGAATCTAAATTCCATGCATCAGGATCCATATCTTCTCCAGGATAAGATAATAATTCGATTGTTCCATCGTCAAAATTCTCAATAATTTCACCACGGGTTAAATAAGCCCATGTATTTTGTGCATACCTTGTTTTGTTACTTGAAGAACTCCCTCCAAACTCGTCCCGAGCATACAGAGGTAAAATAAAGGTTAATATTAAAGTCACAAGTAATAATATTTTCTCTTTATTCTTCATAATTAAATTTGATGATCAACAGAAATCATATTATATTATAAGTAATTATGAGATATATGTCAAGGGTGAAAAGCAGAAACTTGGATACATCTATACCCAGATTTGACCTCAATATACCCATAATTCTTTCGGTATTGACATTTTATCGATTCTTGTTATTATTATCTATTGTTCTTTGGAAAAATTTTTAAAAGGTGCGTTCTCAGATCATAAAGTTCTGGTACCGTTGCAAATCGTTCGCGAATATTTTTTGCACGAACATTAATAATTTGAAACGGTACTGGCTTAATAGGCAGATCCTTCGTATTTATATTAAATGATCAAGAACTTTGATCATGTTTGATTAATAAAGGGGGTATAGGTTTTTTATTTAATTACTGTTCTCTGTTTTTTTGTAATTTCTCAGCAAGGCAGTGCAGAAGCATTCCTTGGAAGAGTATACTTTGATATGGCTGGTAGCGTGCTGACTCCTGAATCAGAGACTATCCTTAAGGAGATAGCCAATAAGATACGTGCAGAGCCGAATTTAATGATTGACGTGAACGGCTACACAGATAATGTCGGTTCGGTTTCTGCTAATGTCACCCTTTCCAAGAAAAGAGCAGACCAGGTGAAAGCTTATTTAGTGGATAACTTAAAAGTAGCCAGTGGTAGAATCCATGCTGCAGGATTGGGCGCACAAAACCCAATTGCCTCGAATGAAACCGAAGAAGGCAGGCAAGAAAATCGCAGGGTGGAGATCGTAATACGCAAGCCTGATGCTCTGCTGATATGGTTTAAGAATGATGTAAAGGTGCAGCCGCCGACTATAAAACCCGATTGGCTCGATCCTGTTCCGAATTTGTATCTTTATCGCCGTTATAAAATAACTACTGGCAAAAAATCGAGCGCAGATATCCTGTATCCAAATAAAGGTGTGCTGAGCATAGGCGAGGACGCCATGGTCATTGTCCACGGTCTGGAACTGAAGCGAAAAGAAAAGCCGCTCATAAGAAATTTCGAATTGCAGAGCGGCGGTCTAAAGACAATATTAAAAAATATTAGCAGTCAGGATGATTCTATTATAGGCACACCGACTGCCGTGGTTGAACTATATCCCCAGAGCAGTGAGATACTGGTGGATGAAAAACTAAAAGGTTTGATATCTGTTTATCAAAGCAATGCCGATGTCTCGGCTGTGGCAGACAAAGGCGAGGACACGGTCGTTAAACAAGGAGAACTGCCTGAACAACCCCGTTCCCTGCCTTTGACACCGGTGCTTGTTTCTCCACAGATGAACGAAAAAAAGTTTTTTCCCGACGACATCATATTTGTCTGGCAGCCGAGTGGAGTGCTCTCTCATCTTGTAGTCGCCGAGGATTCTCTATTTCAGGAAATAACTTTTGATGCCTATATTGCCAATGATTCGCTGGTCAGTTCATTAAGAGAAAATAGATACTACTGGCGGGTAAGCGGGATTGATAAAGATAGCCTGGAAGGTGAATATTCTGATTACAGGACATTCATTGTTGAGATCGACACCTTGAAACCGCAGCTTAAGGTAGGCATCTCGCCGGGCAAACAAGAAGGCGAATTTATTGTTGCCGGTCATACAGATACAGATGCAGAACTGTATGTGAATGATGAAAAAATTAAGACGGATAAAGACGGGTCATTTTCTTATAATATACCCAAAGATTATCAGGGCAGTTCTGTTTCGGTCAGGGCAGTCGATAATGCCGGAAATACTACAGAAATCAGTTGCAAGATTCCCCGCGCGCCCGTGTGTATACTGGGTGTAAATGCCGGGATGTTCAGAATGCAAAGTCCCAATAAAAACAATACAGAACTGGGTTATTGCTATGGTCTTGAGTTCACCAAAATGTTGTCGCGCGGCATCAGTTTCTATCTGAACACAACGATGGGAAGCATCAAAAAAGAGATTGATAATGAACTCTATAAGACAAACATCATACCGTTTGAGGTCGGTTTCAGAAAGGAGTTCAATCTGGGCTACATATCGCCGTTCTTTAATATCGGCTCGGGTTTTATCTGGTGGCAGAAAACTTTAAATGGTGAGGTTATTGTTGCAGCCGGTGACGACGGCCGAGGAGTTGTTGATACATCAATAGGAAGTGGGGTTGGCAGTAGGTTCTATTTAGGTGGGAACTGGCTTTTGAATCTGCACGCCAATTACACACATTTTTTCAGTAATGGTCAATATTCCTTTGGTTTGGACGATGCCAACACACTCATAAGGTTCGGGCTCGGGATTCAATATAGTATGTAATGATGAATAAAAGAACCGATATTTTTATGGAGATAAATTGAATGCTTAAAAGACGAAAGACCTTTCATGAAATAGCCACAGCAACTATTATCATAGCTGTTGTCGCTGTTTTAAGCATCACCTTTGCGCTTTTGAATGTCAATACCAGTGCTCTCGAACTCTCTGCCCGGGAATATGGGATTTCTGTTGCTGAGAATGTGAGTTATAGAATTTTTTATGAGGTTGAAGGTTTTGAAACTGCACTAAAACAGATAATCAACATCCTTAACAGCCCCGGCATTTCAACCACAGAGAAGATAGAATTGGCAAAGGCGGTTATGGTGCTTGAATCAGTCGACTTTATTGCGGTTTTTGATGAAAAAGGAAGAAAACAGGATATCGTAGCGTCAAGCGCGGTTGTTGTACCGGATGTACTTCCTGAAAAAGTATATCAAAGCGCCATTGAGAAAGGAAGATATTACAGTCTTGTTGTTGATGAAAAAAATAGCGCCAGATTGGGTATTCTTATTCCCTGGTGGCGCAGAGACGAAATCTTCGCTTTTCTTTATACTGAGATAGATCTTTCTGATATTTCTGTCTACATAAAAGAGATTTCCCAATCACGGCTTGGTGCAGAAGACTTAATATCTGTTTTTGACCAAAAGGGCAATGTTGTTCTTCCTTTAGAAGAAACCAGGCAGGAATTCTTAAAGTCTGTACTACATCAAGGTTTTATTACAGAAGACGCCCGGTTAGAAGTCCTGTTCAGGGTTAATGTTGTTGCTACGTACAATTATACTGACGAAGAAAAAGGAAAAATGCTCGGTGTACTGATCAGTATGCCTGACCTTTCCTGGGCTGTTTTCATCCAGCAGCCGTACGAGACGGTCTACTGGAGTCTTGGTAGAATGAGAAGACTTTCGATCTTGGTTGGAGCTTTATCCCTCTGTTTTGCTGTGCTTTTAGCTTTTGTGATTTCAAAATACATAACTCGTTCCATAGCCAAACTCATTCATGGTGTCCGGCAGGTAGCGAATAAGAATTTCACAGTTAAGGTGGATGTTCGGTCAAAAACTGAAATCGGCGAGCTTGCAGATACCTTTAACCTGATGGTGGAAAAATTGAACTTTCACCGGAAGCATCTTGAAGAACAGCAGAAAAAGTTGAAGATCCTTGCCCGAACAGATGCACTGACCGGCTTGAATAATCACGGTTACTTTATGGAGAAATTGACTCACGAGGTCCAGCGGGCAGTTCGTTACGGCTCACTGCTGAGCGTCATGATACTTGACCTGGATCACTTCAAGCGCGTTAATGATACATACGGTCATTTGATCGGCGACCGCGTTCTCTCGACGATCGCAGAAATAATTAAGGAACAACATATACGCAAGACCGATATCACTGCGCGCTACGGTGGAGATGAGTTCTGCCTGGCGCTAATCAATATTAAGGCACCAGAGGCAAGGGATTTGGCTGAGAAATTGTGCGCGGCAGTTGCCGATAGGATATTTTCTGCTGATGGCGGTACAACGTTCCATATCACGTGCAGTATTGGTCTGGCTCAGCATCGTAAAGATATAGAGGACCCCATGACAATTCTGAAACTCGCAGATCATGCCCTTTATGAGGCAAAATCCGCAGGCAGAAACCGAGTCAAAGAGAGGACATAGTAAATGTAGAGTGTGTAATCCGAATAAATCTTTTGTTTTCTTGACAGATTATCTATTTGGCTTCCACGAAAAAGAGAACCGGTGGGTTTTACCCAGTTGTCCGTAAGCAGCAGCCGCATAATCGAGTCCAAAATTCTTAAAGCAAACACCTAACCCGGCTCTTAAACCGGATAGACCGCCGGCACCTGAACCAGTCCGGTATCCGAATCTCAATGCCAATATCTCGGCGACCCAGTACTCTGCACCCAGCGCAATGCTGAACTCATCCGCATTAGAGATAATAAAATCCTGGGCAAACCCGATCTTTTGCAGATTGTATTGCCAGCCGAGTCGAACCAAAAGCGGCAGGGAAAATCTTTCCTGGTCTAATTCAATGCCGGTTCCGAAATTGCTCAATGAAATACCTGTTTGCAGTCCTTTTATCGGTAGTTTGTACATTCCGCCCGCATCAAATGCTATTGCTGTGGTGGAGAGACTTTCATGCTTTTCACTCAAGAATTTAAATCCAACCCCAATACATACTTTGCCGAGTTCTTTTGCATAGCCGATATTTACTGCCCAGTCTGATGCGGAAAAAGTATAATTGGGAATTGTGTCGCCTCTGATTGTAATACACGGTATGTCTCCTGAATTCCAGTAATTGAACGACAAGCCAAAGGTGCCGATATTCCTAAACGCATATGCAGCGGCAAAGTACTCGTGCCTCATATCCAGAAGCCATGCATTATGCATAAAGAGCAGTTCAATCGATTTAATCTTTCCGAGTCCAGCAGGATTATAATAGAGTGCTGACGCATTATCAATATAAGCAGCAGATGCCTCGCCCATACCGCAGACCCGGGCATCAACCGGTATCTTTAAAAATACTGCTCCGGCATCTCCGGGACCTGCATAAAGTAAACTGATAATTGTAATTAGTGAAATCATTATAAATTTCATCATCTTATCTTCTTTTACCGAATGACCGACAATTTACCCTTTTTAACCGCACCATCAGAAGCTGTTACAAGATAGATGTATATACCACTTGCTGCGTCCGCATTCCATGCACAATGTCCATCACCGTCTTCAATATCAGACCATACCAGAGAACCAGAAAGGTCATAAACCCTCACATTTGCACCTTGTGGTAAACCCTGAAAATGAATTCTGTCGTGCGCAGGATTCCGGTTCGGTTTAAATGGTATCGGAACAATGCTTAAGGAATCGAGACTGTTCCTTGATATTGGACCTTGAACAGTTACCATAAAACTTTCTTGAGCATAGACCCCGGCCTCAACAGCATGCCCCCGAATCGTAATAATCCCGGCATATGTTCCTTCAGGAAAATCTTCAGGCATTACCACGGCAAGTGTGCACACGGCTGATTGTCCCACACTTAAAGCATTGGGCAGACCAAGTATAAAAACGCTGTCCAAAGCCGTCGCACCAGGGCCATAAAGTGTTTTGTTAAGTACATAAATTGAATCCATATGTTCAAGACTCGGTCCATCGATTGTGTCGGGATTATACGACGCATCAGTATTAACCAGGACAAACTCTGCCTTGGCATAAGGCGAGTATGCAGGTCCGGCAGGCTGAGTCCTTAAGTTGATTGTACCATTTTCTACATCGAGTGAATCATTGTCCACATCCAGGTCTATAGCAACCCAGCCCCTGACTGAATAGATATTACTGCCGAGTGAATCCTCAAAAAAATCCTGCCAGACAAGGAAGAAATTCGTGATATTATCGATCGACCTCACGAAAACCAAAGGCTGATAAAAAACCCTTCCAAAACTGGCATTGTCTATTCCGGTAAAGGTATTAATAAGAAACTGGCTGTTCGAGAACCGGTTTGTCGAATCATTGTATGCTGCAACGTGTATATTGTATGTTGTATCTCCTTCCGGGTCCCCATGCCAGGCAGCTACCATAGTCCCCTGGGGATCTATCCTGACTACTGGCTTGAAGTTATCATACATTATCGATGTATCAGGTTCCCACCAGTTTACTCGTTGATTTGAGCCGGGTGACAGAATGTCTCTATGCATTTGACTAAACCAGATATCAGAATGGGTAATGCCTCCGCCGCGCCGTGCATCTTCCCAGCATATCAGAATATTGTTATTAAACGGATTATAGGTCAGTGAAGGATTACCCCTGTAGACCTCACTCATATCATCATTAATAATTATGTCTTCTGCCAAAAATGTATTACCTCTATCCTGGGAACAGTTATATCCGATCCAGGGATAAAGGTACTCGTTATCCCCTGATGTGCACAAAGCCCAGGCACAGTGTATCCAGCCGGTGTCGTCTACCACAAGAAAAGGGTTCCGATTAGCATAATCAGAATTATTATCAACAATCCCGAGGTCAGTAAACGACTGTCCCAAATCTATTGAGCGGGCAAGCTTTATTCGCAGCGAGTCAGTGGCATTGTCAGTCCACAAAACATAAAGAAATGTAGTATCCGGGCTGCTTTTGCTATCTACGGCAATCTTGGGCTGGGGTCCGGGGTTTATTTGAGATTGAAGGTTATTGATTACCATTATTCCCGGTATTGTATCGGGTGTGGACCAGGTCGTGCCGGCATCAGTCGACCTGGTAAAATATACTTTACAGGTATCGTTTGTATCGTTTCTCCGTGACTGCCACACCACATAAAGATTATTTGAATCAACACATAGCCATGGATATTTATCGTTTACTAAAAGATTCTGGCTCAGATTGATATTCGGCGTGGTCCAGGTTTTGGCAGTATCGTTCGATAATGCAAAATATATTTCATAGTTATCATCATTATCACGGTCATCTTCCCAGACCGAATAGAAGATCAGATTATGGTCTACGATTGTCTGAGGGTGATACGCGGGATGACCCGATAAGCCAGGTGCATCGTCAACCCTGACCAATGTATCAAAAACAACGGTTCCCTGCCAGGGTAAGGAATCAGCTTGAGCAAAGATTATTAAGAGACCGATAAGAAAAAAGAACTTTCGCATTAATCCTCCTTTAGAACTGAGTTATTATATTTAATTAATGACAGGATGTCAAGACGGTGAGTAAAAGGTGGCAGGTCTTGACATAAGACATTTACTTAGTCAGTAGCTGTTTCTCTAATGCACGCACAGCTCTCTGATATCTTCGTTGCTTTAATTGGTCTTGCTTAAACCGGCATAAGCGCTTGGCAACAGCAAACTTCTCCACTTTAAATAGCTTACCAATCTCGCTCAAGCTCCTCGGCGTATGCACATTCACTAAATATATAGCTACACTCGTTGCATCTTTCGCGTGACCACCTATGACAGCTTCTTCAGATAAGCAATAGTGTTTGGCAACTACCTTAAGAATCTCACCAACTGTAATATACCCCTTTTCCATTAACCCATGACCACGGATTTCCTCGCTTAACTTGCTCTTATCGATCAGGTCATCAGCCCACTGCCGATCTCCATAAAACTGACTATACACCGGTTCCATTGACGCCGGGATATCCCTGTCTACCAATAATTCTGCCAAAGCCTGACGCCCGCCAATCAAGGCAAGCGATACCTTAGGATCAAACCATTGTATGCTCTTATAGCGACGCATAATATACCACAAACTGCTCCACTTATACTCATCCGGACGCTTCACCAAACGCGCCTTCACCGGATTGAAAAAAACATATTTGGTCAATTGTTTATAATAAACGTCCTGCTGTACTAAAAAAGCACCATAACGACTCCGAAACACACTGCCACGACGCCGACCTACCCGATTGAAATACATCGCATAATCCCTTAGTACCTGATTCATAAAAACACCCAAATTCGCTAACTTTGTTTCCACTACAAGATGAAAATGATTGCGCATGATGACAAAATTGTGAATTACTACATAGTACTTCTTGATATACTCATCTAATACATCCAAGAACGTGCTGTAGGCATCATCGTGATTGAATAACCATAACCTGCCATTACCATGAGACACCACATGATATAATGCACCCGGATACTCGATTCTTAATGGGCGTGACATACATCTATTATATACAACAATTGTCTCATGTCAAGACCTGCCACCTATGTACTTTCCCGACAAACAGGTTTTAATTTTGATTTTCCTCTATACAATTTTAATTCCACAGCGTTTCTCTCAAAAAACTCAGGCATCTTCAAATCTTTAAACTCAATCTTACCTTCTACGTAATCAACTATTCTCTGTCCTGTCTTACGAGCAAATATCCGGTATCGCCATACCCACTCCTCTAATTCTTTTTCTTTTTTGGTTAACTTAATACCGCCGGCAGTATGAGTGATTTCTCTATTAGGATCCTCAAAGGCTAAGAAGCCTGCCTCTTTCAAAATACTTTCAGCCTCTTCAAATAATTTCCCAGCTTTGTTAATTAGCTGTTTTCTTTGAGTCATCATTTTTTCCTCCTAGATAATAACTACCTTGATTATAATGGAGATTGATTAGTTGTCAACAAAACTCGCTCATACGAAGCGGAATTGTATACCTTTGGAAGAACAAGTTTCTTGACTTCTTTTGATAGATGATTATAATACTATCAGACTACAAAAAAGGAGGAGTCATGTTAAAGATGCGCTGTTTGTTGGGGTATGTGGTGATATTCTTAGCTGTGTGGTTTTCCTTCATATCCAACGGAGGTTGTACTAAAACAGAAACTGTTTACGATACTACAACAGTATATGATACTCTTGTCCAATATGATACATTAGATCAACATTTCCTCTGGTGTGAACTTTTCTTCTGGGACTGGCAAAATGCCATGCTATTTTCTGATCCAGTTGCGGATCCCGCCCAATCAGAAGTAAAGATGGAATGGGGCACACAGTCATTCATTTTTCCTAATGAGGTTGTCGGACCAGGAGTATTGAGTTTCCAAGGAGAACAGGATATGGATTCCTTAACTGATTATACTATCACACTAACATCTGATGTAGGTACCTGCACAGGCACAGTTACTCTACCTGGGGCGGTGACAATAACAAATCCCAATATTGATGATACTCTGCCATTCAATCAAGATGTGTATTGCACTTGGATAGCTGCTCAGGCCGCTGATTTCTATTATCTTTATTATGATGCAGGTGGATATGATGTAATGGGAAATTATATAGATTATGTTCAGGAAAATACTTTCACCACAGCGACATCACATACAATACCAGCAAGCTTTTTTAATATTCCAGGAGCAGTGTTCTATGGTGTGTGGTTTGATGTTGATCCTTACACTGGACCTCTACCTGGTAATGGCTTTAATATGAGTGGCACATCAGTTGGAGGAGTGCTTCTAGCACAGGGCAATGGTGATTATGTGTGGTTCTATGTGGGTACTCCAACGGATATCTTCAAGAGAAAGCATGATCGTAGAAAAGTGATTGATTCGGAAGAATTCATGAAAATCTATCTTGAAACACAGGAGTAGAAACGATCAACGAGTAGGGTACATATTGTCAAAAGGCTTCTATTTTCTTAGACAGAAGTAGTCATATTGTCCAATAGAGACTATATAGCACTATACAAGATCGCGCTTTTGTATAATTTAGAGGTGATTTCAGGTAAAAAAAGCACTTGACGGGTCGTTTTTACGGTAGTTCTGTATTTATACCGGTGCAACGGGCGTTCACCTTAGTAACACCGATTTTGGCGTTTTACACCGTACAAAACAGAGTTCTGCACTCGGTTTCCGTGCTGAAAATGCAAAAATAAGAATTGAACAATATTAAACCATCACATTGATATTTGGGATTTGCAAGGTAATTAATAGGTTCGATTATGACTACAACGGCATACCAAAAAACCTCGTTTGTATCAGGTTTGTATGCCGTTGTAGAAGCCTATTTTCCTGAACCTACAAGATTAATCATTGTAGCGTACAACGACGTGAAATCAATGTTTTTAGCGGTTGTGGGACGCAAAAGTACAAAGACACAAAGGAGATATTTTGTGTAAATTGTGTACTTACTTGATTTATCGTCTAAACTCTACCTTTTTCTTAAGATGTAAGAGGTATTTTCAATTAGAAAACGCTGTCGAAGATATCGAGAGTAGCGAGATGCCGAAGGTCTCGTCGTAGATCTCGTCGAAGATATCGAGGGTAGCGAGATGTTGAAAATATCGAATGTAATGAGAGGAATAGAATGAGAGGCAATTTGCTCGTAGGTGATGCCCTGCAAATATGTATTTAGATTTGACCCCGCATCTTGCTTCAGATGACGCCCTGCAAACGCATGTATAATGTAAAGAGTGCTATAATATAGTCATGATAAAAGATCTTGAAAAAATGCCTCCTTTCGTGTATCTTTATTTAACCAAAGCGAAAGGAGGCATAAAATGAACAAAATAACTATAAGCAAAAAAGGGCAGTATGTCAACAGTGATGTTTTAGTGATTGGTGTTGATATTGGTAAAGGATTTCACATGGCAGTAGCCCGGCGCCGCAATGGTAGTTTTACCAAGGCGTTACAGTTTTCCAGTGATGCTGTGGGGTTTAATAACCTTAAGGTATGGTTAGATCAGTGGTATGCGCAGGATAGATTTTCTCGGGTTTTAATTGGTTTGGAGTCTACTGGTCATTACTGGATGACCTTAGCGTTTTGGTTACAGAACCAGGGGATTGAGGTTGTGCAGGTGAATCCCTTACATACTCATAAGGCAAAAGATTTGTATGATAACACGCCGGGCAAGACGGATAAGAAGGATGCGCGGATTATTGCTGATTTAGTGAGTCAAGGGAAGTTTTTGAATTGTATCATACCACAGGGCCACTATGCGGATTTACGCTATTTAGTGTTATTACGTAATCGTTTGATTAAGCAGAGAACAAGAGAGTTAAACAATATGCATCGGGTGCTTGATGTTTTGTTTCCCGAGTTTACCAAGGTATTTAAGAATTTAAAGACCCAGAGTAGTTTATATTTACTACGCTATTACTACACGCCAACGTTATTATTATCATGTTCTCATAAAAGATTAGCAAAGCGTTTAGGTAAGATCAGTCGTGGTCAGTTACGGTTGGATAAGTTAGTTCAGTTATATGAGTTAGCGCGATCATCAG
>JABUBN010000520.1_pt1 | contig 11254 bp, 10 predicted proteins | sample 7240341 | NCBI WGS metagenome assembly JABUBN01 (sample SAMN07256345, study PRJNA390944) | subsurface metagenome | isolation source: Methane hydrate marine sediment | place: Pacific Ocean: Eastern North Pacific, ODP site | reverse complement strand
TGTCTCATTTTTAAGAATGAAGTTCTTTCTTAAATAGATTTTATTTTAAACCATAACCAAAAGTTTCAAATATTATAATTAAGTAAGTTCTTTGTGCGATAAGAAATTAATTGAAGAAAAGATGGCTATTCATATGAAAAATTCGTTATCATTTTTATTCATTGGACACATAGCTATCGACAGTATTATTCGATTTAAACAAAAACGAAAACCATCTTTAGGTGGAAGTGTTACTTTTGGCTCGTTAGGGCTTAGAACATATACAAAGTCAACAAAGATTGGTATTATCTCAAATTTAGGAATTATAAATTTTGATAAATCGTTGTTAAAACATTTTGATAACAAGTCTATAGATATTAGCGGTGTGAAATCGTTTGAGACCGAGAATACTAATTTTGTATTAGATTATTCAAATCATTCAAGAACACTAACCCTCAAATCTAGAAGTCCTAATCTAAGATTTGAAGATATCCCTGAATTTTATAAAACCAACCTTCCGAATATTATCGTGTTAGTTCCTTTATGTAATGAAGTTTCTTATGAATATGTATCAAAAATATTAGTAGAATTTCCAAATGCTTTTATTGGAATTGATTTACAAGGATTTATTAGAAATATTGATGATGATGGGAAAATATCTTACATCTCAGATGAAGCAATTATTGCTAACATGAAAAAAATAATTAGCTTAATAGGTGATCGATTAATTCTAAAAGGGTCTGAGATTGAAATGAAATTATTATCTGGTGAAGCAGACCTACAAAAAGTAATGGAATTCTTTAAGAAATTTGAAAATAAGGCTATATTCATCATGACACTGGGAGAAGGAGGATCAATGATATTAAAGAATGGAGAAAAACTGTTAAAAATCCCAGCTTTTAAACCAAAAACTGTTGTGGATGAAACTGGAGCAGGGGATGTATATTTAGCAGTTTTTATATATGAACTAATCAATTCTGATAAGTCATGGAATGCGGTTGAAAGTGCAGGATACATCGCATCAGCGGCAGCATCTTTTTTAATTGAAAAGAAAGGTCCTACAGGGTTTGAAACAAAAAATAAAGTTTTAAAAAGAATAGAAAGTAAAAATTATGTCAATTAATTACCTTTAAGGATCATATTATGCATATAAATACTCATTTGGGAATAGGGATAATATTAGCCTCAATTTTGAACTATTTTTTCAATTTTTCTTTGTTTGAATATTTCCTCATCCTTTTACTTTCTTTTATCTGTGATTTCGATGTCTTTTTTTCTCAATTTGCTAAAAATCATAATCACAGAATGCTTATTTCACATTCAATAATACCTAGTCTCTTTATCATAGTAATTGGAGTAATTACTAATTGGCCCGCCTTGTACTTCAGTGGTATCGCATATTCTATGCATATCGTTATAGATACTTTTGATTGGGGCACTAATTTTTTCTACTTTCAAAAAAAACAAGTTGGATTAAAACTATTAATATCAAAAGAAGAATTTAACAATCTTCCTAAATACTTGGCTAAATATAAAAAACCCGAATCCTTTTTTGATGAAAAATATTATAGTAGTAAGATTTGTTTAGGAATTGAAGTTATTTTATTCGTACTTATGATAATATTCATGATTATTTTTGCGTTTCAATATATTTTTCTTATATTCATTTATTTTTTTTTTTTATGTTTCCATTTGTATAGACACTTTCGATTAAAAAGAATTGAATCTTCAGATTAATTTTAGCCAGAAAATAATCGATTCCTATACCTTATAAATTAAATGAAAAAAATTTAAGAGTTAAATGTTAGTTTTAAATTATATCCCACAAAGTGGATGCAAATTAAACTAATTACCTAAAAAAATTAATATAAATGTGATCTTATATGTCTGAAGGAATGAAAACCAAAGTTGGATTGTCTTTAGAACAAGAAATGATATTTTCGTGCGACCTTGGGGATATGGAAGTAAAAGATTGCTATGTGGACGATACACATAAGGATGAAGTTGACATGCTTGGTCCTAACCCTACAAGAATGTTAGGATTAGCCTTATTAGGTTGTTTGAGTGCTAGTTTTATCTTTTGTTTAAAAAAAAGAAATCTTACTTTAGATGATTTGAAAGCTGAAGCAGAACTAACAATTGCTCGAAATAAAAAAGGTTTCTGGAGAGTTAAAAAGATCGATGTCGAAATTGATATTAAAATTAGCGATCCTGACACTCGTAAAAGAGCAGATCAATGTAGAAAGATGTTCGAAGAATACTGCGTTGTAACTCAAGCCGTTCGAGAAGGTATTGATGTTGAAGTGAATGTTAATTATTAATTCTTTTTATTATTTCTTTTATAACTTTTTTAATTTGTGTATAAATTAGTTTCTTGAATAATAAATTAAGTACATAATTTAATCGGTTATACCACCATCAGTTATTGAGAATACAGCTTCTCCTTCGGGTAAATGGGGGGCATCAACCATTTTTGCTACTCTCTGTTCTCCTTTTCCCTTTCTTAAATAAATTCTTATCGTAGCACCGTGGGCCATTATATGCCCTCCCGTATGAGTTATTGGGTTTCCATAGAATACATCTGGTTTCGAAGAAACTTGGTTTGTAATCATTATTGCCAACTCGTCAAATATTTCTGTTAACCTTAATAAATCATGTATGTGAGTGTTGAGTATTTGTTGTCGATTTGCCAAAGTGCCCCTCCCTACATATTCGCTTCGAAAGTGCCCAATTATTGAATCTATAATTATTAGTTTGATATTCCTTTCTTTAATTATCTTTGAAGCTTCTTGTGCTAGCAGAACTTGGTGATCAGAATTATAAGCTCTCCCAACAGTAATATTCCGTAAAACTTGATTATGATCTAAATCTTTAGCTTCGGCCATTTGGACTATTCTTTCTGGTCTAAAAGTTCCTTCTGAATCGATATAAAGGGCATTACCTTCTAAACCTCCTTCTTCGTAGGGTAATTGAACATTTACACAGAGTTGGTGCGCTATTTGGGTTTTTCCCGTCCTATATTCACCATAAAACTCAGTTAAAGAACCCGGTTCAATCCCTCCTGCTAATAATTCGTCTAATGTATGACTACTTGTTGTTAAACGATTCAAATGCTTTCTTTTTTCCCATATAATGTCAGCGCTTTTAAATCCCATTTTTTCAATGTCTTGAGCAGCTTTAACAATTTTTTGAGCTGTTTTTTCTCCAATTCCCGCTTTCTCCATTAATTTAGAAATTGGATAAATTGCAAGATATTTGATCGAGATAATTCCTGCGTCCTTTAACTTTTTTATCGTAACATCTCCTACTCCCGGTAAATCCTTTAGTTCGTATTTTACATCCGTTTTTATTGCGTCTTCACTGTTATTTTCTTCTAAATCAACTTTTTTTTTTGCCATGATTTTACCAAACACAAAATTAGTGTAATTTTAATTGTACTGTCAATAATTTATTGTTTAATAAATATAAAAATAATAACAAAAAAATAAAAAATATAAAGTTATTTCTTTTTCTGAACTTCCTTGCCGCTCTTAGTTATTAGTAGTAGTAGAACAAATAATAGCACACTCAAAAGAAATGTCAACATTGCCATCGCTCCCGGCAACCAAACGTAGCTTAAATAGAGAAAAGGGGGGATAAATAAACCAATTATGATAATAAAAACTGGCAAAGGCACATCCTCACCCTTTAGATCTACGAATAATGGAATAATTACTAAACCAATCAAAATAGATGCTGTAACTCTAAAAGCAAACAATATGGTGGAGTTTACCCAACTTTCAAGTCCAAAAACACTAGTGTAAATGTCTGGTAAATGAAAAAACCAATATAGAGTAGTGTGATCTTGCATTGTAGGAATAGATTCTGGTAAAATCGCAGTAAGAATTAATTGTATTATAATTGCTAAAACTAAGTATAAAACAATATCATTAATTTCCTTTTTCTCTTTTGTTACGCCATATAAATCTCGTAATAAACAGAAAATCCAAAGAATAAATAATATTAAATATACGCCAAGAACATCAACTTGAAGAAACCATAAGACATTAATGGGTATTAGAGCCACGATGTACGCTAGATAACCATATCTTTCGTTCCTCTTGAATAGATCGAAAAATAAAAAAACACCAAATATTACGAAAAGAGTTGCTACAATTATTATAGCATTTATTAGTTCAAATTCAGCCACTATAAAAACTTCCTTTTAATTAATTATTTTAATTTTATTAATAATAATATAACGACATGTTATTTTAAATATAATTCCATTAGAAAGGATTTAAGTTTTAAAATAGTTTATTTTTTCTCCTTCTAATTAATTATAGTTTCGAAATTATTTTAGATAAATCGTTTATCATTTTTACTGATTTGCTCTTATCTTCTGACTCTGCTGATAACAAGATTGCATTTCTGTTTAAAGCTACTTTAATGTTTACGTACACGCCTTCACCAATTATTTTTAACTCATTAATGATATCTTGGTACTTTAATTCGTGTTCATCGACGATTTCAATTAACCTATTATGAATTGTTTCTATGATTTCTGCTGAAACGGGTATTGTTTTATTAACTTTTATCCCATTAGGAAAACCAATTGTAAGGGAACTAATTAAATCTTTTTGCTCTGCCATTATTTCAAGAATTTTAAGTAAGATATAATTAGCATCTGAAAAAGGTGCATAATGTGGAAAATAAAATTTCAATGATTCAGAGGCGGCAAGACAAGCTCTCTCTTGTCTAATTTGCCTTGAAAGCTCTCCTGGATAATTCTCTACAAGTTTAGTTGGATGTCCACTTTCTTCTATAAAACCTTTAACGACGGGAGAAATCGAGGGAGTTAGAATAACCGTACTATTTCTAGATTTTTGAATTCTCTCATCATGTGCGACAAATAACATTAATAAATTTTCATAGCTAATTTCTAATCCATTTTCATCCACTACTAATATCCTTGATCCATCGACGTCAAAACACACACCTAAATGGCTATTTGAGGCTTTTACGATGTCCGCAGTATTTTTTATGGTATTTATACTTGGTACGGGTACTAAAGATCTTTCCCGGTAATGAGTGTTTAGCGCAATTACTTCAACTCCTATCTCGTTAATTAATATTGGAGTAATATTTCCAGTTGGACTAAATGAGCAATCAACTACTATCTTTAAACGCGCTTCTTTTATTATTTTTTTATTAACAAATTGTTCTAATGATTTAATGTACACATCTTGAGTTTGAGGGATCGCAATTATGCGCCCTATCCTTCGCGGTTCTGCACGCCTAATTTGCGAGGGGAAATTACGGTATGAATCAATGATTTTTTTTATATCGACAAGGGATAACTCAATTCCTCCAGCGTCTACAAATCTAATACCCACATCTTCGCTATATAGATGTCCTCCTGAGAAATATGCCCCCCCACTTGCTCCAAATCTTCTAATCGTAAATTCTAATAAAGGAAATGTGCAGCTGGAAAGATTTAAAACATTTACTCCCGTACTCATAACACCCGAAGTATATGCTCTTTTTAACATACGGCTATCGTTATGGTAATCGCGTCCAATTACGATTGTTTCATCTAATTGAAATGTACTTCCATGAATAGATCCAATAGAGCTGGCTATTTCAGGAGTAAATATATAATTTGCTCTTCCTACAATTCGTCCGTTTTTGTTCAGTTCATCTAGATTTTGGACGCGCGCACACATTTCACATCATTATAATTTCGTATTATAAAAAATAATTAGAAACTAATTAATATAGCTAGTTTTGATTTTATAACTTTAACTGTTAAAAATTAGGAATGATTTATGTTATTAAATATTATCAAAAAATTAGTAATTTCGAATTAGTTAAACGCGATTATCGCTCCCTTTTAGAATGAAATCTTTTAATAACTGTTCATTAGATAATTAATATTAACAGAAAATAAAAAAATTCTAAGGCAAAAAAGTGAAATACCTATGAAAATTTCGAGAGATGCAAGAAATCGATATATATTTGATGAATTCAAATTTTCTGAAAATGGAAGTATTGAATTTGATGGTGATATACATTTAGTTAGATTATTTGTGCAGAAATTGAATCAAAAGAAAGACCTAGTAAATTATCCAGAAATGGCAATCAAAATAGGAGAATTTAACGGGATGGCATTAATATATGAAATTAAAAAATATTTGCTTGATTTGTACAAAGAAGAAACAAAGAATCCATCTTTAAACCGTGAACTTTTTGATTACTTGAAAAAAAAAATAGGGGCTCCTAAACTTAATAGTGCAATTTACTCATTAATCGAAGAATTTCCTCCCGAAAGTATCTATCATCAAGAGAAAGTTGATATCGATCAATTCTTGAAAGAAAAAATCGATGGTGTTGAAAATGAAATCCAATTTGTTCAGGAATTTTTAAATCTATGGCTTGGAAATATAAACCCTTCTTTCTCACCATATATTGAACTATTTGATGATGGTTTGCTAGAAAAAAGGACGGTATACAGGGAAATAATTAATGAAACAAAGGAATTTTTCAATGGTAAATCTAAATTTGGTCCAAATAATCAAAATTTAATTGAAATGTTAAATGAACCTACACTCAAATATCCACATTCAATTCGCGAACAATTAGAATATATACATGAACATTGGGGCGAAAAATTAGGGAAATATTTGTTTAGAATCTTGGTCGCCATCGATATTATACGTGAAGAAGAAATGTTAAGAGGATTAGGACCGGGTAAGTCAAAAGCTTATGAATACGACATAATGGAACTTGAAAATTACACTCGCGATAAAGAATGGATGCCTAAAGTTGTGATGATCGCGAAAAATGTCTATGTTTGGATGGACCAACTTTCTAAAAAGTATAAAAGATCTATAACAATGCTATACGAAATACCAAATGAAGAATTAGATCAATTAAAGGAATGGGGGTTTACAGGACTTTGGCTTATTGGATTATGGGAAAGGAGTCAGGCATCTAAAACAATTAAGCGTTGGTGCGGCAATCCTGAAGCGGAAGCTAGCGCTTATTCAACGTACGATTACACAATCGCGCATGACTTAGGTGGTTACGAATCCTATAAAAATTTAAGAGATAGAGCAATGGCGAGGGGTATTCGTCTTGCTTGTGATATGGTTCCAAACCATACGGGCATCGTTTCAAAATGGATAGTAGAACACCCTGAGTGGTACGTTTCTTTACACTATCCTCCATTTCCTTCTTATAGTTATTCAGGAGAAAATCTATCTGGTGATCCTAATAAAGGGATATTTTTAGAAGACAAATATTTTTCTAGAACTGATGCTGCGGTTACGTTTAAACATGTAGACTTTAGAACGGGAGAAGAGAAATATATTTACCACGGAAATGACGGAACTAGTTTTCCGTGGAATGACACTGCTCAATTAAATTTCTTGAAGCCTGAAGTAAGAGAGGCAGTTATACAAACCATACTTCATGTTTCCAGAATGTTTCCAATTATTCGTTTTGATGCTGCTATGACACTTACAAGAAAGCATTATCAACGTCTGTGGTTTCCAGAACCAGGAACTGGAGGCGCTATTCCTTCAAGAGCTGAACAAGGCATATCAAAAGAAGATTTCTATAAAGCAATGCCGAAGGAGTTTTGGCGTGAAGTTGTAGATAGGATCAATAAAGAAAATCCAGACACTTTACTGTTAGCAGAAGCATTCTGGTTGCTTGAAGGATTCTTTGTGAGAACTCTAGGAATGCATCGTGTATATAATTCTGCTTTTATGAATATGCTTCGCGACGAAGATAACGCTATGTACCGATTAGTTTTTAAAAAACACTTTAGAATTTGATCCTGAAATTCTCAAACGATTTGTTAATTTTATGAATAATCCAGACGAAGAAACTGCTATTAAACAATTTGGAGATGGAGGTAAATATTTCGGCATTTGCTTAATGCTCATAACTATGCCTGGCTTACCCATGTTTGGACACGGTCAAATAGAAGGATTTCAAGAAAAATACGGCATGGAATATAGACGTGCTTATTGGGATGAAACGGTTAATTCGGGCTTACTTCAACGGCACGAAGATATAATTTTTCCTATAATGAAGAAACGCTACTTATTTGCTAACGTGAATAATTTTTTATTATATGATTTTTGGAGTGGCAATGTGGTTAATGAAGATGTATTTGCTTACTCAAACAGAGTTAAAAATGAACGAGCTTTGGTTCTTTATCATAATAAGTTCGCTGAAACAAAAGGTTTTATTAAAAACTCAGTTGGATTTGCTGATAAGCTAGCAGAAGATAAAGTTGTAATTCAAAAAACTTTAATAGATGGTTTAGCCTTACCTAAAGAGGGATATTGCATCTTCAAAGATTATCTAACTGGGTTAGAATATATTAGACGAAATAATGACCTACACGAACAAGGGTTGTATTTAGAGCTTCAAGCATATCAAATGTTTTTATTTATAGATTTCCAAATAGTCCAAGATAATGAATTTTTTCACTATGCTCAATTGTATGATTTATTAGGGGGAAAAGGAGTTTATAATATTAATGAAACTCTGCACGAGATAATCTATCAACCATTACACGAGAAATTTAGAGAAATAGTTAATACACCTAATTTTAAAAATTTATTAAACCCTAAAAAAGCAGAACAGGTAGTAGAAGCTATTAGCGATAAATTAAATCCATTTTTAAAAGAAGTTAAAAACTATTCTTCGAGTAAAAAAGATGTTACAAGAGTTAAAAGAGAAATAATTGAAAAATTAAAAGCAATATCGAGATTGGAACAAAATTTAAAACATATAAAAATTAATCAGGAATTAACATTTATTTATGAGAAAATACTTCCTAATTCTGAATTTGAATGGGGGATACTCTTATCTTGGCTATTTATCCATCAATTAGGAAGGGTAGTTTCAGATAAGAATTATGAACTGCAAAGTCGTAGTTGGTTTGACGAATGGAGGCTCTCCAAATATATTAAAAATATCCTAGAAGAGTTATCCATAAAAGAAGAGAAAATGCAAGATGGAATTTCTATTATTAAACTAATGGTGACTCTACAAAACTGGTCTGCTTCAAATAAATATACAGAGAAAAACTTGTATTCCATCTTTCAATCATTTTTCAGCGAGCCTGAAGTACAACAATATTTAAATGTCAATAGATATCACAATCTTTTATGGTTTAGCGCAGAATTGTTCGACACGTTCGTCAGATGGATGTTTTTAATTGCTGTAATAGATAGGCTAGCCCAATCTAAAGAAAGTGCGGTTAATGAAATAGAAGCGTTATTAGAAGACTATCAAAAACTTATAAAAATCGCGAAAACCTCGAAATATCAAGTTAATAAGTTTCTAGAAAGTCTGCAAAGTTTATCATAGGAGTCTTTACTTTTAGTATAATCTAGAAAGGAGTAAATAGATAAAAACCTTCAGTAAACCACACTCCAAGGAAAAAATATATGCTTACATATATAATTACCATTATTACTCTTTCACTTATCATCACAATAATAGCTACTACTAAAGAACCCCAATATTCTTTCTCATAAAAAGAATGCACGATAAAAATTCCAATTATTACATTTATTATGAAAATTAATAAACCAATTATTAGATAAATTGAAGTTATCTCATCCATAGTCAAACTTAATCCAATAAAGAGAGGAGGTGCGATGAAAATAATTAACAAGCTTATAACAACTAAGAAGATTATCCATACTAAATTAACTAGAAACCCCCTTCTAAAAGAGCTTTCCCATTTTAGCTTTATCGCAAGCCAGTTAGTATACAGTGCTCTTAAAATTAATATTATTATTAAAATTACGATATCTACAAGAATACTAATAGGGTCCATAATCTCATACCTTTATTGATTTTTAATTTTGCTTAATTTTAATTATTTGTAGTTAATTGAATTGAAAAACATAAAATGAAATAATTTCCTCTGTTGTTAAAATAAGAATAATGCTTAATACATTAGCTACTATAATTCGAATGAAAACCTGGATCGAAATTACGGCTAAAGTTATAAAAATCGAGTCTTTAAGTTCGCTTTTATAAAAAACCTTGATTAGCAGTGCGATAACTATAAAATTTATAATTAACACCACTACCAAAATGATTACGTTAACAAATGCAAATAAATTCAAATCTGCGCCAATAGAATTTAAATAATTCAATATCAAACCGATCAAAAAACCTAAAACAAAGAACATAATTAAAAACCAGATCACATTAACTAATATTGCAGTTTTATATGGTTTACGACACTCGAATTTGTCTGTAAAAAATTTTGTTAAAAAAATACCTCCAAAAAGGATTATATAACTAAAAATAAAATATATAGTAATAATTATATCTGACATAAATTTATGAATGACTTGTATGAGTTATTTGAATTCTCTTCTTTAAGTAAATATAAAATCATTTATAAAGATTTTCTTAATCAAATCGCACTAAAAACCCCATTATATTCCCTATTACATTTTTGTGTATTTCTTTTGAGTTGTTCTTCTTATTAAATAAAAATAGACATACTTTTAATTATATATTAGTACCAAGATCAAGAGTTTTATCTCGGATTTGAATATCATCACTAATTTTGCTATTTGGGGCAACTATCGCATTATGTAGAACAACATTATCGCCTATTTCACAATTATTACAAACGATCGAACCATCAAAATGACAACCAGCTCCAATCTTTACGTTGTCCCAGATAACACTTTTCTCGATTACCGTATCCTCTCCGATTTCAACATGGGCTCCAATTGAACATAACGGTTTTATTTTTACTCGATTATGTAATTCTACAAATTCCCCAAAACAAGACGGTTTTTCGATAGATACATTTTGTCCCGAATTAATAACGCCCACTACATAAATTCCATCGTATTCCTCACCATTTGGGGTGATCGGCCACGAATATTTACGTAATAAGTCCCAATTTGCCCACAGATAAGTCTCAGCGTTTCCACAGTCAAGCCAATAATAATTTTTAACAAATCCATATAAATCGTAATTATTATCGAGGAGATAAGGGAAAACTTCCCCCCCAAAATCCATTAAACCCGTTTCTTGTAAGATACTACCAATCTCTTTATTAAAACAATAAATTCCTGTGTTTATTATGTTTGTATGCAAAAATAAATCGGTTCTTTGAGCCATACTACTTAAATACAGTTCCATAGGAGCAGGTTTTTCTAAGAAGAGATAAATTTTTCTATTTTGATCGAGAAGCACAACTCCATATTGACTCGTATGACTTTCGCTGGTTTTCATGGAA
>JABUBN010000519.1_pt1 | contig 11260 bp, 11 predicted proteins | sample 7240341 | NCBI WGS metagenome assembly JABUBN01 (sample SAMN07256345, study PRJNA390944) | subsurface metagenome | isolation source: Methane hydrate marine sediment | place: Pacific Ocean: Eastern North Pacific, ODP site | reverse complement strand
GAGAAACTCCTAGCGCACTGACTATCCCATTGGTGGCGCTTATCCTCTCTCCTAGTGAATTACCGATGGCTACTACCCAGTCGCCAACTCTCAATTTGCTGGAATCTCCTACGCTGGCTGCCGGTAGGTTCTCAGCGTCTATCTTGAGTATGGCTAAATCGGTTAGCGGGTCGGTAGCTACTGTATTTATATCCACTGGGAAGATTCTGCCGTCATCCAGGGTTACCGTAATACTCTCAGCCCCTTCTACCACATGGTTATTAGTTACAATAATCCCATTTTCATCTATAATCCACCCTGAGCCAGCGCCCTCTTGGGTGGATGGTCGGTTTAAAAAATCATAGGTTATAACTTCAGTATTAATAGCTACCACTGAAGGCTTGACCTTAGCCACGACATCGGCAATGCCGGGCAATACTGGAGCATTACTTTCTACGGTCGGTGAAGTCTCTGTATTAGACGGCACACAACCGCTGCTCAGCGCAAGGGCTAAGATTAGGATAGCTGAGATTACTAGATATTTTATATTTGCCCTTTTCATTGCTGATTTTATTATAGCATGCGGGCAAAATTAGAAGCAAAAATAGGGGAAGGGGCCAGGTATGACCCCAGCCCCTTATCTGACCATTTATGCTGTAGGTACCTTGGGTAGTTGAGCCAGTGCCTCCTTCACCTTTTCTTCGGGATACTCATAGTCTGGTAGTCTACCTGAGAGGTACTCATCATAGGCAGCCAGGTCGAAATGACCATGCCCACTATGAGCTATCAGGATGGTTTTTGATTCACCTGATTCCTTACAGGCAAGGGCTTCATCTATAGCTACCTTGATACAATGGTTTGGCTCTGGGGCAGTAATGATGCCTTCAGTCCGGGCAAACTTTACCCCAGCCTCAAAGACAGGGATCTGATATTCAGCTCTGGCCTCAACTAAGCCCAGCTTGTAGAGGTGGCATATGATGGGTGCCATCCCATGGTAGCGCAGTCCCCCGGCGTGAATGGGGGATGGAACAAAGGTATGCCCTAAAGTATACATCTTAAGTAATGGAGTAAGACCAGCCTCATCACCAAAGTCGTAGGCATAGGGTCCCTTAGTTAGAGTTGGGGCGGCTTGAGGTTCGACACAGATAATGCGCATATCTGGTCTCTTCCCGCTAATCTTGTCCCTGATCCAGGGCAGGAACTGCCCGGCGAAGTTTGAGCCGCCGCCGACACAGCCAATAATAATATCTGGGTAAGCATCAGCCATCTCCATCTGCTTCCTTGTTTCCTCGCCAATGATAGTTTGATGAAGCAGGACATGGTTAAGGCAACTACCTATTGAATAATGGGTATCATCACGGGTGGCGGCATCCTCTATTGCCTCGCTGATGGCGATTCCCAGGCTGCCAGTACAGGTAGGGTCTTTGGCTAAAACGTCACGTCCGGCTTTAGTATCTTGGCTGGGGCTGGGGACACACTTTGCTCCCCAAGTTTCCATCAAGATGCGACGGTAGGGTTTTTGCTCATAACTAATCTTAACCATATAGACCTTCAACTCGATGCCGAAGAACATACAGCCCATAGCCAGGGCACTGCCCCACTGCCCGGCTCCAGTCTCGGTAGTCATGCGCTTGGTACCCTCTTGCTTATTATAATAGGCCTGGGCGACAGCAGTATTAGGCTTATGGCTTCCGGCTTGGCTGGTTCCCTCGTATTTGTAGAAAATCTTGGCTGGCGTATCCAGAGCTTTCTCCAGCCGGTATGCCCGATGCAAAACTGTCGGTCTCCAGGTGTGGTAGATATGCTGCACCTCCTCAGGAATTTCAATATAACGCTCAGGGCTGAACTCCTGCATAATAAGAGCCATAGGAAATATGGGGGCTAGGTCATCAGGGGTTACTGGCTTTCCTGTGGCTGGATGCAAAACCGGTGGCAGTGGCTCAGGTAAATCGGGCAGAATGTTATACCAAGAAGTTGGCATCTCCTTTTCATCTAGAATAAACTTTGTTCTCTCCACTTTGTCCTCCTTTTTATTTTACTTTGTAGAGCTATGTATGACCTAATCTCTCGGCCCCAAGGGGCCACCACCACGACATAGTAAACATATTCTTACCTCCTTATTAAAAAAGCCTCCTACTCCTTTAAGGGGCAGGAGGCTTACTCCCACGGTGCCACCCTTCTTAGTCATCTCCAGCTATTAAAATTAGATGACCATCTTTATCAGGTACAGAGCTTAGTATGTAAAAAGCTTAGCTCTATACCCTGGGACTTAATAACGCTTCCCCGGCGGCAAAGCCTACTCATTTACCAATTTGGTAATTTTCGGTTTGCAGCTCCCAAGTCCATTCACCTTCTGCGCCAGCATCGGCTCACACCTTACCCGACTCTCTGTGCCTCGCTTGAAGCCTACTAGTCTTGTTCACAGCCTTTACTTTATTCTATTATTTATAAATATAACTTAATATTGATTATTTGTCAACAGTTTTTGGGCATCTAAGCTTTGTTCTTTTCAGAGATAGTAGAATCTGCTACACTAGTTTACCCTAAATTCCAATTAAAGGAGAAATTAGAGGTAAGTAATGAACTTGAAGGCAATGCTGGAGGCGGCGGCGAAGCACTATGGAGGAAAGACAGCTATCGCTTTAGGTGACCGCAGATTATCCTATGCCGAGCTGGATGAAGCCTCAAACAAGGTAGCCAATGCCTTAATCAAAATGGGGGTAAGCAAAGGCGACCGGGTGGCTATGCTATTACCTAATAGCCCGGAATTTGCCGTTATCTACTTTGGGATAACCAAGATTGGTGCCGTAGCTATTCCCCTGGATACTAAGTATAAAGTTGGTGAGCTAGCTTCCCTGTTTGACGACTCTCGGCCGAAGGTTATGGTGACTGAAAGCCCCTTTCTGGAACCACTAGTTCCTATCTTACCCAGATTTAATTATATAGAGCATGTCATAGACTTGGGTTCTAAGTATGAGGGGCGATTCCTTAGCTATCAGGAGATTATGGCTACAGGTTCGGCACAGAAGGTTAAAGTGGAGCCGGAGCCTGAGGATATAGCCAATATTGCCTATACCTCAGGACCTACCTTTCGTCCTAGAGGGGTTATGTTGTCCCACCAAGACTTAGTGACCGAGGCAACCATATCAGGGGATGGATTTCGGCAAACCGATGAAGATGTAACTGTTCTATTTGCTTTGCCTATGCATCACGTCGTTGGCTTGGTAATAATATTGCTGACTTCGCTTGCTAAGGGTAGCACGGTGGTAATGTTGCCCGGGTTATCTATCAGTGGTCTTATGGAGACTATTGAGAAGGAGAGGAGCACTATATTTATAGGGGTGCCCTTTGTTTTCGCCTTGATGGTTCATATGGCTGAGGAAGAGGGGGTAAAGCATGATTTGAGTTCCCTCCGCTTATGTTGTGTTGGAGGGGCACCCATGCCGACGGATGTTATGAAGCGATTTAAGCAACTCTATGGTTTGGATGTTGTTCAGTGGTGGGGTTTAACTGAAACTACTGCTCATGTTACCTGTCAGCCTGTCGATGGCACAGGAAAGCTTGGCTCAGTAGGGAAAGCCCTGCCTGGGTGGGAGGTGAAGATAGTAGATGATAATGGTAAGGAACTCCCCCTAAATCAATCGGGTGAGATAATTGTTAGAGGACCAATAATGAAGGGGTATTATAATAATCCTCGAGCTACCGCTGAGACAATAAGGGATGGCTGGCTCTATACCGGTGATGTTGGTAAGGTCGATGGGGATGGCGAGCTGTTCATTTTAGGCAGGAAGAAGGAGATGATTATCGCCAAGGGTCAGAATATCTATCCCAGCGATATCGAGGATGTGTTATATACCCATCCTAAGGTAGCTGAGGCAGCGGTAGTGGGGATTCCCGATGAGCTGCGGGGGGAGGTGGTTAGAGCTGTTATTAGTTTAAAGGCAGGGGAGGCAGCCACAGAGCCGGAGATTAAGCGATTTTGTCTTGAGCGCATAGCTAATTATAAGGTGCCTAAACAGGTTATATTTTTGGATTCTTTACCCAAAACTGCTGCTGGTAAGATTCGCAAGGAAGACCTTAAAAAGTAATTATTAACCTATCCCCTTGGGAAGGGGAGTCATAGATTCCGAAGGAGCTGCACCCCTTCAGATTTTCTTGCATAAGGGGAGATAATAGAAGGAGGCGTTAGCTTCTCTTAAACTCCCTTGGTAAATGACCTCTATTTGGTACTGTTCGGTTTTAGTGGATGATGGTGATGGCACATAAACAAGTATTTGCTCAAGTGAAAACATTAGTTGATTCAGGGATAAAAGACGTAGTTGAGGCACTTAATCGTATCCCCAACGTTTGGACTACGGATAGTTGTGAGGGCGATAAGGGCGAGTGTGCTGAGATAAGACTACACTATGGTAATTTGGTCAGCAGTTATAGGTCAAGTGCAGACTTTGCCCAACGTTTATACCTAGTTCTTATTGACCGTAGGTGTAGAGTAGATATAGCCCTAGAGTGGAGTTGTCCGAACACACTCTCGCCTTTCATCATTCTGTCTTTTCACAAGTCAGAAGTTAAGGGGATTTGCGATGCCTTGTCGGACGTTTAGGATGCACATGACGAGGGAGGCAATGGCGATAACAGGAATAACAAATAAACTTTGTGTTACGTACTGTCGGCACACGGTTTTTAGACCACACAAACCGTGCGATAGTGCTGTCTACAGAGTGTGGGCAACGCCCATCGGGGTACAAATGGTGTCTTGTACGTCTGCATTCACATTGACCGTTGGCTCGGTAAAGAACCTCCAGCTCTATCTGTTCGGTTATCCCCGAATTGTACACTTTATCACATCCTTTATATCAATATTGACAACTTACCTACATCGAGATAAGATGGAACAAACGAGATGGGGGCTATGGGAATCAAACCCATGCCGTCCGTTTTAGAGACGGAAGTGCTGTCGCTACACTAAGCCCCCCGACTATAAATAAGAGAGGATATTACGATTATCCTCTCTTATTTTCTAATCATACTAACCTGAGTTAGTGTTGGTCTTTCTTTCACACGTCTTGGCTTCACCCTCTTTCTCTTTCTTTTGCCTCTTATGGCATATCTGGTTGGTCTACCTATATCTGAGGAAAGAGACTTAATTTCACAATGGTCACCTGCCTGTAATGGATGAACAGACTAACCAACAACCTCTGGTTTGTTAATCTCATCAACAACTTAGATTGTTGGTATACTCGGTATACCGAAAAGCTTGACAACACCACTAAAAGAGTGATATACCCAGTATACTTAGTTACTATGGTATATTGTGATACACTGTAGTATACTGTATTATATAATATATAGGGAGGTGAGTTTCATGGTAACAAGCGGTCGTTTGTTAGATAAAGCCCTACATGCAGTGGGTGGCAAAGATGAGTTTGACCGTAAGTTTCGCCAGTATGGGGAGAGTGTATCTTTCATCGACAAGAATGCGGAACAATTGCTTAAACAGTTCGATGAAAGTTGGTTAGCAGTCTATAACTCTAAAATAGTGGCTCATGACAAGAAATATGAGAACATTGAGAAAGAAATTATACAGAAGGGACTACCGCTGGACGAAGTTGTAATAAAATATTTAACTAACCGTAAGATGTTAACTTTGTTCTGATACTGGAGTAATGAGAAGAGTAACTTGTACTCTTTCAACGTTTGGCTTTATGGGTATGCCTGCACCTGCGGTGCAGGCATACTGGTATATTCCTCGCCTAGACCACGGTGAATGGGTTCTTTTCCTGATAGACACTGGGGCGTCTGCCACATGCCTCAACGGAATTCATGCTCTCGGTTTGCAACAAAACATGCGGCTTAACACACTTACCGATTCCTTTGGTATAGGTGGCAACAGTCAGTACTACAATGAAAGAGCAGTTATAGTATTTAAGGATGACGATGGGCAATTGTTGGCTCGAAGGGTACAAATCGGCATACAGCAGATTCAACTTCAGCATTTAAATAACCCTAATACATTACTGTGTCCAAGTCTATTAGGGCGTGATATACTATACTTTTGTAAATTAAACCATCACCCCCCTAAGAATATTACGCTTGAGTTCCAGTGATTAACAGTTGTACCTCACACAATTCCTCGGTGCATCAGGAAAAGCTAAAGCCATTACCTTCCTTCTCTCTCTGCCAAAATACCACCAACGTCAACCGAACAGAACCCTCTATTTAACCCTATTGACAAATGGCGAAATATATGTTTGTATTTATACATAGTCTTTCTATGTATAACGATAAGCGAGGTAATCTAAATGGCACAAGGGCGTAGGTTAATGAGGGGTAGTACTGATTCCTTACTTCTTTACTTAATATCCCAACAACCGAAGTATGGCTACCAGATTATTAAGGAGCTTGAGAGAAAAAGCCAGGGCTACTTCAAATTTAAGGAGGGCACCCTTTACCCGGCTCTTCACCGTTTAGAAAGGGCAGGCTTAATCCTGGGTAAGTGGCAGGTGCTGCCTGGTAGCCGGCAGAGAAGGTATTATCATATTACCGATAAAGGGCGCTATACCCTCTTAGAGAAGAGGAACCAGTGGCAGGATTTTTTGGCAGCTATGAACCTAGTTCTACAACCAACGAGTACTTAATACGAGGCAGAGGCAGTGGTAACTGAATTAAATCATTACCTGGATAGTGTTAGAGATAATCTGAGGCTTGACCTTTCATCTGAGCGGGAAGTTACCAGTGAGCTTGAGACTCATATTGAGGATAGGCTTCAGGAGCTGAGGCAAGCTGGGCTATCTGAAGAGGAAGCAGCTAATACCTGTGTCAAGCTGCTAGGCTCAGCCAAGTTAGTTGCTCGTCAAATATATGAAGCCCATAGCCAGGGTACCTGGCGCCAAGCGCTATTAGCTTCAATGCCACACCTGCTTTTTGGTTTATTGTTTGCTCTGAATTGGTGGCAAGGTATTGGCTGGCTATTAGTCATGCTCGTTTTAGTGCTGAGTGTGGCAGTCTACGGCTGGTGGCATGGTAAACCAGCTTGGCTTTTCTCTTGGCTGGGTTACTCCTTACTACCGGTAGTGGTGGCTGGTCTCCTGTTACTTTATCTGCCTAAGGGGTGGTCTTGGGTGGCAATACTCCTTTATATCCCGCTGGCTTTATGGTTGCTATACCGCATTACAGTTCAAACCATAAAAAGAGACTGGCTATATAGCTCGCTAATGTTGTTTCCGGTGCCGATCATCCTCGGTTGGTTTTTGGCTGTGCAGTTGGAAGGTAGATTCCCTGAGTTTAGTGTAGAGCGCCTTCACGACTTGGCGCCATGGATTGGGCTAAGCTTTTTAGCTTTGGCGGTAACAGCAGCTACCTTCATTCGTCTGAGGCAACGTTGGTTAAAAGTAACCGTGCTATTTATATCGGGACTTCTAACTCTAATTATGGCCGCCTGTTATGCCGAAGGTAGACTCGGCTTGTCTACCTTTTTGGTTCTAATTCTAGTCCTGTTGAGTCTTTTCTTAACTCCGGCATTGCTGGAACGTAAGATAAGATATTATAGGCAGCGCCCAATAGCTTAGTGAAAAAAGCACGAATAATGGCGCAGGGAGGTCTGTAACGCAAAAGGTAGCCATTGTTACTGATAGCATAGCTTGCCTCACCAGGGAAATAGTGGCGCAGTATGGGATTAGGATTGTGCCTGTTAGCTTTTACTCCGAAGGCAAGGTCTATAAGGATTGGGTGGATATAACCCCGGCTGAGGCCTATGAGTTATTCCTGAAGAACCCTGAGTCTTTTAAGACATCAGCCGCCTCGCCTGAGGACTGCCTTAAAGCCTACCGCGAAGCCAGCAAGCAAACGAAGAACATCCTTTGTGTTACTATCTCGGCTAAACTCAGCGCAGTCTATAATGTAGCCCAAGGGGTTAAAGAGCAAGCCAGGATTGAGCTTCCTCAGACCTCCATAGAAGTATTGGACTCCCAGACAGCTACCGCTGCTGAAGGTTTTATTGCCTTGGCTGCGGCTCGGGCGGCGGCGGAAGGGAAGAGCTTGGCTGAAGTGATTAAGGCAGCCGAGGAAATGAGAGACAGGGTTAGTCTCATCGCCCTTATGGATACAGTTCGCTATGTTTACAGAACCGGGCGTATACCCAAAGTGGCCGCCTTGGCGGGCTCTATGCTTAATATCAGGCCAATATTTACTATCTCTTCAGGGGTTCCCCATTTTATGAACGCAGTGAGAAACAAAGAGCGTGGTATAGACCGGCTGCTTAAGATAATGAGCGACAAAGTGGGGCTAAATCCAGTGCATGTTGCCGTGATGCATGCCTATGCCCTGGATGAAGCCGAAAAGTTAAAGGAGCGGGTATCATCTGAGTTTAATTGTGCCGAGCTCTGGATTACCGAGTTTAGCCCGGTAATGGGCTATGCCTGCGGCGCTGGAACCCTGGGTCTTGCCTTTTATTCACAAGGTTAAGGGAGGAGTTTAATAGATTAAGTCTATAAAAGCGGCAAAAGCTGAACTTTTTTTAGGTAAAAGGAGGTTAATCAAAGGAAACTACTAAGTTGGGCAGATATTATTCTGGGCATTTGGGGAACAGAGGCGAAGGATTGGAAAGGAGCTGATAGCGGTGTGGGGTGCTTAAAGATTATTCTACTAAGTTCAACGACGTAAATTAAGGAGGTATAGAAAGGTGATTTTGAAATGGAAAACCTGGAACACGGTCTTAATTTCTCTTGGTCTGGTCTTGGTTATTTTATCCCTGGTTTGGCTGTTCGCTATCTTCCCGTCTATGGCTAAACTCCCTGCTGACCATCACAAAGTAATCAATTTTGAAGGTACCTATGAAGTGATGAACCCTGAGACCGAAAGCCTGGACGAAATCCCGGTCAATGTGGTGAGAGAACAACAGGCGACAGGAGTCCAGGATAATGTGCTGATAATTAATCAGACAGTTACCACTGCCCATGCACTGGCTGGCATGGAATTACCCCAGTTTGGACTAACCGAGGTACTGGGGGTAGACAGGTCTGCCCGAGCATATGTCGCCGGCTATGGGGACATGGAGCGAAGCGGTCAATTTTGCTTCCCTGAAAAGGTGGAAGAGAAGACCTACTCCATGTGGATACTGACCGCTGGGCGTCCCTTAGACGCCAATTTCACAGGTGAGGAGGATTTTCAGGGTCTGAGGGTATTTGCCTTTGAAATTAGTGAGCAAGATCTGGACATCGGCACCCAAGAGGGAACTGGCCTGCCTCAAGTTGTGGATGTAGTTGTTGATCTGAAGGTTGAGCCGGTGAGCGGGGTGACAGTATATACGGAGAGCGTTAATGCCATTAATATTGTTCCTGCGCCAGGCATGAAGATGCCGGTCTATGTTTCCAGCCTGAGGTTTACTGACGACACGATTGCGGATCTGGTTGACACGGCTAGGAGCGCCCGGAGCATGTTACTCTGGGCTAAGGTCTATGGCTTTTGGATAGTCATCAGCGTAGGCATTGTTTTAACGCTGGTGGGTGTACTGGGGGCTATCCGAACCAGACCAAGGGAAGTGGCCTAGCTAGTTTCTGCTGAAAAAGCTCCGAAGGACTTCTTCGGGAGAAAGAGATTTTCATGGCTAATAAGGTAGCCATTGTTACTGATAGCCTGGCTTGCCTCACCAGGGAACTGGTAGAGGAGTATGAGATTGGGATTGTGCCCCTCAACATTCACTTTGAGGGTAAGGTTTATAAAGATTGGGTGGATATAACCCCCTCTCAGTCCTATGAGTTATTTTTAAAGAATCCTGACTCTTGGGGCTCATCCGCACCCTCGCCTGAGGACTTCCTTAAAGCCTACCGTGAAGCCAGCAAACAAGCCAAGAATGTCCTTTGTGTTACTATCTCGGCTAAACTCAGCGCAACGTATGATATTGCCCAAGTAGCTAAAGAACGAGCCGAGGCGGAGCTGCCCGGGACAGCTATTGAGGTGTTAGACTCCCAGACAACCACTGCTGCTGAAGGTTTTGTTGTCTTGGCTGCAGCTCGAGCAGCGGCGGAGGGGAAAAACTTGGCTGAGGTAGCTAAGGCAGCCGAGGAAATGAGAGACAAGGTCAGGTTTTTTGCCTTTTTGGATACTGTCCGTTATGTTTACCGGTCAGGGCGCATACCCAAGATAGCATCGCAGGCAGGCTCCATACTTCATATCAAACCGATACTTACTACCTCTTCTGGATTAGTGCATTTTGCTGGTGTAGCCAGAAGCAAAAAGAGTGGGGTGGAGCGGCTGCTTAAGATAATGAGAAATAAGGTAGGGCTGAGAGCGGTGCATGTTGCCGTAATGCATGCCTATGCCCAGGATGAAGGTGAGAGACTAAAGGAGCGGATATCTTCTGAATTCAATTGTGCTGAACTGTGGATTACTGAGTTCAGTCCGGTAATGGGCTATGCCTGTGGCACTGGAACCTTAGGTATTGCTTTTTATCTGGAAGACTAGGGGCGGAATTAGACCTTTTATGGTTGCTAAAGTGGCTATCGTTACTGATACTGCTGTCTGCATTCCACAAGAGCAAGCTGCTTTCTAGTTTGATGGTGCTGAGTTATCTATCACTAAGGCTTGCCTCTTCAATCTACCCTTGGAAAACGACCTCACTTTTAATAATTAGTAAGATTTTTTCAGATTACCTAGCGAAATCAAAGGAAATACTCTATAATAAGGGGTGTGAAAAATGCTCAGCTTGTCTCTGATGTGCAGCGACTGATTGATAGCTTGGGGGAGTTTCCTGAGCTGGTAGCGGAGCCTGTCTTTATTGCCGTCAGTGGTCTACCCGGGACAGGGAAATCTTACTTTTCTAGTAAGCTGGCTGAGAGGCTATCATTCATTATTCTGGAAAGTGATGCCTTGCGCAAGGCTCTTTTCCCATCACCGAGCTATAGTCCGCAGGAGAGTTCACGCCTTTTTGGGGCTGTTCGCCTTCTTGTTGAGAGATTACTGAAAAAAGGAAATTCCCTTATTTTAGATGCGACCAATCTATCAGAGCGACATCGTGAATATCTCTATAGTATTGCTGACCGCTTGGGTATCAAGTTAGTCTTGGTGCGGGTTGAGGCGCCACCTTGGGTAGTGTATGAGCGGCTTAAAGCCAGGCGGGAAAATTTAGGGAGTAAATCAGATGCTGACTGGGCAATATACCAGAGGATGAAGCCCTCGGTTCAGAAAATCCGTCGCAACCATTATGCTGTGGACACCTCTCGTGATATTACCCCCGTCCTGGACAAAATTGTGAGGGAGGTGATACATTAGAGTTTCCCATTTAGCT
>JABUBN010000518.1_pt1 | contig 11265 bp, 21 predicted proteins | sample 7240341 | NCBI WGS metagenome assembly JABUBN01 (sample SAMN07256345, study PRJNA390944) | subsurface metagenome | isolation source: Methane hydrate marine sediment | place: Pacific Ocean: Eastern North Pacific, ODP site | reverse complement strand
GAGATCGGAATTCGATTCTTTGATCGCCTTGATCAACAACAGCCGGCTGCGCATAATCCAAAAGCTACTAATCGACAGGCTGATCCAGGCGTACGCGATCGCGGGTATTTTCGGCATATAATAATCGAGTAATTGCTTGATCGGCCCTGATAACTGTTTGGCCTCATCGTCCTGGAGCGCCAATTCCTCAATGGCCTGGCTTATGGCCCATAGCTCGAACGGCATTTTGACAATACCGATCAAAACATCGGGCGTAAGATTTTCCGGCTCGATGGGCGGCGGTTCTTTTCGCGGCCGGCCAGGTCCGCGTTTCGGACCATCGCCGGCAAGCTGCTCATCGAGCTGATCTTCAAATTCCTGGACCTTAGGCCCCGCCGTCGGGTGCGGCGTTACCTTTGGGATTTGATTCAGTGGATGGTATTGTTTTTTGACGGCCTTTTTTTTCTTGGCCTTTTTCTTGACTTTTTTCTTTGTCATTGCTCACCTGTTTAAGTAAATTCGTTAACATTGTATTCGCGTTATTGAGCATAAAAAGACACCGTTCCATATTGATATTGATTTTTATTAAGGCTATTTGGGCCTCATCTAAAAGAACCTTTATGCCGTGAATAGCTCTTCTTGTGTTCATAAAATCGATTCCTCATCGCCGTCGTTTCCTTCTTTTTATTTCTCTGCCTTGTTTGTCAAAATAAACTACATAGCCGCTCGGAAACAACTTCATTTTCTTACCCTTAACGATTACAATGACCGGACAATTCCTGCCGCGACAATAATCAAAAGCATCGTCCCAAAACTCAAAACGTTTATAAGATCGGTTCGTCTTCGTCTTCGTCATCGTTTTCGTCCTGATCATCTTCTGGCCCTGGATCAACTGGTTGCGTTGGCTGCGCGGCCTCAAGCAATTCGACACGCTTTGTTAAATCTTTAAGCGGTCCCAACTGTTTTATTTTCGGCCCCTCTTTTTTTGTGATCACAAAAACTGCATCGCAGTTTTCACAGGCGATCTCGTTACCGGTCCTGACTGCCGGCTGCCGGCAATTCGGACAAAACGTCGTTTCTGGATTTTCCTCTGGCATCTTGATTCCTTTCTTAAAAAATCACCGCTCCGATAATTAGTCCGATTAAGACTCCGCCTAAAAACAAGGCTAAAAGTTTCGACGCGTCAACATAGTCGCGTATCGTGTTTTTTAGATCGCGTATCATTTTTTACTGCCGCTACAAACAGGGCGGCGCTTCCTGGGCTTTGCGCTTTTGCAATCTTCGGGGCTGATCCCGATTTCTTCAAAGTCTGGAGTTATTGCGCCTTTGTCCACTTCAACTAAGAAAATCTTCATAGCACGGCCAAATTTCATCGGCTTTAAACCTTTATATGTAATGCGGACCCACTGGCCCCACAACGGCCTTTCTTTATTTGCGATCGCGGCCCAGAGCATTGCCGACATCCGGATCGCAACAGCTACATCTTCGCCGCTTTCTGAATACGAATGAATATGCGCACACCTGGCTCGGTCGTTTCTGTTGCGCTTATAACAAGGCCGAATCCTACCCTCGAGAGTTTGGCCTATATTTTCTTTTTTGAATGTAAAAATTGGTATGTCGCAACCGCAGCCGGATTCAGTTGAAATGGATATCGCTTTTTCGACGTCGCTTGTGTTAACCCCCTGCCAGTCGCGGGCTTTTTGTCTTTGTGATTCGCCAGGTCTTTTTTTATCGGTCCGTCCCATAATATTTCTGCGTAAATAAACGCTGATTTTGTGATTATAAGCCCTTTGTTTGTAAAAACTTACAACACATAACCATCATTCTCGGACGTTGTAATCTTTATTTTTATATCGGAAACGCCGCCCGATTTCAACAGTTATTTTTGAATTTTCTCAATTTTTTTTTCGAGCCGCCAAAAAATCCACAAGTTTATCGCTTCAAGAAAGGCTATGAGCGCGAAAAGTAACCAGAAAAGCGACGCGAACTCACCGACGATTTGAGTGAGAAGTTGTTTAAGCTGGTCCGGTGAAACCGCGTCTGATCCGGTAAGGGCGTTCTCGATGATTTTTTCGATTATGTAATCCATTGTGCCAGGTCCTTATTGAGCCGTAAGGCGTCGGGCCAGCGCTCCGGTTGTCATCTCTGGCAGAGCCGTATCCTCTGGCCCGACATTTTGGATTTTAGCACTCAGCCGTTAGGCTGTCAAGCGCAAAAATCTCAATTTCGCAGAAATTGTTAAAATAGTGCCGGCGTTTTTTTTTGAATTATTCTATTGACAAAAGGAAGCCGCCGGCGTAAAAAAGACGCCGGCTTCCTTACCACCGGGAAGCAAAAACTGGCCCCCAGTTTTTGATTCCCGCCACCCGGCCCTCCAGCCTACACATGAGTTTTTCCTGTGTCAAATAAAAAAAGACCGAAAAAACCGTTAAAAAACTGCGGTTTAATCGAAAAGAAGTGCTATTCTGTGCCGGTTGGTAAAAGTTTTTTCGCTGACGGGCCTGCTGTGGCCTCTGTTGGCCCTTGTGTGAACAGCTCCTCGAGCGCTACAAAGTCGATCCGTTTGGTTTGTGTTTGGCCGGCCCTTCTGAACGTGGCGACGATCTGCCTGTTTGGATCGTCAAAGCGCATAGCCAGGTTGGTGATTCCCATTGCCTGTAAGAGGATTTTGATATATGCCAGGTCCATCGTTTTCCTGAATACTATGAGATTTTGAGTCTGTCAACTATTTTGTTTGCGCGGTCGTAAAATTTATCGCCGCCCTGTGCCATCATTGCGTCGGCGATATTAGCTTTGACTTCGGACGTTGCCTTGTCGGGATTGTCTGAAGCCTCTATGCCTTTGACGATCGCTTTTGTGGTCTTTTTTAACATTCGATTCCTCAATTCTTCCCAGGTAATGACCAGGCCGTTTGCCAATATCACCCCGAGCGCTCCATAGAGTTTCCATTCGGGCGGGATCACCTGGCCGGCCGGCGACTCGAGTATAGCCTGTGCGCCCCCGGCGACGGCGTTTACGTCCTTAACTATCTCATCGCCTTCTTGCCAGAATTTATCGCAGCCGACAAAACACGCCACAATAATTACCGCAATCCAGAAAATGTTCGTTTTCCAAGCTTTCCAAACTTTGTTCATTTTGCACCTTTTCGTCATTTTGTCGAATATACCGTTGTCCAGGATCGCCCACACTGGACGATCTCTGTCTGTTCGATACCATAACACCTAACTTTTCAGCGTTACGGCTGGAGCTGCCGGCTGCCGGCTGAGCTGGTACCGCGGCGGACCGTAAATCCTTATTTATGAGCTAAAAATAAGGATGGGACATTATGGTCCATTTTACGATCGCTCTCGGCCGCTTTTGCCCGTAACGCGGTGTCACCGTCTGCGTTTGCGTCTGCGGCTCTTACTTATTCGCCAGCCGCCTATGACTTTATAGATCGATGTCCCTTTGGGCTTGGCCCGTTTGGCTGCGGATTTCTTTTTGTAAGTTTTGCGGCGGTTTCTACCAGTCGCACGTTTTCTTCTTCTTCTTGCCATAATTCACCTCATTTTAAGCTGCGATTATAATCTCCGGCCTCACCGGCTCCGGGAACATATAAAACGGTTCGCGAATCAGCCTGTCGATTTCGTAAGCAGATGGAGCACAGTTCCAAATCATTACATAGTCAAAGTCACCATCCGCATAATTTGCATTCCGTCTTCCGATCAATACAGGGCCCGCCTGGTCTTCAACTCCCGTAAAAACTGGGGCCTCATGGTCCGTATCGTCTATCTGTAACCCATTTAAATATATCTTTAAGCCTGATGACAAAACTCCGCCATCGTACGTCATTACAAAATTAACCCAAAGACTCTGGTAAATAGTTAAAGCGGTGTCATGCAGCCTGCCAATATATTTAGTGGTACTTTCGGTATAAAAGTTACAGTATGCTTTGTCGGTCCCACCGAGGAAGAATCGATATTCCGAATCGACCCCCGGAACGCCTTTTGAGACGAGAGGAAACTGTGTCGCATCGTTCATTTTTACCGACATGCTTACACTGTAAGGCATCAGAACAGGTGAGAAATCTGCATGATCTGCAATTACGATGTGCCCGAATGCTGCCTTGTTCAGAGCTATTGCTCCGCCGTATTTTCCCGATGTCCAGCTTACTCCGCCGGTAAGAACTCCGGTATGTCTCCGACCGCTCGAATCATATGCTTTAATACCGGAACCCTCATTTAACAGATAACATCCGACAAATCTATCCGCCGCCGCCATGCCTGGCATTGGCAACGTCCCCAGCAATGGTTTTAAGATTCGCATTAAGATACCGTCTTTTCCAATATGCAGGCTGATACGGTGATCGCCCGCCCCGCCGAATTGTTCAAAAAGAAGTCTATCGTATCGCCCGCCGCCGGAACGCCTTCATTGTGGGCTTTAAGTTGTATGTGGCCGGAACTTGCATCTGTCGAGAACACAAAGGCATCGGAAAAGGCCTCATCGATGGCTGGTATACTCACGCTATCGGCCCCCGCCCACTGGACCTGAATCTCATTGATCCCAAGCTGGCTTTTTCGCATTGTGTATTTGAAATTGATCCCGACGATCAGATTGAGCCATTCACCCGGCTGCGCTGTGTTGGTTAGATATAATTTTACAAATACCGTCTCGATCCCTACGCCTTTTCGCAATCGCAGGGCATCGTTTTTGTCCATATTGAGCTTTACACTTGCCGTCGCGCTCGCGCTCGAGCTTTCCTCGACGATCAGAAATTCACCGGCAAGCATTACGATTTCGTCCGTCCTTGCGATCGAAAGATCGATCCGGTGGTGAAAATAATTGTCCCAGCCCCTCTGGACCTGATCTTTGAGTCTTTCTTCCCAGTTTTTTATGTCCCGATCGCTTGTCAGCATTATTTCGATCTCCCCAGGATTGAGATCACAAGCGCAATCGCGGCGGCGGCGGCAAGACTCCCAAAGCCGACAACAGCGACCTTGGCGGCTGGCGATTCCATTATAAGTAAAATTTTGTCTAACGACATAAGTCCAATTACACCGGCCCCTATGATCGCGGCCCCGATGATCGCGGCTGTTATCGCAACGCCCACACCTGCCACCTGAGGATCATCCATCGCCGGCTCTTTTATTTGGATGTAAATACGACACGATTCGAGCCAGGCGGCAGTCGATAACTCAAAATCTCGAAATCTTTCCGCGCTGCGAGCCGCCACTCGATCAGTGCGATTTTGCGTCGCGGTTATGATTCCCATTCCCGCCGTTATATAGTGCATCTCGATTATGTCACCAGGATTCAACGGCACATCTTTGTCGATCTCGATTTTTTCCATCATTCTTCCCAAATTGCTACCCATTGAAAAACTGTTCCATTATAATTTGCATAACTATCACTACCTACTTGAAAACCCGTTGCTGTAAATGACTGTATAATATCATCAGAGTTTGCAGAATTTACAAAAAATTGTGCGGCGTCTCCAGCCAGAGAAGAAGGCTTATGACAACCCGCAATGGTTGAATTAGCTTTAATGACAACCCACTTGAAACTTTTTTCAAGCAAATTTACACCAATATCTATGTTCCGATTATCGATACCATTACCAGTATAACTACCAGTTTTAATCTTTGCCGGATGAAGTGCAGCAAACAAATCATCCACGTATTTTTTCAATGATGGATTAACTCTAAGTCCCATCATTACACCTCTGCAAATCCAATGTCCTGCCCCGCCGCCGTTGCGATTGCGTGAAGCGGCCCGCGATAATCGTCACCATCGCAGGATTGACCTGGCAGCAATTCAGCAAACCAATTTGCTGCCGTTACCAAATTGTCAAAACCGATATAGACGATACCTGTATTCGTGGACTCTGCCTGGATTGTAAAAGATTTTCGGTCTGCGTTTGCTGCAAGCACCTGGGCCTGGGCTACACCGATCGTTGCCTCTCCCCAATTTTCCGGCAAAACATCGCCCTGTAATTCATTAAGAATGGCCGCCGTATCTGCCAAAGTTGCCGACCTGTTATCGATAAGAGTCAGCAGCTCCGGTGCTTCTGTACCGTAAAGAAGGACCATCTCGCCGGCTTGACCTGGTGGCGTAGTTATGAGCAATTTATCGAATGGTGTTATAAGCCCTGTTTGTCGGACACATCGAAGCCCAGGCTCGCTTGTCTTGTTGACTTTTATATCGATATAATCAGTTGCATTCGGTGAAGACCAGACATAGTATATATTGCCGGAAATATCATAACGCTGGTCCGTTAATGGCACCGCAAGATTGATCACAAATGTCTTAGGCACTCCCATCGAGGCCCGGCGGACATAATCAATCTTCTTTGAAAAAGTACCGAGAATTTTGTCGAAAAATTCCATCGTTCGTTATTTCCTTAAAAGTAAAACCAGAATAATGGCGGCCGCTATAACGCCTACGCCTACTTTCACAGTCGGTTCGAGCTCGTGCTCTATCGAAAAAGCGGGCTGCTTTCCCTGCTCAAAGCCAAGATTGAACAGACCTTTGACCTGATCATATACTCCGCCAATCCAGACTTTGCCGGCTTTGACTGTTTCGGCCCCCTTTTCGACAGTTTCGTTGAGATGCTGGACGTCCCGGCCTTCTGGATACCCTTCACGCGGAGTTTCTGTGATAACTTCACGCGGCTCCCAGAGTTCCTTGAACTGATCGTACAACGTAGTGACTTTCTTCGTCTGGCCAAGTGCCCAGTCAAGACCCTCACCGAACGGATCCGCTTTCGGCCCCATAGCTTCTGCAAGCTGCTGGCTCTCGGCTGATTTGTAACCAACCGATAATTCTTCTTGATATGGACTATTTAACCAACCCGCTTTACTCCATTGATTTGATTCAATCATACTTGGATTTTCCGGTGCCGTTGGCCGAAAAGTCTGGCCTGTCCCCCCAGCCGCCTGGACGATTTCGCTCTTGACCGTCTCGCGCTGCTGAGCTGGAAAAACGGCACCCCAAACAGATTCGGCACCTTTGCCGATTCCTGATACTATATTACCCACTGCGTTCCAGCCGCCGCCGACCAGGTTCGCTGCCATTGTTAAAGCCATCTCATTTTTTCCTCAATAAAAAGAACGCCAAAGCCGCAAGTGCGGCGTAAATCAAATAGTTCTTTGTCACTGGTTTTGTTTCTGCCACTTCTGCCGGCATAAAAATCGGCTCGGGCTGGAGCTGCAAAGCCAAAAGATTCATTTGTTTTGTCTGCTCGAGCTCCTGGACGAACATTTTTTCTCTCAGCTCCAACTCCATCTCCGCCTTTTTTTGCGTAATCGGGAGCATAGCAAGCTGATGTTCCTGAATGGCCATTGATTCTCCCTTTAACTGACCATATGCCACCCGCCTTGCCCGGCTGCCGGAACCCATATCATTTTCTCCTCAATAAGAACAGGGCCAGAACAGCCAGGCCGATTAAAAGTATATAATCTGGAGCAGGTTTTGCCGCCGCACCTGTCCTCAAAATTACAGGAGGAGCCGGGGCACCCAGGACCGGCAAGGCTGATTTCGAAATCGCAGGGGCCGGTACCGGCAGAGCTTTCGCAGTCGGCGGGACCCCAATTTTCTCAGGCGGTTTGAATATCTGACCAAGACCAACAGCAGATGGTATTATATCGCCGAGATAACCAATCGTTCCTGATACAGCAGCCGGCAAAGTGCCAAGAATACCAGCAGTACCAATAGTCGCAGGAGCCGCCGACGCAGCGGCAAGCGCTCCCATTTCTCCACCTGCCATTACAGGGACGCCCGCCTGTCCGGCACCGAATAATAAACTACCGACTCCGCCGGCAAGTCCGCCAACAGCCGATGCAGCAGCTCCAGCCAAACCTGCCGCTCCAACGGCAGCTCCGCCAATAAGCGATCCAATTCCCACTACTGCTGCTGCTACTGGTGGCATAATACTTTTAACTCCATTTTGATTTCGTCAAAATAACAGACCATTTTTTCCGAAGGAAGACTATCTCTTATTTTAAGCAATGATTTTATGTTTTCACTTTTATCGTCTGATGCTCCGACTACTGCGATAAAATTCAAGCAGTCCGGCCAATCCTGATATACGGCAAAGGCTTTTATTTCGCCATTGTCGCTGTAAATCAATGTCGAATCTTTGTAAGTCTCGAACATAACCCGCAAACCATAGTCGCTGATTTCCCTGAAGCCCGGATGTTTCTTTGCGAGTTTTATAAGCTCATCGATCATAATAAAAAAGACGATCCACCCCACAGGCGGATCGCCATCGTAATTCCATCCATCCTTTTAACGATAACGAATATTTTTTAAGCCGGTACTGCAACCGGCGGACGAATCAGCTCAGTCAGATAGACATCGATGAAATCAGCGTCACCCACAGAAACAACATCGAGATTAAGCTCGAGACTTGACAGCCGGCTCGTATCGAGACACTCGGTGAGCCTGCCATCCTTGACAAATTCGAGGATATAATAGCCCTCGAGACTTTGTTCCTCTAACCTATGATTCAAAGCCGCCGCATCGCTTATGATTTCCGGTACTTCCATACTGAAATCGAGCCGGTTGCAAGCCTGCAAAAATCCGGCAATACGATATTTAAAGACCTCCGTACCGCTCTGCAAAGTTATCGCGTTTTGATTGGTGATATTGAACGGCAAGATCGTATTTACCTGGTCACCGTCCGAATGAGTCTTCAAAACAATCGAACGATAAAGGTTGGATACCGGCAAAAAGATTTGATGCCTGTTGCTCGTAGCAGTCACCTGGCTGCGGATCATATATTCCTTGTTCGTCATAAAGGCCGTTCCGGGCGGAACGCCAACAGATTCGACGGCCGAAACATAAAGAGCTGCCTCATTAACGGTCACACTGGCACAGTCGGTCGCATCGTTCATGATGTCCAGACCCGTACCCCAGGTCACTATCAATTCAAGCGTTGCAAGGCCGGCTGAATCGAGTAATGTATCGATGGGCCGAATCGCGTCCCACATTTCAAACTCAATCCGGGCCGCCACCATATGGACGGTCCCGGGAGTAGCGATGATCGTAAAGCCGTTAAGCCCTTCCGAATCTATAAAAGGTCGTGTCCCGTGCCGCATCTGATTGAGCCTATGTAACGACTCCATATCGTAATTTTTTATCACGTCCCGGCCATTTGCCCTGATTGCGATGTTCTTGATTAGCTGGGCCGGTGCGCTGTCCTTAACTTCACCCACGGAGCCGGCTTCACGCTCGATTTTAGCAATCAAAACCAAGTCCAGGCACCGATAGGCGTAATTGCGCGGAAGTGGAAGCGTCCGCGTCTGGTTCTCGGCATACTCAATCGAGCCGATTTCCCTTTCAAGAATTTTCATTTGTTTTGTCCCTTAAAAAGAGTTGTTGTTTGTTTTCCCTTGAAGGGACATTAAACCCTGAAAAACTTTTTGACGTTATCGGGCGCAAAGCCCAAAATCAAAAAGAGGATCACCAGGGCAATCGCCAATGTGATCAGTTGGTTAAAACTTGGTAACTTGAGTGCTCCTATTGCCATAATTCCGATCTCCTTAATAATTCGGTGGCAACCTGGCGGCAAACGAAAAAGCGACCTGGCATAGATCAAATTCCTTCGCCGCCAGGTCACTATGGGAGTATAAAATGGGTTATAATCTTTACCGGCTTATTTCACCGGATCAATTCTTTTCTGTCAATCATTTTTTTCGGGACCGCTTTTTCTTTGCGTTACGGCCAACACTTCGGCCGCTTCTGAGCCGTAACACCCTATCACAGTATTTTTTAAAAGCCTGGTGCAACGCTTGCTTGTGTGCTGGACCGCAAAAACCGTCCTTAACGGTGTATCCCTTCGGCTTATATTGAATCCCACACCACCGGCAAAATCTCTTTTGCGTATAAAATGTTCGATACATCGGCGTTCCTCTGCAGGGCGATTCGGCGCCAGCTCCCTGGCTTGGCCGTAACGCAAAAAAAACTTTCAAAAGCCCGATTTTTTTTCAACTAACGCCGGCGTCGGGCTTGTTTTCTGATGCAAGGCCGCTCTGAATGTCTTTTAAGATTCCTTCAAGTACCTTGTCGGATTGTATTTTTTGGATCAACATATCGTCCAGGATTTCGCAGAGCATACAACCCAACTCGACTTTTGCAAATTCGACGACATCGACCTTGTCAAGATTGCGAACTTTAGAAAACAGGTTCTTTCGGAATAGTGTTCTTGCTGAATTTCTGTTTAAATACCCTTCTATTGTTCTCATATTTACGCCTTTCCGATTTCGAGTCCATCTTTACCATCCTGCCACCGGACGTATTCGTATTGCTTAAGCGCATCGAGTTTCGCTTCGATCTCCTGGCCCAATAAGGTCCGCAGGTATTCTCGATCGCGTGGTTCGTTCGTATTGAAAACATAAATTTCTTTCGCCTGGCTCGTCAACAGCCGGTGGATTCCAAACGGCCTCTGCGTAACCCCGATCAGTGTTATGTTTTTGTGCCGGCCGCGCTGGACGATCGCGGCGAAAGTATCGCTGATTTGATAGGCCGTACAATAGCAGTCGATTTCCTCTACGAAAAAACAGCAATTCCCCAAAGTGTAAACGAGATCGCATATTTGCTCGATTTCAACATCCGGCTTGATCGGCCTGTAAATAATGCGAAATCGCTTTCGATATACCTGCCGCCAAAACGCCAGGAAATCTTCGTAATCTTCTGGACCGAATACTATACCGTCCGTGTATTCGCTCATTGTGTCGTATATTAGAAGACGCGGCTCGTTTTCGATCAGTTTCCTGGCAAGGAAAGATTTGCCGCTGCCGCGCTTCCCAAAAATCAAAATGATTTTTTTCTCGGTCATTTGGTTTTATATAATACTTGTTATCAAATCAGCGATGTAATCAAGGTGTGTCCCTACCCAGGTCCAGTTTTTAAGTCTTTCCTTGAGTTCGGGCATTGTATATAGCCACGTTCCGTTGTGTTCGGTTACGATGGTCGATCCTTGCTCTGCCGGATCAGAGATAAGGAATAGCCGGCCATCTTTCCCGCAGACGATCATTGACTTTGAATAGCTTGGCGACATCCAAATATTGCCACCAACATATCTCGAATCAGGTTTCATTCGTCTCCCTCTACAATTTTACCGGATCCCTTTTCCCAGGCATTTTCGAACCGTCCGGCGCCGACGGACGTGGGCCTCCGTGCCCAACGTCCTTATCGTCCGCCTGCGAAGATAGGGAATTCGATTCTTTGATCGCCTTGATCAACAACAGCCGGCTGCGCATAATCCAAAAGCTACTAATCGACAGGCTGATCCAGGCGTACGCGATC
>JABUBN010000517.1_pt1 | contig 11272 bp, 12 predicted proteins | sample 7240341 | NCBI WGS metagenome assembly JABUBN01 (sample SAMN07256345, study PRJNA390944) | subsurface metagenome | isolation source: Methane hydrate marine sediment | place: Pacific Ocean: Eastern North Pacific, ODP site | reverse complement strand
AACAGCCTAATTCTTTACACATCCTGATAATCTCAACAAAATACCTTTTTATCGTAGTTAAGTTGTTCTTTCGGAAATCATTAATCGTCCTGAAATCGGGCCGATACATCTGAGCAAGATACATATATGCAGTATCACTCTCACACATCCCTGCGATCTTTCTACCACTGCGATTACCCGTCGCATAACCATAAAATAAAAGCTTTAACACGATCTTGGGATGATAGGTATTCTGCCCCAAATCACTGTATTTATTCTCGATATCTTTTGTGTCCAATGCCTCTACTACGCCATCTACGACCCGGGCTAAATGAGCTGAAGGAACATAATCCTCAATCGAGGGCGGCAGAAACATTGGCTGTTTATTCTGATAAGGCTTGAATCTCGACATCTCTTTATACCTCCCGCGCTAAAATAAAAAGCTCTTCATTTATCTCACAGACTTTCTTTATCAACTCCTTTAAATCCTTATATCGACTCAAACTATCTTGTACCGCCTCGACTTCAGCTTTCTTTATATAACGCATAACCGTCTTACCCCGCACGCTCTTTGATAAAAAATATGCCGGATACTTCTTTTCCGTACCACACCGGCGCTTTAATAAAACTAAACTGCCTCTCATTATATCTCGATATTTGTACAATTCTCGCAATAGCTTTGCACGCTCTTTTTTTAAAATTCTCATTTTTCTGGTAGTTTGTTTATTCATGTACTAATTATAGTGAAAAAAATCAAAAAGTCAAGAGGTTTCTGAGAAAATAAAATTCTTAATGCCCTGAAAACCTATTCTCGGTCAGCCTGTGAAGATTTGACCCCATTGAGGCTATTTAGGTACATTTAGGCATTTAGGCCAGTGATTAATTAACAGTGTTGACAACTAAATAATTACGGATAGAATAATCAAAGTGATACATGATTGAGATTAAATGGATAAGGTCAAAAGTTAAGAAGGGTGAGTATTACTTTTCAAGGCACGGTGATTTGGAACGTCAAAACGAGAATTTATTGATAACTGAAGTTGAAGAAGTATTGCTAACAGGTCGAATTTTAGAGAAATATAAAGATACAGGAAGAGGTGAAAGTTGCATGGTCGCAGGATTTAGTGATTCGGGGAAACCTATCCATGTGGTGTGTGGAAAACGAGGAGATTATTTGGCACTCATAACTGTTTATATTCCAATGCCTCCAAAATTCAAGACACCTTATGAAAGGGGGTAAATTAATGAAGAAAGTCTGCAATTTTTGTGGCAATAAAAATTTCAGGAAAAAGAAAGTTCAATATATTTACAAGCACAATGGACACTTTTTAGTTGTGAACAATGTCCCTTGTGAGGAGTGTGAATACTGTGGGGAACAGTATTTTAAATCTGATGTATTGAAGACGATTGAGAAAGAATTTATGAAACTTTCTTCGTCCAAGAAGAAACCCAAAAAACAGCTTAAGGTACCAGTTGAGGAATTTGCTGAGTTAAAATAGATACTAAATTTATTAAATATTCAAAAATTTATGTGAGTCAGTGGGCTCAAATCCCTACATTCTACATACATGTCTCTTATTCTATGATTTTGAGCCTTGATATTTATTTTCCAAGCTGATTCTTAACTGTTTCGCTATTGCCATTTGAATGTTCCTTTTTTTTATACATTAATAATTGAGTCTAAACAAAATCTACTGCTTGTCAACTATAATCGCTTTACAAAGTACAACCTACGCTCTACGTTTTCTTCATAATTCTTCATTTCAATTATGCTCATATTTAGCGAAAGCAATTTTTTTATTTTTCTTTTTCTCCCATGCACCATTTCTTCATTTCTTTACGGACTTACGGAACGTTTCCCAGGGATCTCGAACATCGTGAGAGAGAAGTTTTATTGAGAAATAATCCGTGGGGTCGTGCCTTTCTTATATTTTGCTGATTAGGTCAGTCCATAACTCCGAATCTTCCTCCAGCTGATACACGGAATGATACATCAGTTTCACCATTACCTGAAATAATGATCCCTGGTTCAGCAAAAAGAGTCGTTCGTTGATTTAACAGGTAATTTAAACCCAACCCGCCTTGAATTGAATAGTGTGTCTGTGTACCGGCTCCAGTTTCATGAGTTTTAAGGCCTACCCCTGAATGGACGTACAATTGTAAACCTTTCATAGGGAGATATATAAATGCATCAAGTGATCCTTCGCGATTAAAATAGAATGTCGTGGGATCAAAACGGATTTCAGTAAGATTAAGTCTAAAGCCCACACTGCGTAGTGGGTTGACTACAACTTCAACACCGATGCCAAATTGGATATCTCCATTTATATAGAGACTTGCCTTTGGTCCTATTTCAATCAATGCTCTTTTAAAAATCTTGGCATCCACAGATGAAATAATAAACAGCATCGCCATTATTATGAAGAGTTTTTTCATCATTTCCTCCTTTTTATTGTATAGTTGATTATAATAAATGAAATAATTTTCATCTTATTCCTTTCAATTTTCATAACTCCTCCAAATAAATTGTATACAGATTTTGATATTTGTCAATTGATTTATATAAGATTTCTGAAAAAGACCAGAAATCTTGAGAGCGATGAATACTTTTTCAGAGTTCTCTACCAAAAATACTTGACAGGACTTAAATTATACAACTACACAGGGATGAAAACTACTGTGTAGTTCAAAGTTTTAACGGGGGAGAGGGATTTGACCTCAATTCACCACAGAAGAAGAAATTATCGCAGAAATAACCTTTAAATCAACCATAAAAATTAACATTTCCGCTTAGTAATATCAGTTAATATTTCTGCTTAGTAATATCAGGACAAAATCCGGGATTGACAAATCCTCTATTATAGGTATAATTCCGTAAGGAATAGAGAAGGTATAAAGACTTGCAGAGGTTTTGTCCTCTGGAGGTTTTTATACCTTTTTTGTTTTTAAAATCAGTTGTTAGTACTAAGTTATATAAGGTGTAGTTAAAAGCAAGATTTTCAGAGATAAATGGAGAGGAGGCAGTGATGAGAGGGATTCAGGAGCGTTTATTAAAACTTGAATATTTAAGAAAATATCGGGCAGAAAAATATACTCAGTTTCATTGTCAAATATGGTGTGAATTGAATCCTGAATATTTTAGGAAATGGCGTAAAAAGAATCCGGATTATGCTAAGAAAAACTCTAAAAAATGGCGCATGGAAAAACCTGATTATTCCAAGAACTATTCTGTAAAATGGCGTGACGAACATCCGAATTATTTTAAAAAATATAGAGAAAAGAATAGAAAGAAATTACGCAAATACTGGAGGGAATATAAAAGAAAGTTGCGTGCAAAGGTTAAAGTGGGAAGCCAAAAGTAGAAAAACTAAAGTTCCTTTTCATCTTGCATTCCCTTATTGTTATTTTTTTTCAAACTCTTCATTTTTTTTGGATATTAAATAGTACATTATTACCGTTGTTAAAAGATAATGCCCACCCACCATCAACCACACAAAATTTATATCTCTACCTTTGAGCCAATTAGTCATTTCTGTTACTGAACTAGCTATTCCTACACCCAGATGTAGACTTATCCATGTTTTATTTACAGTGCTAGAACCCATTTTCTGTTCAGTAAATACATTATAGTATAGTAAAAATAAAACAAAATCTAAAGTGCCAAGTAGTAATAATACAATACCAGGTGTAAATAATATCATAAATCTCCTTGACTATATTAAACCAGCTAAAAGTATCGCTATAGTCTCGAGTCTAACGAAGTTAGAGAGAGGAAGCATTGAGATGATTTGACCTCATTTAACTTTATTTTACTGCATTAGCAGAAGGTAAATTGCGATTTCTTATTTCCTCCAATTTTTTTTCAACACTACGTATATAGCGTGCCAATCTGAATATAGTCCCCCCTTATGAGTTTCTATTTTTCAGAATCAGTTTGGTTATCAGAAGGCACTCGAAAACGACCGATGATCTCTGATTTTCCGTTCGATTTTTTCTTAACAGCTTTAAACTCAATTCGAGCACTTATCCAAGTCACCGAACTATCATCGTATATCTCACGGAGTATATTAGAGTAGGAACCGATTGTTTTAGCTTCAAATCTTATATTGCCAGATAGAGTGTCATTATTCATTGTATGCGCAACCAGGTATCCATTTAATTTTGTAGCTAAACCAGTTTGTAATAATCCACTATAAAGTTTCTCATAATAGAAGCTAATCATTATTTCATCAGATGAGAAATAAATTGTATCATTAAGATTGAAAGAATCTAACGCCATAAATAAACTAAATCTTTCTGCTCCTGCTGTTGAATATGGTAAAGGCTCGTAAAAACCATTTAAAAAGAAAACAGTTTTTCCACCATTATGAATTAAATTGACGACAGTCACAAGATTTGAAGTTGAATCAGAGTAAGCGACGGTTGATTCAATAGCAGCATTTTGTAGATATTGTGCATGAACATCATAGAAGTGAACGGTTTCATCGTAATTACTTTCGATTTTTAATCTTGCTCCATCACGTATTATTAATTTAGGTATTGTGTATTTAACACAACAGATACAAGAGATAAGGAGGGTAATTGCAATTAATTTTCTATCTTTAATCATCATTTTCATTTTAATTAGGAAATCTGTAATCCCATGCTCGCCAAAACAGATATGTAATCAGCATACCTCGCCAGTGATTGACTTGCTCAACAGCTACAGCTTTCCCAAAAAGATCTATTTGAACTGAATAAGCAATAATTTCATGGTTAGTCCAACCTGGTGACCATGATTCAACATTTCTATATCTAGAATCACTAAAAGCTAAAAACTTGTGTGTGGCTTCATGGGCGAGAACGGATGTGAACAGCGTTAGGTTATCACTTAATATATTGTTCATAACAATTGTTTTATCATAAGTAGAAGTAGTAAAACCACCTATATTCGGATCCATCAAAGCTTCGTTCCATATCCAAATATTAATATTATTTGCTTTTATCCAATTCCCAATATTAATGTGCCGCCACCCACTCCAGGTAAGGACATCCCATTCCATCATACTCAACCAAAGTAATGCTTGCTTAACCAAAGGATCATTGCAGTAATAATCCCAACCAGTTCCCCAGAAATCAGGATCCATCTGGGCTGAATTACCAAAAAGTCCCCAATTATAACCTCCATAAAAAGGACAGAAGGTATCGTTGGTGCCGTGGGCTCCATAATCAGGATTTTCTCGAGGCCACATTGTTTCACCGGTCGGGTCAATAAATACCAATGGGCAGTTAGCACAGTAGGCGTAGGGCGATGCTGTAGGACTGTTTTGTGGGTCAAGTGTCGTGAACCTGCCGATCTCTGGGTCGTAGTACCTTTGGCAAAAGTAGTTCAAGCCCATTTCTGAATCAAATTCCTTGCCCGTAAACCCGTGCGTATTATTACTGCCTGCGGTCATTTCTCCAAAAGGATAATATGTTGCGCTCCAAACTGTTGAACCTCTCTCATCAGTCATCTTTCTTGGGCTGCCCAGTGCATCGCAATGATACCAGTGTGTGTCCGCACCCGCAACTTTAGCAATGTGTAAACCGCCCGCATAAATATATCGAGCCAGCACGCTTCCATTTGGCGCATACTCAGCTATTGGATTAATGCCATTATACAGGTAATATATCGTGTAGTTTGATGTCATACCATCACCCAGTGGCGTACTTTCTCCATAACCATTTATCTTTCCACCAAAGGTTTCTTTTGTACCCGGGAACACATCAACTGCAGATGAACCACCCTGGAACAGGGTATCGAGGTTAGGAGGTTGAGAAGGTGCGAAGGTTGCAATAGTATAGCGAATAGCATCGGGATTATTGATGAGCGATTTGGAGATTTTCACTTTTATTATTCCACTGGGACCCGGGGTTTTCACGACCAGCATACCAAAAGGTTTTGAGATCTTTGAGTTATTTTGATTATAATAACCATAGTCATAATCATTCACGTAAATACAATATTCCCACGCACATTTCTTAGACACTTTTGTCATCGTATCCTCTGGTAAACTAATTCTACCTGAATTATCCATGGTGTCAATATCTAAGGTTATGAAAAGATTTAATCTACCTGGCTCATTAAAAATATGCCGGTGAATAAGTGTGAAGTCTAAATACTGAGGTGAATTTTTAATATGGACCTTTTCAATGTCCCTGCCTTTATTATAAATACTGTCAGCTGTTGTGGGGTCAAATCTAAACATTTTACATTAGCCTCTTCAGCTTTGCTTCAACTTCAGCATATCTCTTTCTAATTCCTACATCCTGTTGCATCTTCTCTTTTAAACGCCTCCGCAATTGAGATACGGACATATAGTCTATATCGCCCAACAAATGACCAATCTGCGCCTGCGTTATCTCACAATATTTGTATAACAATTCCGCCGCTATCCCACGCATCACTCCATTTGACTTACGCACCTTCAATGACTCTTCACTAATCCCACACTCCCTCTGCAATATCCCCACTACTACCTCAGGCTCTAAGGTACTAACCACCAAATCACGATATGATGGCTGTTCGCGCACTGAACCACGCTTTAAAAAACGCTTTGCTTTGCTGGCAAAATTAGCATCACCCAATATTATTCTATTCTGCACATGCTTAAAAGGATTCTCAATTCCTCGTTGCAACCCCCCAACCATAAAATCACGATATTCACGACGACCACCAACCATTGATAAAATCAAGTCGTAGTCAATCATTGGAATTACACGACGCTCACTCACATAACCAGGTAAACTGCTCCATTGATATCCTTTCGCATGTTGCCACTTATCCTGATAATCCAATGACCCCATCCTTCTCACCCGCACACTATTCAAATGAAGATACCGTGATACCTCAAGCAAATAGTTGTCCGCATCAACTAAATATGCCTTATATCGACCCTGATACAAATTACCACAACGATTATGACGCCAGTTGAACCAACCTGTATAACAGATATTAAAATGACGCATAAATTCAGAACAATTCGCCTTCCGGGTTTGAATAAACAAATGAAAATGATTGTTCATAAGAATGTATGCATACAAAACTACCAGGTAGGTCTCTAATGAATCGGTAAGTAACGCAAGAAATTTGTAACGGTCCTTGTCGTCAGCATAAATACGTCGGCGTTCAATACCACGACAGGTGATATGATAGAAAGCACCCGGGAAATGAATCCGCAATGGTCGCGCCATGTACTCATTATACTCGCAGTTCCCTCTATGTCAACCACTAATGTAAAATGTTTAGATTTGACCCCAATTACCACAATTACCACCCACCATCAACCACACAAAATTTAAATCTCTACCTTTGTTATATATACTATCAGGACCCTGTGTTTTTATGCCCAGATCATTTGAACTATCTAAAAATAGTGAGCCAAATTCACCACTACCTTTTGGATCATCAGTTATATGATAGTGTTTTTTTACTCTTAAACCCGAAGCATTATACGCAAATTCAATTTGTTCGGTTCGTTTTTCATAGTGGCAAGAATGGGATCAAATCTTGAATCTTGAATACTGTGACCAGTTGGTAATTTTTGTTGCTTAAAACGTCATTCAAGATTCAAAATTGTACCCCAATTACTATATTGTCTTAAATGACATACCTTAGAATGTATAGAATACGCAAGCCTGACCCTATTGTCCCCAGAAAAAAGTGGTAGTAAAGACAATGAAATTGTACGCCATATGGAACCCTATGGGTGTTAATAACGATTTTCTTTCGCAATACAACCATAACTGTACTACCATATTTAGAAAAAAAGCTATCAGCATTATTTCAAAAGAGTCAAATCTCATTATCTTGCCGATGTGTGCTATCATGAAAAGAGCGGCTGTTATCACTATCGAAAATTGCAGACCAACTTTTCTTGCAAATGCAGTAAAAATTAAACCAATAAACAAAATAGATTCACCAATCGGAGCAATTATCATTGTATCAATAAGGCCGAGCAATAATAGCATAAAGGATTGAGAATTAATAGTTAAATCGCTGGTACTGATCGGTACAAGGACCATTTTGAGTAGGGTGACAAGCAATAACCAACAGACAAAAAACACAGAACCTGCGAGTAATCCTATAGAAAAATTTGGCATCCAATTTTGGGTTTTCAATCCTATATCGGATAATTTACACTGTCTACCAAATTTAATCCATACCACTGGTATTATGATTAACGATATGATGGTACAAATTGTCCTCAAGCATGAAAATGTAAATTGCGAAGATTGTGACATTTCAAGAAAAAAGGATATTATATCCTCCGGGGTACTGAAAATGTGGTGGGAATTCATTGGCAACATAATAAGAACTGCGATAATGCCTATAATAAACGCAAAAACTGCTCGTATTGCAACTACAATTACTATATCTATTATACGTAGATTAATATCTTTAATATCTTCTTTAGTTAACACTTACCTTAATTCCTTAATCAAACACTATTAAGTTGATAAATCTATGCGAATTAAGTGAACGATTTCTATTACGGTACATCAATGCAAAATCGGGCAAGATTATTCCTTTATGCAAGAGATTGAGTAGAATTTAATAACTTTAAACCATAATACTTATTTACTCAATTAAAACACATAGAGAAACATGCCATTGTAGAATTTCATAATATATTTTTACTTTGCTAATATCTTTTAGAATAAGTTCAGTCCTTTCATTATTATGTAGAATCCAATGATCAAGCCTATGATAGCGACAACTACTCTCACAATTCGCGCGAATTCATATATATCCTCACCCCACCCCATTCCTTTAGGTAAAAGGGTTTTTTGCATTCGTCTTGTCATCTGTTCTAGTCTGCGTCGGAACAACAGCAAAAGGCCACATACAATTACAAGAAATATACCAATTTCTATACTACGCATATGTAAATAAGTTGTGATTTATGTCCGAGCCTTGATGCGATTGCCAACAATCTGTCACTTCATCATACCCAGCAGAAAAAGCACATGCTTTGCCAAAAAGCCATATAATCATGGTCTAATCCATTATATGTCAGAGACAAACTACGGTTTAGGTGGACGCCACCAATGCATTCCACTATAATGACCATAGGTACTCCAAAATTCATTTACCATATGGTTGTATCCAGACTCCATCGAGCTATACCCAGATGAGGTCAATCCAATTATATCACGACCATAAGCACTTCCCAAACCAGCAGGAACACTCACATATGGATCAGGAACAGCACTAAGAAAAGATAACGCAATTTCCGCTTCCGAAAAAGCACCTTCTGGTGACATTAGCATCCCTGCTGTACCCCCAATACCACAAGCAGCACCTATTACTATAAATTCGAACTGTCCGGTTAATGCACCGGCAACAATCATTACAGCACCAATACTGGCTACTGCTTTACTAGGACCTCTATATTGTGGAAAATTTCTAGCTGGGGCGGGACGCTTACCACCGCTTTTGCCTGAACCATATCGTTTCCTTCCACCACCCTTTCCGCCATGAGGCCAAATTCCCTCGTACCCACCTTCATCTACATCAGACCCCAGACTTAGTATGCTTTCCAAATACGACATCCACCTTGGATTCAAAGGCGAATTCCAGCGCGGAGCGGTGCATACAACTCCTGGGTCCACCATGGGTCCATAATCTGAGTCATCGACTATCACCTGGTTTACCAACCCAAGTGGATCAATGTATTTTAATGGGTTCCCTATACAATAGGCGTATCTGTTCTGGGATTGGGGAAGCTCAATGTAACCTGCAAAGGGGTCCAGTGTCATAAACCTGCCAATCTCTGGATCATAGTATCGCTGGCAAAAATAGTTCAGTCCCATTTCTGAATCAAATTCTTTACCTGTAAACCCGTGCGTATTATTACTGCCTGCGGTCATTTCTCCAAAAGGATAATATGTTGCGCTCCAAACTGTTGAGCCTCTTTCATCAGTCATCTTTCTCGGTGAACCCAATGCATCGCAATGATAATAATGTGTATCTGCACCGGCAATCTTGGCAATGTGTAAACCGCCCGCATAAATATACCGTGCCAGCACTGACCCATTTGGCGCATACTCAACTATTGGATTTATACCACTGTACACATAATATATTGTATAGTCTGATGTCATGCCATCACCCAGTGGTGTAGACTCTCCGTATCCATTTATTTCACCACCAAAGGTCTCTTTAGTGCCCGGGAACACATCCACTGCTGATGAACCGCCCTGGAACAATGTATCGAAGTTAGGAGGTTGAGAAGGTGCGAACGTGGCAATAGTATAACGGATTGCCTGGGGATTATTAATGAGTTGTTTGGAGATTTTCACTTTTATTATTCCTGAAGGACCCGGGGTTTTCACGACCAGCATGCCAAAAGGCATGGATGTCTTAGCACCATTTGTTTGATAAAAACCATAATCATTATCTTTAACATAAATACAGTATTCCCATGCACATTTGTTTGGCACTTTGGTCAAGGTATCCTCTGGTAATGTTATTCTACCTGAATTCGGGATTGTGTCAAGGTCTAAAGTGATGAATATTGCCCAAAAACATTATTCAAAATTCAAGATTTGATCCCCAATTACCCTCTTATTTCCCCCTCACCTCTATCCTCTCCCACCAGGGGAGAGGAAATAACTATTGTGCTCTCCCACCAGGGAAGATTTTGAAAATATTATGCCTAATTGTCGTAGGCAGATGCCTGCTCCCACAGATTATTATTAAGCAACATATTCTTTTAAATAAATTTTCATACTAAATAAGTAAATTTACATAATTGTAATAAAAACTTCAGTAAATACAAGGAGATGTTTTTTTTATTTTTAACAGATTTAAACGGATATTCCAGAAAACAATGAAATTTCGGGAAATTTTGGGGATTATGGTTTTAACATAATAATTTACCTCACAAGCACAGGGGTTATCTAAATGCAATTTGCTATTGATTTCAAGAATTATTAGAGTATAATGTACTATGAATCTTTTGTTTTGTATATTAGTACTATTTAATCAGACTACTCAAATTGATACTTCAGAAATCACTTTTGATTTTAAGGATGCTGATGTTAGAGACGTGCTGCGGGCAATAGGTATACAGGCGGGAGTAAATATCGTCGTAGATAAAAGTGTCGAAGGTAAGATTACAGTTCATCTTGAAAAGGTTAGTTTAGAAGATGGACTTTCTATGATGCTTCGTGCAAATGGTTTTTCTCTGGAAAAGCGAGAAGATTATTACTTTGTTAAGAAGATGGAAAAAGAGCGAATAAAAGAGATTACTGCAAGCAAAGACCGTAT
>JABUBN010000516.1_pt1 | contig 11274 bp, 7 predicted proteins | sample 7240341 | NCBI WGS metagenome assembly JABUBN01 (sample SAMN07256345, study PRJNA390944) | subsurface metagenome | isolation source: Methane hydrate marine sediment | place: Pacific Ocean: Eastern North Pacific, ODP site | reverse complement strand
ATTTCAGTCACTTTGTTTATGGCAGGATGTGGCACACTGTTATTTTATGTTATAACAAAACGTAAGGTACCGGCATTTCTTGGGTCATCATTTGCTTTCATCGCCCCTATGTTAGTAGTTGCTGATAAATTTGGCTTGCCTTATGCTTGTGGAGGTATTGTTGTTGCGGGTTTGTTGTATCTAGTTCTTTCAGGATTAGTAAGTGTATTTGGTGTTAAAAAAGTTTTAACCTTCTTCCCGCCTGTGGTGACTGGACCGATAATTATAGTTATCGGATTGAAATTAGCACCTGTCGCCATAGATATGGCATCAGGGAATTGGGGACTTGCTTTAGTAGGATTTGCCGTGGTTACCGCTGTAAGTATATACGCAAAAGGATTTTTTAAGGTTCTACCTGTTCTTACTGGAATTTTTGTGGGTTATTTGGTTGCTATGATGATTGGAGTAGTTGACTTTACCCCTATCGCAGAGGCCAAATGGATAGGGTGGCCCCAGTTTACAGTGGCAAAGTTTAATTGGACTGCCATAATGATTATTGCCCCGGTTGCTATCGCTACCATGGTTGAGCATATTGGTGATGTATTGGCTATAGGTGCAACTGTTGAGAAAAATCTTGTTGAAGATCCGGGTTTACACAGAACTTTAATTGGAGATGGACTGGCTACCTCACTATCGGCAATGTTTGGTGGACCTGCTAATACGACCTATTCCGAAAATACAGGAGTACTTGCCCTTACCAAAGTATATCATCCAGCTATTATGGCGATTGCCGCAGTATTTGCAATTATTCTTGGGCTTGTTCCGAAACTCGGTGCGATTATTTCTACCATACCCACCCCTCTTATTGGAGGAATTTCTATAGTTCTTTTTGGTATGATTGCCTCAATTGGAATAAGGACAGTTGTGGAACACAAAGTAGATTTTTCTCGTTCAAGAAATCTACTTATTTCAGCGGTTGTTCTAGTTCTTGGTCTTGGTGGAGCAGTTTTATCTATACCTCTGGGTGATGCTAAAATTGAGATAGCCGGAATGGCCTTAGGTGCAATAGTAGGAATTATTCTTAATAAGATTTTACCAGAGTAATTTAAAAGTATTCCCGTTTCCTAATATAGTATAAGAGTAAAAAATAGTTTATACCATAAAATAAAACTTTATGGAGTAGAATTATTATAAGGTATTATTTAATTCTTTTTTGGGCAAGAAGAGCTGCTTCCCAGATGGCTTCATAACCTGTGCATCTGCAAAGGTGTTTGGAAAGGGCTTCGCGAATCTCTTCCTCCGGGGCATTTGGGTTTTTTGTGAAAAGACCATAAAGTCTCATAATTATTCCCGGAGTACAAAAACCACATTGGACAGCTCCCGTTTCAAGAAAGGATTTTTGAATGGGGTGAAGTTCTCCATTTTTCTCGGAAAGTCCTTCGATGGTGAGGACTTTAATTCCTTCCAACTTATTTTTTCCTCTCAAGGTGCAGGAAGTAACTGCTTCACCATTTACAATAACAGTGCAGCTTCCACATACACCGTATCCACATCCCTCTTTAGCTCCGGTTAAACCTAAGTGTTCTCTAAGTATTTCAAGGAGGCTTTCTTTTCCGGTACAGGCAATTTTATGTTTAATACCATTTACAGTCATATTGATAATTTCGGTCATTTAAGTCTTGCCTCCCATCACCTTCAAAATATCTTCCGAAGTTACCGGGATATGGAAGAAATTATGACCTATTGCATCAAATAAGGCATTAAGGATAGATGACGAAACAGCGACCATTGGATGTTCTGCAATACACCTTGCACCATAAGGTCCTCTAATTTCCGGTGTTTCCACACAGATTACAACTTGTTTTCGGGGAGCATCATTTATTCGGGGCATTTTATACTTCACCCATGTTGCATTAGTTATCTTCCCATCTTCAGAGAATTTAATCTTTTCTTTGAGGGTTTGACCCATACCCATAACTACTCCTCCGACAATCTGCCCCCTTATCATTTGTGGGCTTATAACTTTTCCCACATCAAAAGAGGAAATAAATTTGTCGACAATAATTTCGCCGGTTTTTTTATCAATTTTTAATTCACATCCCTGGCATCCGAAGGTCCAAATTCCTCCGGCTGAACCCATACCAAACTTCGGATCAGGGTCAGTATATCCGGGAAGTCTGTCTCCGGCGGTTGCTTCTGCAACTTCTCCCACAGTTAATCCATTTTCATACATATAACCCCTTACTAAATTTTTAACGGCAATTCTTTTATCCGGATCGGTTTTTAGATATACGAATTCTCCGTCGTATTCTAAAGAATCAATTCCGAATTTTAAGATAGGAGCAGCATTCTTTTTTAATATTTTAATAGCTTTTTCAGCGGTTTTAACAATAGCATTCCCTCCCCGGTAAGTAAACATTGAAGCAACTGTTTGCCATTCCCAGGGGGAATGTTGAGTATCAATTTCGCGAAAAATACTAATCCGTTCCAATGGAATTTTTAAATATTCTGCAGCAATTTGACGGATTGCTTGCTGAGCACCTTGTCCCATGTCCACACCACTTAAATTTACCTGAATACTACCATCGGCGCAGAATTTTATCTGGCAGCAGGAAGCTGCATTAGGTGCTCCTTTTGGTGATTTCATCATAGCTGCAATACCTCGCCCATAAATATATCTATTGTCCTCTTTGGGTTTAGGTTCGGAGAAGAGTTCTTTTTCAACATTTTCAAGACATTTAAAGAGGTTACCATTATAATCTCTGATAGTCTCACCCAGGGAATTCTTTTTTCCTTCACAAAGGAAATTTTTTCTACGTAATTCGGAAGGAGACATCTTTAGTTTTTTAGCCATTAATTCAACAAGGCGTTCGGAAATAAAATTCCCTTCAGGGTGACCATAACCTCTGTAAGCCCCTACCGGTGGTGTATTTGTATAAACACCATACGAATCGACATGGCAGTTATCTATAGAATAAGGTCCTACTGAATTGTGGCCTGCAACGGTTACAATATTGGTTGCTGTATCACCGAAAGCACCGTCAGAAAAATAAAGTTCAGCCTGAAATGCTGTAAAAGTCCCATCTTTTTTGGCACCAAGTTTAGCCTGTGCTTTCATACCGCGGCCAAGAACCGTGCTGGTCATAACTTCTTTTCTACTGCAAACAAATTTTATGGCGTATCCCGGTAAAAATTTGGCAGCATATATAAGCATCGGTTCGATGGTTACATCTGATTTACCTCCAAACCCTCCACCAAGATAAGGGATATGCACCCTGACATTAGAATGGGGAAGCTTAAACATATCGGCTATAACTTGTTGAAGCACAAATGGCGCTTGTGAAGTAGCCCAGATTTCAACACGGTCTTTTCCTTCCCACCTGCAAATTACACTATGGGGTTCAAGTGCTGAATGGGCGCTTAGAGGGAATTCAAATTCTCCTTCAACTATGAAATCTGTTTCTTTTAGTCCTTTTTCTATGTTTCCCTTTCTTAAACGGTAATGATGAAAAATATTAGATCCGGGTTGGGGGAAGTAGGAAGGGAGATGAGGATATTCTCCGAGTTTTTCATGAATTAGAACATCTTTATTGTGGGCAGCTTCCACGGGGTCTAGCAGTACCGGAAGAGGCTTATACTCTACATCGATTTTTGATAGGGCTTTTTTAGCATGTTGGACTGTATCGGCGATGACTACTGCTACCGGTTCACCAATATGCCTAACTTTATCAACTGCAATGGGATTTTGATCAAGGAACCCGCATGCTCCGAAAAAGATTTTACAACCCCGGCCGGTAACAACCTTGTATACCCCTTCACTTTTTTCAGCATTTAAAGTGTTGATAGATTTGATAAGTGCGTGAGCAAACTTTGGCCGTAGTACTTGGGCATGAAGCATTCTTGGGAGTTTTATGTCTGCGGTAAACTGGGCCATACCGGTAACTTTTGAATATCCATCAGTTTTTTCAAAGGATTTCCCAATATACTTAAAGGACATTTTTGTTCTCCTTTTTATTTACATTCATTATAACTCTATTCTGTTTTTTTTGTAATTTTAGAATATAATAATAAATTTTAATTGTCAAGAATAATTCATTGTATCGAGTATTGAAATACAGTAATAAGTAATGTGTGATGAGTAATAAGAGGAAAGAGTTAGTTGGTTAGTTAGTTACCTGGTTAATTAGTTTAGGACGGAGAGGAAAGAATACAAAAGATAAGAATATCGAGTTAAGAGAAAGTATCTTTCTCTTTCTTCACGCAATACGCATCACGAGATACGAATAAAATCTATTGGACAGAAGTATAGGTTAATGTTAAAATAAAACAACAATTTTATTAAAGCTTGATATTTTATTTATTGGAAAGGTGGTGATATAATAGGGCTTCTTTTACAGTAAATCGAATTTAAGTAATTTAATCAAATTTTAAGGAGGATGAAAATGAGAAAGTTAGTATTGTTTTTATTAGTTGCTTTTCTTTTTACGTCTTTTGCAGGAGTAGTAGGGGCAGCAGAACCATTTCGTGTTGCTGCAATTTTCCAGACAGCCATCGAAGAACCCTGGGATGGCGTAATACATCAAGCTTGTCTTAAAGCAGAAAAAGAGTTGGGAATCGAATATGAATTCGCTGAAAAAGTTTCTGCCGCTGATTTTGAAAAAGTTTTGAGAGAGTATGCCGAGAGGGGATTTGATTTAATTGTAGGAGATGCCTTCCTGGCAGGCGAAGAACCTTCACGAAGAGTGGCCAAGGACTATCCCGAAATTGCCTTTGCCTTTGGTTCTGAGTTTGGCCCGGTAGCCCCCAATTACTCTGTCTTTGATAATTGGATTCACGAACCGGCTTTCCTCTGTGGTATTATCGCTGGCAGATTAACCAAGACAAATGTTCTTGGTGTAGTTGCTGCTATACCTATTGGTGAGGTAAACAGATTAGTAAATGCCTTCAAGGCTGGTGCTCTTTCAGTTAACCCAGCAACTAAGGTTAAGATTGCTTATATTGGAGGTTGGTTTGATCCTCCCAAAGCAAAAGAAGCTGCTTTAGCCCAGATTGAAGGTGGTGCAGATTTAATTTATGCTGAAAGGTTTGGAGTGTTTGAAGCTTGTAAAGAGAAAGGTATTCTTGCTTTTGGTAATATGTCAGATCAAAGCGAACTTGCTCCGGAAGTGGTTATAAGTGGTCCTGTATGGGATATGTATCCCACCATTGAGTTTGCTATAGAGATGGTTAAGAAGGATGCCTGGGTTTCTATGGACTTGGGTGAATGGTCTATGATGGCTAAGGGTGGAGCCCGGCTTGCTCCTTTTCATGGTTTCGAACAAAAACTTCCCGCAGAGGTATTGCAAGAAGTCAAAGATATTCAAGGAAAGATTCTTAATGGAACATTCCGTGTTTCAGTTGATGAAGAACCGCCCGTTTCAGACTAGACTAAATTAAATTTTTTAGTTATTTGAGACCGGCAGATCGATAATTCTGCCGGTCTTTTACCTTTTTAAGCCAATATTAATTTAAATTTGAGGTTAATAATTAATGGCAAATAATAAAAAACCTGTTATAGAAATGCGTTCTATAACTAAACGCTTTTTGGACGTCACTGCTAATAAAAATATAAATTTTACTCTCTTCCCCGGTGAAATCTGTGCACTGCTTGGTGAGAATGGAGCAGGCAAAACTACTCTAATGAATATCCTCTTTGGTTATTACAGCTGTGATGAAGGAGATATTAATATAAAAGGAGAAAAAGTAAAGCTCTCTTCTCCTAAGGATGCGATTTTAAGGGGAGTGGGAATGATTCACCAGCACTTTACTCTTGTCCCTTCCCAAACTGTGTTGGAAAATATTATTGTTGGCACCGATTCGGAGAAAGGAATTTTTCTAAAACCAAAATCAGCAAAAGCTAAACTACTCCAGCTTCAAGAGAGATTTGGGCTTCAAGTTGATCCTGAGGCAAAGGTCTGGACTTTAGCTGTTGGTGAAAAGCAGAAAGTTGAAATTCTCAAAGCTCTTTACCGTAATGTAGATATATTGATTATGGATGAGCCTACAGCAGTATTGGCCCCATCTGAAACTATAGAATTATTTAAAACTTTAAAATCCCTGGCTAAAGAAGGAAGATCTATTATTTTTATTTCTCATAAACTAAATGAAGTAATGGAAATTTCCGATCGTATTGTGATACTAAGAAACGGGGAAGTTGTAGCCGAAAAAAAGACCAGCGAAACAAATACTAAAGAGTTAGCCAATCTTATGGTAGGCAGGGAAATTTTAGAGCGAATTAAAAGAAAGGAAGTAACCCTTGGTAAATTAGTTCTCGAAATCAATAACCTTACCGTAATAAATGATAAGGGGTTGAAAGCAGTTAAGAAAGTAAATATGCTAGTGAGAGAAAAGGAAATTCTTGGCATTGCCGGGGTTTCCGGAAATGGGCAGCGAGAGCTTTCTGAAGTGCTCTTTGGATTAAGAGAACCAGTAACAGGGTCTGTTAAGATAAATGGTAAACTCTTAAAGACCGGCAGTCCTGTCTCAGCTATCAAGTTAGGAATTGGAAGAGTTCCCGAAGATAGAATTGAAACTGGACTTATGATGGATCTGTCAGTAGAAGAAAATTTAATTCTGGAGAGTCATGTTTCTCCTAATTTTCATAACAAAGGTTTAATAAATTTTAAAAATATTCATCGCTTTAGTGATGTTCTTATAGAGGAATATAATATTAAAACCGCAGGCGGGAATGCAGAAGCAAAGAGTTTATCAGGAGGAAACCTGCAGAAGCTAATCTTGGCCAGGGAACTCGACGGAAAACCGATTCTTGTTGTTGCTTCCCAACCTACTCGAGGTCTTGATGTAGGGGCTATGGAATATATTCATCGGAGAATGCTCGAGGAAAAAGAAAGAGGAGCAGCTGTAGTGCTAATTTCTGAAGATTTAGACGAAATTTTTACTTTAAGTGATAGAATTGTGGTGATGTATGAAGGAGAGGTAATGGGAGATGTCCCAATAGAGAAAGCTTCTCGAGAGCAGATAGGCCTACTAATGTGTGGAGTAAAGAAATGATTGGACTAAAAATTATTAAACGGAAACCTTTGCCGGGATGGGTAAAGATTATTATTCCGCTGGTTGCTGTAATTGTTACCTTAATTCTTTCTGCAGTTCCCATACTTATTGCAGGGGGTAATTTATGGAAATCTTATTATTATCTTTTTTATGGTGCGCTGGGAACACGATATAATCTTTTAGAAACTTTTGTGAAAGCAAGCCCTCTCATATTTACCGGATTAGCAGTAGCTTTTGCTTTTAGAGCGAAGTTCTGGAATATTGGTGCAGAAGGTCAACTTCTTGCCGGAGCCTTACTTGCTACCTGGGTGGGAATTAATTTTACCGGAGTTCCTCAATTTTTACTTTTACCAATTGTTATAATCTCCGGATTTATTGGTGGAGGTATTTGGGCTTCGATTCCAGCCATACTTAAAACAAAATTGAAAGTGGATGATGTAGTTTCTTCACTCCTTTTAAATTACGTGATGATTCATATAATGGGTACACTGCTTTTTGGTCCTTTACAAGAGCCAGGGTCAAGCTGGCCAAGATCTCCCGGTATACTCGAGGCAGCCCGATACCCAATGCTCTTGGCTCGATCACGATTTCATCTGGGAATTCCTTTAGCCTTTTTGGCCGTCCTTATTATATGGTTTATAAATAGTAAAACTGTTTTTGGTTATCAGTCTAAAGCCGTAGGAGTAAACATTAAGGCAGCTCATTTTGGGGGGATTAATACAACTTCTGTTATTTTAAAAACTGCTCTAATCTCCGGGGGCTTAGCCGGTCTTGCCGGAGTAGGAGAACTTTGCGCTATTCATTATCACCTCCTTATGGATATTTCTCCCGGATATGGATATTCGGGGATAGTTATTGCTATGTTGGGAAATCTCCATCCTCTGGGCGTAGTTTTTGCTTCTTTTTTCTTTAGTATTGTGCTTGTCGGAGCCCATACCATGAGCCGAATGACCGGGGTTCCAACTTACATTGCCGAGGTGATTCAGGGAATGGCGTTGATTATAATGCTTATCTCTTTGCTTTTAACAGAATATAAGGTAAGGGTGGTAAGAAAATGATTAATGAGATTTTTAATGCAACATTTATTACCGGTTTAATAGGTGCGACAATACGAATGTCCACTCCTATAATATTTGCTACCCTCGGCGAAATCATTACAGAACGTTCCGGTGTGCTAAACCTGGGAATTGAAGGGACTATGCTAATGGGGGCTATGACCGGTTTCCTGGTTACTTTCACTACTGGCTCATTGTGGGCCGGAGTACTTGCTGCTGCCCTGGTAGGAATGATTCTATCTTTACTTATGGCTTTTCTTTCTGTACACTTGGGCTTAAGTCAGCATGTTTCAGGTTTAGGGATAACCCTGTTTTCAACCGGGCTGGCTATGTTTATTTATCGGCTTCATTTTGGTTCTCCTATAGTTCCACCGACCGTGGAACCCTTTAGACAGGTGGCTATACCGTTTCTTTCTAAAATTCCGGTTATTGGACCAAGTCTATTTAATCAATATGTGCTTACCTATTTAGCCTGGCTGCTGATCCCGGTAATATCAATTCTTCTTTACAAGACCAAGATTGGGCTAAAGATACGTACAGTAGGCGAAAATCCCTTTGCAGCTGATACGGTTGGAGTAAATGTAAATCTTATCCGGACTCTGAGCCTGGCAGCCGGTGGAGCTCTTATAGGAATAGGGGGAGCATTTCTAACCCTAGCTCATCAGAATATGTTCCTGATTGATGTGGTTGGAGGAAGGGGTTGGGTTAGTATTGCTATGGTAATTTTCGGCAATTGGGATCCTCTTAAAGGAGCTATAGGAGCGATTATTTTTGGTTTCCTGGATGGGCTTCAACTTAGACTTCAATGTCTGGGGATTCAGATTCCTTTTCACGTATTCCTTATGATTCCTTATATCATAACAATTGTTGCTTTGGTGGGTGTTTCCAGAAGGGCAGCAGTTCCTACCGGTTTACTTAAACCTTATCGCAGAGAGGAAAAGGGTGGTTAACCGGGTAATTCGAACCGATACTTAAAATAGTTAGGGAGCAGTATCATAATATAAAATTAATCAAATGCTCCCTATTTTGTTTCTATTTTATTATTTTTATTTTTGGGTTACTTCTTTTCCATCTTTAATTACATGACACGGTGCTTCATGGTTGGTGAGAGCTTCCCATATGTTTTCTGCATCCAGTACAACTAAATTGGCTTTATTCCCTTCTTTCAGTTCAAAATCCTTAATTGCCATTGCCTGTGCTGCTTTTGTGGTGATAAGATCATATAGAATTTCCATTTCCTCGAAAGTAGTCATCCATAACAGGTGAGCTGTCAGGAAGGCAACCTCTAACATATTATTTCTTCCAAAAGGATAATAGGCATCAGCTATATCATCCTGTCCCAAAGCTATTCCCACTCCCTCATCGTAGAGATCTCTTACCCGGGCATGTAGGGGTCCTGTTTGAGGGTCACTTACTACACCAATTTTTGCTCTTTTAAGTAAGGCAACAATTTTTCGGAAATAAGGTTCGGGGTAGAGCTGCATAGCCCGAGCATGATGGACCATAACTCTTCCTTCCCAGCCTTCTTTAATTGTTTTTACTGCCAGCATTTCTAAAGTCCTGAGACCAGGGTCACCCGCATCGTCGATTAGCATAGAAACATCCTTATTATACTTTTTAGCCAAATTAAACATCAAGTCAATATGTTTCTGGGAATCCTCATCAGTATATTCGATCCAGGGAATACCGCCGACTACATCAGCACCCAACTCCATAGCTTCTCTTATATAATCTTCTGCCCCGGGGTCTCGAACTACACCATCTTGCGGGAAAGCTACAACTTGAATTTCTACAGCATCTTTAAACTCTTCTCTTGCTTTAATCAAAGCTTTCACACCTTCTAATTTAGCCTTTGTATCAGTATCCGCAAAAGCTCGAATATGTGTATTTCCATACTTGATAGCCAGTTTAATAGCTTTTCGAACATTTTCAATTATCCAACTTTCATCATACTGTTCCTTTACTTTGGAAGCCAACTCAATAGCGGTCATAGCTTTACCCATAGAGCCGCTCTGATAAGAAGTAAGCGCTTCCTCTCCCACCTTAGTTAAAGTGTAAACCTTGCAAAGGTGTAGATGACCATTTACAAAAGATTCAGTAACTAATTTTCCAGCAGCATCTATCAATTGACTCCCTGTCCCATCTATATTTTCTCCAATTTTAAGGATTCTTCCTTCTTTGATTCCGATGTCCAAGAGTTTTTCTTTTGAAAATCTAGTCCTTGCGTTTTTTATTAAAATATCAAAGTTCATTTTAACCTCCTATTTAAAAATAATATTTTATACCACTAATAAAAGCCATAAGTGTAGAAACAATTTAATTTTTTAGTGCTACCTTAAAAATAAGAATAGCACAGAAAAATAAATTAAGTCAAGACCAGAGAAAGTATCGAGTATATAGTATCGAGTTAAGAAAGAGAAAGAATAGATAGAAAAAACAGCGTTTTTCCATCTATCTATCTATCTAACTGCCTAACTAAATTTTATACTAACGAATTAAAAGATTTATTGACAAAGAGCCCTTCATACATTTATGATATTTAAAGTAAAGAGTAAAAAATTTATAATTATTCTTATGGAAATTGTTATGCTGTCAGCAAAGTCTATAGCTTCTGATTTAATTGATACTCTTACCTCTAAAACGGTTGATGGAATTGTTCATTCGGTATTTGATCATGCCTGTAATATTCAGTTGGAGGAAAATAATTTAGTTACCCTTATTTCTCCAAAGCTCCCCAATTATCCGGCTGCGATTAAATTAGATATTGCAGAAAACCGGATGATTCGCTCTATCGGCTTTAAAACCGGGATGAAATCTGTTATAAATAAAGATGAAATAAAGATGCCCGAGATCTGTATTTCTATCAAACTTTCTGGGGCCAAGGTATGGGATTCATCACCTTTATTTTTAAGGTCTAACATTTCAGAAGAGATGCTCAATAAAAATATAGAAAAAATTCGTGATTTAACCCTTAAATGTGGAGAAATAGAAGGTGTAGCTTCTATTCTCGATGGAAATAAAGTAGATAATAATTATAAAAATTTTATTATAAATCCTGTAAAAAGATTGGCAAAGGGAATAAGTAACTTTGATTATAAGGAGATTACCGAAGCTTCAAAACGACTTATTGGCTTGGGTCCGGGTTTAACTCCTGCGGCAGATGATTTTCTATTGGGTATATTGGCGTCTC
>JABUBN010000515.1_pt1 | contig 11286 bp, 9 predicted proteins | sample 7240341 | NCBI WGS metagenome assembly JABUBN01 (sample SAMN07256345, study PRJNA390944) | subsurface metagenome | isolation source: Methane hydrate marine sediment | place: Pacific Ocean: Eastern North Pacific, ODP site | reverse complement strand
ATACCAATCATTTAGATTTGCTTTTTATTTTAGCATATTTAGGTTTAGTAACAAATCCAATAAATATAAGTAGAGTAACACCAATGTCAATTAATTCAACGAAAACAATATAGTAGAGCTCTGTGCTTAGTAGAACTGCTCGAAGCAAATTAGAAGCGATAAAACAAATAAAAGCGATTCCAATAATTAAACCATTTGCTTGGGATAACCGTTCATTTTTATACATAAACAAGAACATGATAGCAATTCCTAAGAACATTACCAGTGTGATGAACGGAAGAATTTTGCTGAGAAAATCAGGTGTTGGAGCCAAGCTTATGACTAATACTAATACCAAGATAAAAATTAAAATGATCCTCAATTTTAACTTGTTACATTGCTTCTTATTCATCTCTTTATTCTTATACATGTTAAAAAATGTAATGATTACTTCTAATCCTATATATAAAATTGGCATTACATTTACGACTATTATAAAAAACCGTATTTTTAACAAAAGTAAAATAAATTCCCCATCAAACTCCATAGACATAAACGCTAGGTTATAAAAGATGTCGTAGATTTTTCCACAGGATAGTATACCGAAAAAGGATCCGAATAAAAAATAAGCATCTGAAGTATATATTGCTTCTTGCTTTAACCATTTGCGATAGAGAAAGAACGACATAAATCCTAATATCAAAATTCTGCTAATAATAACAACCAAACCTAACAAAAAGCCTTCGTTAGCAGCAAGAGTCGATATCAAAACATACCAGTAAAAAGTAAACAACATAGTAAACGATATTATTAAAGCTAAAATAACTGTTAGAATGCTATACAAAAAAGCTCTCTTTTTTCCTTCCAATTTTCATTACCTTTAAAGTTTAATTCAATTTCAAATTTAATATTAATTGAAAATATTTTTCTATTCTAATCATTATTTTATAAAATTGTTTTTTAAACCCTATTTTTTTTTATGTATTTTATTCTAAATTAAACTTAAAAGAATTTTAGCAAGGATGAATTTTATATCAAAGAGTGTTGAGATGCGAGTAAGAATTATGGTGCTCAATAGGATGGTAAAAAATAGAATTAAACCCTTTTAAATCCCCCATACTGCTTAATATCTTTACATACATCTACTAAATTTGTTGAAAATTATTGATTATGATTTTAAAGAGCAATATTAATAATTTCTGCTTGTAAAGTTTCAGAAACTGTTAATATTGCAAAAGAAGTTGGCGTTCCAAAAGAATTTTTTTCTAAATACCCCTTCCCGGGGTTTATCAGCAAAATTTTATTCACTTCTATTATTTCAGGTTCATGAGTATGCCCAAATACAATTGCATCAACATCATAGTCCTTAAACTCTCTTTTAACCCTTGCCTTAATAAAAGTTTCAGGACCTCCATAGAATGGATGTGTAATCCCAATTTTTTTACCCTTTATCTCTAATATAACCTTATCTGGTAATATCTTCCTAATACTCAAAGGATCGGCATTACCAAACACTCCTTTAAACTTATCGCCTTTCCACCTTATTAAACCTTCTACCGTATCTATTGACGTATAGTCCCCTACATGAATAATCCAATCCCCTTCTTTTATAGCTTGGGCCATTTCTTTTGGCAATTTTTTAAAAGAATTTAAGTGTGTATCGCCTATGATTATTATTTTAACTAACATATTTTTTGTTTTACAGTTAGTTTACTTGGACATTTCTGTAAAAGTATATTAAATGCTCTAATAATTTTTTTTTATGTTCTAATATTACAAAAATTAATTTTAAATATAACTTTTTAAATCTTTAGCTACACAGATATTAATAATCATGAAGAAAACGATAAAAATCATTGTTTCCGGTGATGGCGGAGTAGGAAAAACCTCATTTCTAAATCGGCTTGTTCATGATAGTTTTGATGCTAATAGTCAATTAACCAGAGGCGTTGATTTTTACTCAAAAATTATTGCTGTTAATGGAACTGAATTCAATTTTATAATGTGGGACTTTGCTGGACAATATCAATTCAAAACATTTTTAAATGGTTTTGTCGACGGTTCTCTCGCAGCTATTATTCTTTTTGATTTAACGAGAATAAATACAATTGAAAATGTTCAAGAATGGATAGTTACATTAAAAGAATTTGGAACTATTCCTATATTATTGATAGGAACTAAAAAAGATTTGGTTAATCCTTATGAATCCCTCTCTATAGATGAATTTATCTCAGAAATTAAGAAAGAATATGAAAATATTATAAGTTATGTAAAGATCTCGTCAAAGACAGGGGAAAACATCAAAACAGCTTTCGAAATTTTGATAGAAAAACTATCCTTTTAATTCAGTTTTTTAATGACTTAACGAAATTTTAAAGATCTTCTATTCTCCCACAAAGATGCTATAGCGTAATTTTTAAGGAATTAAATATTTTCTTTAATGTGATTCCCCCGTTATTAAGCTTTCTTCTTATTATTGCTTTGATCTTAATTTTCTCAAAGAAAGAGCTAAGTGTTGTTTTAGGCATTAGCGCAATCATTTTTGGACTTTTAACTCAAGTAAATATTATTAATTCCATGATTGAAGTTATTATTAATCCTTCAATTGTTCTATTAGCGCTTTCAGTTTTGTTAATACCAATTTTAGGCGGTATAATGGAAGAATCGGGACTCATGCTTGAATTAATTCAAAATATGAAAGTTTCTAAGAAAGTTGCTTTAATGGTCAGTCCAGCATTATTTGGCTTATTACCTGTGGCAGGAGGGGCATTAATGTCGGCACCAATAGTAGACCAAATAGATCCTGCTTTAGATTCTAATCGAAAAGTTGCAATTAATGTATGGTATCGACACGTTTTACTTTTAATTTATCCTCTCTCATCTGCTATTCTCGTGGCAAGTGTCCTATCTGGGATATCCCTTTATTTAATTGTTTTAGCTTTATTAATTCCATTTATTTTAATGGTTTTTGTAGGATATTTTACTTTACTTAAACCAGTAGATAAATCAAAAGAATCAACAAACCGAAACTTAAAACTAGTTTTCCATAACTTGATTCCCCTCATCATCGCCCCCATTATAGATTTCTTAGGAAGACTCTTTTTCCCAATAAGCTTTCCAGAATTGTTTGTTTTTATAGGTTTAATCATAAGCATTTCCATCGCATTAAAGTTTGCTAAAATGAATGTACTTAATATAAAAGATATCTCGCGAAAAATGAAAGTATGGAGATTTCCTCTACTAATCATCTCAATGTTTTTGTTTCTGAGTATTTTCTTAGAATCTGGAGTGCCTGAACAGATTAGCGCTTTAAATCTACCCTTTGCTTTATTCATCAGTATTGGGTTCATCCTTGGTTTTACTACTGGTAGAGTGCAATTACCGAGTTCGATTCTTATACCGATTTATTTGGTTCAAAACTTAGTCCTTTCAATGCCCATAATCGATTTTGTTTTTCTTTATTTTGCAATTTACTTAGGATATTTAATTACCCCACTTCATCCTTGTTTAGCCTATAATATCAATTATTTTAAAACTAATTATATAAAATCGTTCAAACATGTGGTTATACCAACATTTATTTGTTTTGGAATTCTGTATGTTGTTTTTTCTTTAATGTTATTGGTTAATTAAAAAACACAAAAAAAACTTTAATGTCAAACCCCACTCACTCGACAAAATAGATTAGGGCCTCTCTAGTTGAGTCAAGTTATCTTTAAATTGGGTGAAGTTTCCCGTGTCTTTTTCTCTAATTCTCCACGTACGCCTTACTGTTGCGTACTGAGCGTTAAATTCTTTCCTTTGGGCTTCAATAAGTGGGGTTTCGCACGCTAGCAACACGCTTGTAACATTTTTTTTCGTAAAATCGATATCTAATAGCTGGACATGCAGTCCTCCGTGGTTCAGAAATGCTTTTGCGACATTTTCACGTCCCAAAAGGGCTCTGAAATGATGTTTGCTGCGGTGAAACAGCTGTTCCTTGGCGTTATTGGTAAAATCTAATTCCTCGACATCGTAAGCTTTGTATAATCCCTCACTATGAGAATCTACTAACCGAATCCACTGTTGCCATATTTCCTCACAATTTAACTTGAAAGAATATTGCCGCCACTTGATGTTCTGAGGATTATATTCCAATTTTCTCCTTTTCAAGCGGCTTTGGAGTTTGTAAACCCATTTTTTCGCTTCTTTCTCGATTTGGAAAGATTTATTCCCCCTTTTGGCCAAAATCTTACGAATCTGCTGAAAATCAGGTATCAAGGAGGTTATTTCCTCTCGTAAATGACGATTCTCTTTAAGTAAATTCTTTAATGCTGCAAGAAGAGCGTTCAATGTGCGAGAAACTTTCGGAATGGGTTCCATTTCCTCAAATTGTTCCAGCCGCGACACAACATATTCTAGATTCGCATAGGTTTCGATTCCCGGAAACACATCGAATCGATCGCCACGCGTGGAGATGGCACATTTCAGCTCCTCGCTAATGGGACGAAACAACTTGTATAACTCGTTTGAATCGGTATATTTACTATTATTGACAATTGAGAGTTGTCTTACAGATTTCCGAAGAATTTTCTTGAGATGCGAATCTTTCGAAGCAATGGGCTCGGCAATGTGGTTAAGGAAGTGGTACTGGCAATACGCATGTGGGATATCTGGTCTGAATTGCTTGACACCATTCACAATGTTTTTTTGCTTGTCGGAAATGATGGCTACGATGGGAACGCCATAGAGCATTTCAATTTCTCGAAATATAGCACATAACGCGAATGCGGGAGCAGATTCTAAGTTCCTTGCAAGGAGCACGTTTCCCGTGAGACGATCAGAAAAGACCCAAAGAGAAGGCTCGTTCTTAACTGGTTGGGCACCATCAAGCGATAAAACGATTCTCCCGCTTGATTGGACCTCTTTTAGGACTTTTTTATCCGTGTATTGCTTTCCTGCCATTTCAAAAAATTCACAGATGCTTCTCACCGTGTTCCTCGAAATTGACACGTCCCAATCGTCCCACATGAGTTCAACGGTGGTGGAATAATTAATGTGATGCTTGAAATGATGTTGTATTACTTTTGCCCATACCTCCAAGGAAAATCGCTTCCGTTGCATAGCAGAATGATATGCTGCTGGAAATGCTTGGTGCATTTCACACTTAGGATTAATACAGCTATAATAATTGGTCACCACCCATACAAGTCCCTTTAAAGTGATAATTTTCTTACCTCCATTATTGAATTCGTGTCGAAGTTGCGAAGAACATAAGGGACAGATCAGTCCTTCTTTAGAATCCCAATAGGTGTGAATTGTAGCTTTTTTAATTTCAGAAGGTTTAGCTGGCATTAAATAAAATAAGGATTTAACGAAGATAAACCTTTCTATTAAGCTCAAAGAGCCTAGTTATTTTTGTCGGGTGAGTGTTGTTTGACATTAAAGAAAAAAAAGAGTTTAATTAAATTCTATTGCTAGACTTTATTTTTTTCAAATCTTTACAACCCAACCAAATTCATCATCAATATCTAAACGCTGAATACCCACCAGCAATTCATAAATCTTTCTTGTAATTTCGCCAGGTTCACCTTCACTAAAAATCCTTTTTTTATCCTCAAGGACAATAGATTTAATCGGAGTAATAACTGCAGCAGTTCCTGCACAAAAAGCTTCAGAACAAGAATTTTCAAACAATTCTTTATAGGAAATATCTCGCTCTTCAATTTTTATTCCCATTTTCTTTGAAGCTAATTCTAAAATTGATTTACGCGTAATACCGGGCAAAATTGTTCCAGTTGTTTTTGGAGTTGCAAGGGTTCCGTTAATCACAGCAAAAAAATTTGCCGCTCCAACCTCCTCAATAAATTCCATATGAACTGCGTCTAAAAAAATGACTTGAGCAAAGCCCTTTTCTTTAGCTTCCTTTCCGGCTAACATAGATCCGGCATAATTGCAACATGTTTTGGTTGCACCAGTCCCACCTGGAGCGGCTCTTGTATACTTCTTCGTAATCTCTAAATCAATACCCCTAAATCCTTCTGGGAAATATGGTCCTACCGGAACCGCAAAAATTATGAATTTATAACTTTTTGCTGGTTTTACACCAACTATCGGGCCATTTCCAATCATTAAAGGACGAATGTAAAGTGCTCCAGCACTATCATAAGGTGGTATATATTCTTCATTTGCTCTCACCACATCTTTAACCGCGTCAACAAATTTACTTACATCATAATTCGGCATTAACATTCTACTAGCACTATCGTTAAATCTTTTCGCGTTTTCCTTCGGTCTAAAGAGGACTTTTTCTCCATTCTTAGTTCTTAACGCTTTCATACCCTCAAATATTCCCTGTCCATAATTTAGTACACAAGCAGCAGGTGAAATTTCAAATTTTTCGAACGGGACTAATTTTCCTTCGTCCCATTTTCCGTCGTTGTAATCTGAAACAAACATAGTTTTAGTTTCAATATATTCAAAACCTAGAGAATAATAATCTATATCTTTAGCGTCCATATACATCATATACTAGTTAGTTTTTATCAGATTTATTTAATGATTTGTTTATTAAAAAATTTTATTGAAAATAAAATTTGTAATTTCAAATTTGAGTTTTTTTACAATTAGCATAAAAATAAATAAAAAAAATAAGATTTATAATTTAATTTTAGAGATGTTAATTAATAAAAAAATATTAAAAATTTAGTAAATATGACGATAGATAAGCGCGAAATAAATGAATTTAAACTAGTTATCGCTGGTTTAGACAATGCCGGAAAAAGTAGTGCGTTAATTGCTTTAAGAAAAAAATATAACTTTTACGAACGGGTAAAAAATCTAAAGCCTACAATAAAAATAGATTATAGTTCTTTTAAATTCCTAGAAACCTATCGAATTAATCTCTGGGATATGGGTGGCCAGAAGAAATTCAGAAAAATATACATAAGTAATCCCATATATTTTACTGAAACAAATTATATTTATTATCTTATAGATATTCAAGATGAAATCAAATTCGAAGAATCTGTAAAATATCTTCATGATTTATTAAATATTTATAGAGATTTGGATTATTCCAACGAAGTCATAATATGTTTCAATAAATATGATCCAAAGTTTAAATACAGTGAAGATTTTTTCGATCGAGCAGAAATGATTAAAAATTTAATTTTATCCCAAAATAAAGATATGAAATTTAAATTCTTTGACACATCTTACTACGACATTTCATCAATTTCGAAAGCAATTTCTTATTCTTTGGATAAATTATTAAATTTAGAAGTAATTGATATAGGATTAAGTAAAATTGTTAATCAGTTTAGTTGTAGTTATGCAATTTTATACACCGCATCAGGACTTATCATATCTGATCATTACATGGATGTTATGGATATAAGAGCTTTTGAAGAGAAAATTAGTAGTAGAATTAACGAAGATCTTGAATTTTTTCAGAGATTAAAAGACGAAGATGTTAAAATAGACGATAGAGTAGCATTATCCGAGGATAGAACGGAATATGTAAAAAGGTATTCAATAATCTCTGGTAATATAGAAAATATATTTTATATAGGAATAAGTGCTCCAATAAGTAAAATTAATGAAATCAAGATAGAATTAGAAAAATTTCGTAAGATCCTACTATCTGCTTTCATGTAGTTTAAAAGAAGATATTATAACTTTATCTTATTTCAAATAAAACCTTTTTTTACTCCTTTTTAATTTGTAATTTATTAGAGTTGTAGAATGATAGAGCGGCAGCCCGTACAGTTATTATTAGACATTCAAATCTCCCCTCTATTCCTAATTTTTTTATACTTTCTAATTAAATGCTTATAAATAAACAAAACATTTTTCTAAAGTATGGGGATACTTCATATATGGCGCTACAAAAAATAACTGCTAAAAAAATAATTGAAAAAAAAAAAAGCGGGGAAAAAATAGTAACTATTACATCATATGATTATTCATTTGCCAAAATCGTTGATGATTGCGGAATTGATTTAATTCTCGTAGGCGATTCTCTTTCCATGGTAGTGCTTGGGTATAAGAACACATTATCAGTTACGATGGACGAGATGATTCACCATACTAAAGCAGTGGCACGTGGAGTTTCGAATGCTATGATAGTTGCGGATATGCCTTTTTTATCGTACAAGATTGATATTATAAGAGCTGTGAAAAACGCTGGAAGGTTTATTCAAGAAGGTGGCGCTGAAGCCGTAAAAGTTGAGGGCGGGACAAAGATATGTCCTACGATAAAAGCAATTATTGATGCAGATATACAAGTGATGGGGCATATTGGGCTTACGCCTCAAGCTATATATGAATTTGGCGGTTTCCTAGTTCAAGGAAAAACAGTAGAAGCCGCAAAAAAGTTAATAATTGATGCTAAAAATTTAGAAAAAACGGGTGTTTTTTCTATAGTGTTAGAAAGCATTCCTTGGCAAATTGCCAAATTAATAACAAAAACTGTGAATATCCCTACTATTGGTATTGGTGCGGGGTCTTATTGTGATGGTCAAATCTTAGTTATAAATGATATGTTAGGGCTTTTTACTGACTTTAAGCCAAAATTTCTCAAATATTTTGCTGATATTGGAAGCTCAGTCCGAAGTGCTTTAGAAAGTTATAAAAATGAGGTAGAAAAGGGATTATACCCAGATAAAGAACATTCTTACGACTTTCCATATCAAGACTTGGATGAGATTAATAAATGGTTTGAAAGCGTTGAAATCGAGGAAGAATCTAATAAAATACAGGAATAATTATTTAGTTTTTAGGTAAAGACCTAATTTTTTATGTTTAGAATAAAACATCTAATAAATCCTTATTCAGATCAATCTATTAACCAACACTAATTCTATAGTAAATTTAACTGAATATTTGAAATTTTTCCAAAAGTATAATTAATTAAATTTTTATTAATTATAATAATACACTGAAATTTGATTAATGACAATAGGATAAAAAAATAATTATTAATTACAGTTATGGTAGACTGATATGGTTGAAGAGTATGATTATCTTTTTAAATCAATTGTGGTAGGAGATGGTGGAGTTGGTAAAACTGCTTTAACTCTTCGATTTTCAAAGGGTTTCTTTACAGAAGATTACAAGATGACGATTGGAGTGGATTTCCATGTCAAAACAATAGCAATAGAGACGGTGGAAGGGGTTATTAAGTGTAAACTTCAACTTTGGGACACAGGTGGTCAAGAACGTTTTAGTTCCATAAGACCAATGTATTATAGAGGTTCGTTAGGTACAGTATTAGTTTTTGATCTTACTAATTCTGCAAGTTTTGAACATTTACCTCAATGGATTGAAGAAGTTAGATCTAATATCAAAACCGACATCCCTATATTACTTGTTGGGAATAAGAGTGATTTGATTGATCAAAGAGCAGTTTCAATTGAAGAAATTAGTAATTTTACAAGAGATTTTAACTTGTATTATATGGAGACTTCAGCTAAAACAGGTGATGGAGTTGGAGATTGTTTTTATATTCTTGCTTGTCTAATGATAGGACAAGGTGTACCTGAACAATTTATCGCCAATGCAACTGTCTTTACACCAGGAGACATCCCCTCACCTCCTCCTAGCGAAACTCCTTCTGAACCTACAGACGCGTATTTAGCACCACCCGTTCCTGAGCCAATACAATCTTTTGAAACCGAACCTGAAATTGAATTTGAGGCCCCCCCCGTTCCCGAACCCACCTCCATAAAATCGACAGAACAAATGTCATCCTTCGAACCAGAACCAGAGGTTGAATATGAGGCCCCCCCCGTTCCCGAACCTGTTCCAACATTTGAACCTCAACCAGAACCAGAAATATCAATGCCCGAACCTGAAATTGAATTTAAAACCCCTGATGAAATTTTGCTTCAAAAAGCTGAGAAATCAGAACCTGAAATACTTCCTTCAATATTTCCAGGATCCTCAACTGTTGAAAGTGAAGTTTATAAACCCCAAACAATACCATTTTCATCAAATATTCCAGTACCGGCAACTCCACCCAAGGAATTTCAAACAATTAAACCTGAAAAATCGGAAGTAGGTTCTTCAACTGAGACACCATTTCGCGTAATTAAAAGAGAGGAACCACCCAAACCTAAACCTGCTTCTATGACATTTGAGCCTACTCCGGAACCAAAAGCAGAACCAACAAGCGTAACTCCACTTTTTCAAACCTCACTGACTCAACCCTCTTCATCAGAATCACTAATCGATTATATGCCTCAAACTATTTTATCTAAAAAAGAAATGAAAAAACTTGCTAAAGAGAAAAAGAAACAAGAAAAAGAAAAGAAAAACCTCGAAGCTCGGGAAAAACAAGAAAAATTACTTGAGGATATGAAAAAATTAAAGAAAGGAAAGAAGGAAAAGCAAGAAAAACAAATTGAACATAAAACTTCAAAATCAATCCCTCCCACTCCTCCTTTAGACACGACACCTGAAGCAAGTTCACTATTTCAAACACTCACTCAAAAATTTGAAGAAAATTCTTTTGATCAAAGTACTCCCTTCATACCATTTAGTGCAACCAAAAAATCTGAAGAAGAAGAAAAATCTAAACTGAGAATAATCCCTAATGTTGCGGATATTGAAAGCGAACCTAGTAAGTTTACAGCAATTACTTCCACCCAAACTGTTCAAGAAGATAAAAAAGAGCCAAAATCTAAAGATCTCTTAGTTTGTGAACAATGTGGGGCAATTTTATCTTCTGATTATGCGTTTTGTAATAAGTGTGGTAGTAAATTGTAATTTTTATTTAATTTTAAAATAATATTCTAAAGATTCTTACCACAGATGGGGCATGTGCTCCATATTTTTTTGATTTTAGAATTACAATGAGGACATATTTTTAAATCTGGATCAATTTTAGTTTGAAGTTTTCCAAAGATAGTAATATTATCTTCAACGCTATATTCTTTTGGATGCTGAGATGGTTGCATACTAGGTTTATTAATAAAAATTTGAGAGATTCCAGTTGAATTGTCAATCTTTTCCTTTTTTGAATTTGCATTCGATTCTAATTTAGGTTTAAAATATTCAGGTTGTGGTTTCGGTGGTTTTTGGACTAAATCATTTGTGATTTGTGTTTTCGATATAGTGAAATCTTCTAAAACCTCGTCATATTCATTTACAGCTTTATTTAGTAGTTTCTTCGCATGATTTACGATTTTTCCTTTAGAAATTTGTTGATCTTTTTCTAAATCTTCGATAGGTACGCCAACTTTATAATGAAAATAATTACCCTCATTATTTTCAATAATTTGCTCACCATGAATTAATATAACTTCAATGTAATAAATAATATCA
>JABUBN010000514.1_pt1 | contig 11333 bp, 16 predicted proteins | sample 7240341 | NCBI WGS metagenome assembly JABUBN01 (sample SAMN07256345, study PRJNA390944) | subsurface metagenome | isolation source: Methane hydrate marine sediment | place: Pacific Ocean: Eastern North Pacific, ODP site | reverse complement strand
CCTGTCAAAACCCCCCTGGTTTATGCGGGCTGGCACTCTTAAGGGACCCGCTATAATACCCCTCTGAGAGGGGTTTTATGCTATTTCCGCATCTCCTTCTTGACGGCGAGCATACCGTCACGGGCCGCGACCATCTTGGCCGCCCGTTGCTCGGGCGTATCCACGGGCATGGCGTCCAGGGTCGTGGTCAGGGCAGCTACCAGGGGTTGGAGCTTGGCGATCTTGTGCTTGGCCTTGGCGGTGTGCGTGTCGATCCCGGACCTGTACCCGCTCTCACCGACGGCCGCAATGGTCTCCTGGCGGACGGTCTCGTCATAGGCTTCAATACCATCGTCCCACCGCTTCTCATCGAGGGCGGCCCTCATGTTGTTGTCGTACTTCTTTGACGCCTTCCTGGCCCGCTCCTTGGGGTCCTTCTTGGGCTTGAGGGAGTTCTCGAGCCACTTCGCCGACTTGTTCTTGGCGGCGGTTTGCATATCCTCCGCCCATTTATCGGCGGTGACGACCCGGGGACCCAGGGTAATGGGGTTGCCTTGCCTCTCCTCGGTGAGAGAGGCGAGAAACTCGGGGTCCTCCTGGACGCGCTTGATGTTCGCCTGGAGTAGGGCGTGAAAGTCCGTGAGGTCAAAGGGGCTTGCAGGGTTTAAGGCTTTAGGCATGATGTGCCTCCATAGGTTAAGGGTTTGTACTTTGATCCAGGGGAGGTTACACCGTAAAATTTTAGGGTTGACTCCCCTCTCTAGCGAGAGGGAAAGAGCCACACAATTTTACGGTGGTAACCTCTCGCCGCAAAATACTCCGGTGGAGGTGTTACCATGCCTAAAAAAACCCTTTCTCCTCCTCGTGGTCAGTTGCTCAGAGCTTCCTGCCCCTGGTTCCGGGAGTGTAACTCACCCCTTTGTCCCCTCGATCCTGACCTCGAGCAAAAAGACCCCCCAAAACTTACCCCCTACTGTTACTGGTTCCTTAAAACGCGATCCTGGGAGTATTTACTTAAAATCCCCTCTCATATCCTCGACAATCTCACCCGGTACGTCGTGCATCTCATAAATTTGGGCGTCACAAACCGAGAGCTGACCAGAATTCCCCGGCACGCTGACAAGATACACCCCAGGCTCGACGATCTCGGTAAGGTCAAGGGGATAGTATAGGGGTACCCATGGCTAAATCGAAAAGTCCGGACAAAAGGGACTGGCAGCCCAGGGAACAAAGGCTCGTTTCCGAGTTTGTCGCCAGGTTTTATGGTGACTATGAATCGAGGACACACGTCCACCTCGGATCTACCCCGCCCAGGTTAAAGGGTAAGTTTATCACCGACGAGGACGCCCGGCTTGTCGGTGTATTCCGGAGGTGGGCCGACGCCATTGTTTTTATGCCTGACCGCCTGATCCTCATAGAGGGGAAGATCCTCCCCCAGCCCGGCGTGTTGTCTCAGTTAAAACTTTATGAGGAGCTCATCCCCAAAACTCCGGAGCTCTCAGAACACCGGGGAAAACCGATCGAGAAAATAATTGTCTGTGCGATCGAGGACCCCTTGATTACTGAGCTCGCCAGGAGAGAGGGGGTGGGGGTAAGAATTTATCGGCCATCATGGATTAATTCATATATGAAGAAACTTCATCCCTGGGAAAAAACTCCGGGAATTGGAACTCTTGATTGATTTGAAAATGAGAAGATTCGATCTCAAAAATTTCGAGTTCGATTTTAGAAATATCCCGGACTATTTATTTCCCCCCAGGAGTTACTTCAAATATTTCCGTTCGGTTCGGTGCTGTCCCATAATATTTGATACTATTCCCGTAACTTACAAGGGAGTAGGGAGGTGAACTATGGAGAGATTACCAGGTCCCTTTGAGATCCTGGAGCTCGAGGACCAGGGCGTACTCGAGACAAGGGTCCTTAGGTGGGAAACAGGAGAGGTGGAGATCCACCCGGCCTATAAGCCTGAGGGTAAATGGATCGTGGCCCTCAGGATTCACGTACCCGAGACGGATAAGGAGTATTTCCCGTTCTATTGGGACGCTACCTCTCAAACCCTTATAGCCCAGCTCGTACCCTACCTTGAGCGGCCAGGATACGAGCGGCGGACGTACAAGATCACTAAACACGGGCTCGCTCCCCGGGCGCGTTTCACTCTCGAGGTGAGGTAATTAAACGTAAGGGGGTGTAAATGAGAGTAGTTTTTGACACCGATGATTCGGCCATCTGGGCCTTGATGAGGGTCCCCATGCACCACAAATTAAACGAGGTCTGGGAGTGGATCTTACAGAAACTTATAGAGTGGGACTGTGAGGAGGTTGTCTGGGAGTCCTACCATAGGGATAAACTCCCAGGTGAAAGCGGGGTCCATGACACCGACCCGTGTAGATCCCTCGACTGGTATCCGACTAAATGGCCACTCACAAAGATTAAGAGGTTCGAGGAGGAGACAAACAACGCCTGGGATTATGGGAAAACAAACCCGAGGACCGGGAAACGCTACAAGGTTTTGTGGTGGCACGACGTCGGTCGGGGAGCTCACTATCATACCCAGGTCCGGGATGAGACCCTTTTGATGTAAACCCCAGGGAGTCTGATAAATATTATTATCGGACCCTACCCGGGCGATTTCCCATTTTGAGCGATTTAAACCCACCTTAGACGATCAGACCTGATTGTACTCTCATATATATCATACCATCACCCAGATCCCGGGAGATCTCTTTACTTAATCCTGACGCTCCATTTATGGAGAAACTCTGAGAGATTTCAAGAGCTTGAGTATGATTCCAGGAGCTCCCAGGGCGTGGACCTGCAGGATCCGGATCCGCAGCGGCCGGCTGCCACCTGGTGGGATTATATGATCTCCCGTTTCCTTTGATTCTCGGGGATTTTTACCCTAAGAGGGGAACGCAAAATAGGGGTTTTTCCGCCCGGCGGAAAAATAGCCTTTCAGTTGTACTCCGTAACCACCACTGAGTAAGTAGCTACTACAAAACAAGACTACGTACTCCGTAGTAGTTTACTCTTGAGGTAGGAAGTCAGACTTCCACCCTTAAGAGTTATAGATTTTGGCCGATTCCGGGTGACTTCCACCCTTAAGAGTTATACCTCAGGATCGGGGCAAAAAAAGAGGCTGCCCAGGGGATCTCTCCCCTAGCAGCCTCACGTCTTACCCGACAAATTGTCTCAGGGCTCGCTTACCGCTTTATCCGGACTTTTCTATCTATCGCTGCCTTATGAAAAGCCTGATCCCTGTATTCGCTCCCCCATAAATGGCTACTACCACCTATGTCCTCGCTTTCCCCCGCCTTCACGTCTCCATAAAAGCCCTTTGTGCAGACTATATACCCGCCTTTGTCATAGAAGACAAGCCGTCCAAAAACTCTATAGTTCTTACGGGTGGTATTTCTAACCCACAGTTGCGCCCGGAACCCACGGCCAAGTACACCCTTCTCCATCCATTTCACCTTAACATCGGTAATTTCAACATCTCCGGTGAAACAGGCTACGGGAAGGACCAGGAGGGCGATCAGGGACAACAATAGAATCTTGTTTCTCATGATTCACCTCCTCTCTTTTGTGGAAGATCTTTTGAAACAGTTTCCGGCCCCTTCTCCACCAGTTTATCATCCCTCTCGAGGCCGGGATCTCGTAGCGTGGAGGCCGGGGGCCTCTGCCATTAGCTGGATCCCCGGAGTCGCCGGCATACCAGCGGTAGATCAGATAATTCCACATGAGGTACCGCATGATTGTCCCGACCTGTCTCGAGGTGAGGCCGACTTGTTCCCCAAGTTGTTTATAGGTCCATTCACAGTATCGGCGGGTGGGGCTCCTTTTGGTGCAGTAGGACCGGCGGCAGACAAGAAGGTATAGCTTTTGATAACTCCGGGGTGCATTAAAATAGGCGGGTTCGTACAGGATTTTACCCGGTGAGAAGTGGTTTTTGGGATACCAGGGTCTCAAATTAACCCCCTATGACAAGGTTAAAAGCGGTCAGGTCCGGGGGGTCATAGCCCCCGGACACAAACCTAAGGAAACTTTGACGGTGGCCCGCTCAATCTCCTTACACCCCCACGCGATAGGGTGGCATTTATTCTTTTACCGTAAAATTGTCCGCGTGTCAATCTCTTAGTCTTTATAGGTCGGGGGCTCCGGAGGTACCGGAATAACCGGGATCTGTATAGCCTCGGGTTTCGGCTTTGGAACGAGCTTTATCGCCTCGTGGCGGGCCGTGGCCATGGCGACCTTATCGTTTATGCCAATAGCGGCCAGGTAAGCCGCCAGTTGATCCTCGGTACTGAGGCCCCTTCTGAAACTCTCGATATAGACGCGGGAGTATTCGGCCTGTATCTCCCGCCATTGTGTCTCAATCTCCTTACGCTCCGCCGCGAGAACCCGGGGTTGTTTCCGGACCCACTCGAGCTCTATAATCGCGGTGACGCTCTCCTTTGGGAGCCCCATAGCAGACAGCGAGGCCCTCAGTTCATCCTCGGTTATCAGGTCGTTTCGATATGCGGTTTTATAAGTCGTGACCCAATCGGAATTGACCTCATAGATGTTATCGAGCTCGCCGGTCCGCTTGATCCAGTCGATTGCTTCCGGAGCCATTTCAAGGGCCTTGATCCCCTCGACGAGCTCGCCTTCCGTCAGAAACCCGTGTCTGAAATTGCGCCTTAAGGACGTGGTGTAGTAGGTCCGTGGCGATTGCGTTGTCCTTCTCTCAACCACCTTGCAGAGGACGTCAATGTCGATATCCTCATAACCGGCCCGCTCAAATTTGCGGACAAGCCACTCCTTGGGCGGGACCGTGACGTCCGCACAGTAGAGGATCTCAAAGAGGCGCGGGTCCTTCCAGAGCCAGGAGTCTATTTTCGCGATCCACTCGTCCGGGAAACCATGATAGCTCATATACTGTTTAAACTCGGGGAAGCCGAACTCGCGCTTTGACCTGAACTCAATGAGGAGCTTCTCGTCAGGTATGGTGGGCCTGAGTATCCTGTTCATGTAGTAGGTGAACGGGAGCCTTACTGCCAGGGCAGCGATCACCCCCATTGTGGCGGCGGTGACTGCCCCGAATCCTGCCATGCTTCCAAGAAACCCGCTCAAATAGTGGACCCCCATATACTTCAGGTTGGGGACCATTTCCACCCCCAGGGCGATCCCGTGGGCCAACGCGCCAAACCCGGCAGCGGAGGCGAACATGATCCCGGCAAGCTCGGGGGCTTTCCCCGGCGTCATGGGGGCAAAAGTCTTTGCATACCCGGTGATCTCGTCATAGGCTAAGCCTATAAGGTGGGTAAACTGATCCTTGAGCCAACCGACGGCCCCGCTCGTGGCATCCCAGACCGCGGGCGCGATCTGCTCCTTAACGAAATAATAAGCCTCCTTGATGTGCTCCCAGATCCAGAAAAGGACGTCCCGGAGGTACTCGGTGATCTGGGGCGCAAGATAGCTGATCTTGTCCCCGATCCATAACCTGGCGAGCTCTATGGTCGGGACTATGGCATCCCAGAGTGTGGCACCCAGGGCCTTCATGTGTTCCCATAGATAACCGGCCTGTTCAAGAGCCCATTTTATGGGATCGTCCCAGATCTCCTTGATTTCCTCCCAGATCTTCTTGAACCACTCGACCAGGGTGTCGGTGAGAAAATTCCAGGCATCCGTAAGGGGTTTGAAGATATGCTTGACGTAGTTAGTGACGTCACTAATAAGCTCCCACCATAGGAGAGTGATGAAATTCGCGACGAGGGTATAGAGGGACCCGACCCCACTGGTGATCGTTCCCATGAAGTCTACGAGGCCATCGATCATTGCAGTCCAGAAATCGGCTACCCACTTAGCGACGTCTTTGACGTTGTCAAAAAGAGCGTCCCATGGCTTGCGGACCCAGGCGTACGCATTCGAAAAAAACTCGTGGATCTCGTCGGCGAGGTTATCGGCCCCAGGCTTTTGCAGCAGGTAGTAATGTTCTTCGTCAAGCTCCCTCCAGCCAAACAGGGGCCACCACCAGGAAGCCGGGTAAAGGCCCCCCGGCGGATCATGGGGATATCCCGCTTGCAACTGGGCCATGCTCTGATAGACGGGCCAATACTCGTCAGGGAATTTCGTACTCTTTTCCGGTGTATTGTTCACGTTCGGCCATATCCTTCTTGACGGCCTCGATCATCCGGGTCTCGCTAAACTCCTCCTCGGGTACCCGGACAATATACCGCCTCATGGGGTCCAGCTCGTACATGACGAGCATATCGTATTTGCCGATCCGCTCGGGCTCCGCGGACGGGACCCGACGCGTATCAAAAACCTTGAATTTCGTGGGCATGGGAAGCCTCCTTTGATAGCTCTTATTTCAGGGATTTTAAGCCCAGATATACCCGGTCACCGATAATGTAAAAGGTGGCCGAGCCGGCCAGTTGGTTAAAAAATGAAAGCCCCTGAGGATCTCGATATCCCGGGGGGAGAAAGTTATAGACGATCGCTGCCAGGATGATTACCCCCACAAAAATATATCGGAATGAGGCGCGGAGATCCGCGACCCACCGGGAGATATCCCCGACAACCTTATCGAGCTCGGCCAGGGCCTTGAGCTTTTCGATCTTGAGCTGCTCCATGGCGAGAAAGTCCTTGAAGTCCTTAGGCTCTCCCATTGGGGTCCCGGTGATCTTGCCGATAAGCATCTTGAAGGCGTCACCGATCACCGGAAAAAAGGCCGGTATTAGCGTTGTGAGTATGGTCTCAATTCCCACTGAAAACCTCCTTACTTTTTGATCTTGGTTGATATGGCAAAGACGAGCGCGCCTCCGGTGATGAGGATATACCCGAGGTGAGCTCCGGTCATAACCTCAAAGGTGATACCGGCTGCCACCATGGCGATTGATATAAGCTGTATTGCTGCTTTCATGAAAACTCGATTGTTGCCCCATTAAGCCTGACATCAGCAGTGCTATCATTAGGATCGAGCCTCAAATAGAGCAAATAAGCATAGTTTAGGTTGTCAATCGTGGCGTAATCTATGTTCTCGCTATACTTGCTACTGCACCCCGATATCCAATCGGCTATTATTAAACACATCATGCTGACACCTTCCGCCTTATTAATCCTCATAAGCTCTAGGTACATATTCGCATCGGCATCGTTTCTAAATCCATGTAAGGTTAGCTTGGTCACGGTAACGCCATGAGGAAGGATAACAGGGGCACGAAAACCCTGTTCCTCTAGTGAGGTCTTGTTTTCCACGTAGTATTCATTAATAACCCAATCGTAAGCACTATCTCCTGGCACAAAAGCGGGCGGTGGAAATGACATGGGAGAATGAACAGCCTTAGCCTGAGCGTCGTCATATTTCGCGTGGTGGGCGGCTACGTCCGCCTTGTGGTCAAAGGCCCAGTCGCTATTCGGGCCTTTCTTGGTCTCTCCGTCCGTGGGGGGGCTCTCAAAGTAATCCAGGGGATTCAAGAAATATCCTCTATGGGGCATCTTACCACCACCCTAACATATCAGTTGCAGTAGTTTTTTGAGGTCATATTTCATAACCCTGTACACTCCCCCTGGCGACTAAATTGTCAGCCTCTGAAATCATATCTACATTCCAGGTTGCTGGAATTTCCAGGGGAGGGAAAAAGACCCGGTCGTAGCCCCTGGCGGTCTTAGGAAGAAGTCCAAACTTGCCCAGGGTATACTTAATAGCATGAGTTGCATCAGCAACCACCATACTTGCATATCCAAGGGCATCGCTATTATTGCACCCATCCAGAAAGACACTGGTCAGGTAAAAAACCACCCCACCACCAACCGTATGTATAGTGGCCGTGTTATTAGCTACCTCATCGGCTTTTGCAATCTGCAAAGCCCCGTCAGGTATCCTGGCACCGCCGGTGCGTTGGCCCTGCTTGAAGTAGTCACTAGGGAAATTGCTAACCGATACCTGCTTTAATCCGGGTGAATGGTTATGAGGCACGTTGTTACCACCACCCTATTACCTGGTAACGGGCGGGATTAAGCAGGGCCTTGTTCTTGATCTGAAACCCATAGGTAACCGCGTCGATGGAATAGAAGCCCACGGGGACCTCGATATCGTCAAAATCCGATCCGGCGGCCAGGTACCGCTTGATATAGACGGGGTTGTCAAAGATGAAGATATCCAGGCGTGAGACCACCTGGTCAAACTCGATTACAGAATCGTAGGCATCGGGCGCGTCCCCGGCCTTGGTGTCGTGATACTCGATTCCCGTGGACGTGGGCGCGGTTTTGAGCTCCCCGGCCTCGGTACACCTGAGCATCCGAGCCCGCCTTCCGGTGTACCCGACAAGGTGAGCGAGGGCGCGGGTAAAGAGGTTGGTGGTAAAGAAGTTGCGGACGCGCTCGGGCTCAAACTCGAGGTCCTCGAGGAGATTAGCCTTGACCTTCTGGACGCGCTCCTCGGGTGTGATCTCTGCCATGGATCACCTCCCTTATACGAGCTCGTATTCGATCACGACGTACTTGTCGCCCTCGACACCGGCGGGGTTTTTGTACCCCACAAAGAAGGTCTGGCCCACCGGGATCTCGAGGTCAAAGGCGATCCGCTTGCTTGCCTCACCCAGGAGGTTGTCAATGCGGAAATGACATTGCTCCTCGCGCTCGATGTATGCGGCAAACTCCGAGGTCGTGAGTGAATCATCCGGGTAGCAGGCCAGGACCTTTTTTTTCTCCACGTCCGTCGAGATCAGGGCGTCCTCGACCACCTCGTCACTTGCGACCGTCGTGACGGTTATTGTCTTATAGAGCTTTGACATGGTGCTTTACTCCTATGCAAGTGTTACGACGTGCTCGATAAAGGCCACGTCGAGTAATTCCTTAGTGATCCCGGCATCGGCAGCCCCCTTGATCGTCACGTAGGGATTGAGCTCCTCCCCGGCCTCAAAGACGAGGGCCTCGGGGAACCATAGGGGCTCCTCTTGATTCTCAAAGGTCAAGGGTCCGATGACGGAGGTCTCGGGCGTGTACTCGGTGGCATCCCCGGCCTGTACTGCACCCTCAAACACGAGCCCGTCGCGGTCCTCGTCGTGGAGGGTGTCCCTTCCCCTTATGAGCTTGAGGTGACTGGTTTCTCCCAGGGCAGCGGTGAGCTTAAATCCCAACGCCGCGCCAGCGATCCCCAGGATCGAGATCCGCGTCCTTGCCGGTACGTCCTTCCCGATCGGAAAATCGGGAAACTCCGCGGGGCAGAGGATCTTGTCGAGGAGAAAGTCACCGTCGGCGGCGATCGCGGCCTCGTTTGTGGAGTAGTTGAGAAAGAGGTACTCCGTGGCGGCGGACCCGTTAGGCATGACAGGGGTAATGTCCCCGGCGTCGTGGATCTCGTAAACGAGGGTCACGTCGCCAGCTCCCACAGCCCGGCTCACATTGAGGACTTGCCCCTCGGCCACGGGGATAAAGGGGTTTGCGCCCTTGGCTGTCAGGTATCCCATGATCGTGGGGAACCTGGGCCGGTCGTGGGGATAGGCGAGATGATTCCCGGACAGGCCCTTTACCCGATAAAAGGCGCATAGGACCTTGTCCACCCGGATCGTGAGGTATGTGTCGCCTGCTATGGGCTCGCAATAGATATCTTTGATGAGGAGCGATTCGCCCGCATCGGCCTCGAGGTCACCACCCTCCTCCGCGATAATACGTTTGACCATATAAGGCTCTTTTAAAGCCATATTTCGGCCCTCCCTTGTGTAAGGTTAAGAGGGGTTTATATCCCCTGTCAAAACCCCCCTGGTTTATGCGGGCTGGCACTCTTAAGGGACCCGCTATAATACCCCTCTGAGAGGGGTTTTATGCTATTTCCGCATCTCTTTCTTGATAGCGAGCATACCGTCACGGGCCGCGACCATCTTGGCCGCCCGTTGCTCGGGCGTATCTACGTCCATGGCGTCCAGGGTCACGGTCAGGGCAGCTACCAGGGGTTGGAGCTTGGTGATCTTGTGCTTGGCCTTGGCGGCGTGCGTGTCGATCCCGGACCTGTACCCGCTCTCACCGACGGCCGCGATCGTGGCCTGGCGGACGCCCTCGTCATAGGCGTCAATACCATCGTCCCACCGCTTCTCATCCAGGGCGGCCCTCATGTTGTTGTCGTACTTCTTTGACGCCTTCTTGGCCCGCTCCTTGGGGTCCTTCTTGGGCTTGAGGGAGTTCTCGAGCCACTTCGCCGCCTTGTTCTTGGCGGCGGTTGCCATATCCTCCGCCCACTTATCGGCGGTGACGACCCGGGGACCCAGGGTAATGGGGTTGCCCTGCCTCTCCTCGGTGAGAGAGGCGAGAAACTCGGGGTCGTTGTTGACCCGCTCGATATTCTCCTTGAGTAGGGCGTGAAAGTCCGTGAGGTCAAAAGGGCTTGCAGGGCTTAAGGTTTTAGGCATGATATGCCTCCATAGGTTAAGGGTTTGTACTTTGATCCAGGGGAGGTTACACCGTAAAATTTTAGGGTTGACTCCCCTCTCGCCGCAAAATACTCCGGTGGAGGTGTTACCATGTCTAAAACAACCTTTTCTCCCTTGGTTGTGATCCGGTTCAGAGCATTATGCTCCTGGTCCCGGGAGTGTAACTCACCCCTTTGTCCGCTCGATCCTGACCTCGAGCAAAAGTCACCCCCAAAACTTACCCCCTTCTGTTACTGGTACCTTAAGACTAAAAACCCCCGAGCCGTCTTAGAGACCCCCGAGCTCGTGCTCCTCAATCTCAGCCGTTACGTACTGCATTTATCAAAATTGGGCGTCCGAGACCCGCTCCCAATAAGAATGTGCATCTGTGAAACTGAAACACCCCCCAGGATCGACAATCTCGGTAAGGTCAAGGGGATAGTATAGGGGTATCCATGCCTAAATCGAAAAGTCCGGACAAAAGGGACTGGCAGCCCAGGGAACAAAGGCTCATTTCCGAGTATGTCGCCAGGTTTTACCCGGACAATGAATCGAGGACACACGTCCATCTCGGATCTACCCCGCCCAGGTTAAAGGGTAAGTTTATCCCCGACGAGGACGCCCGGCTTGTCGGTGTATTTCGGAGGTGGGCCGATGCCATCGTGTTTATGCCCGATCACCTGATCCTCATAGAGGGGAAGATCCTCCCCCAGCCAGGTGTTATCTCTCAACTAAAACTATACGAGGAATTGATCCCGAAAACCCCGGAGCTCTCAGAACACCGGGGAAAACCGATCATGAAAATACTTGTCTGTGCGATCGAGGACCCATTGATTACTGAGCTCGCCAGGAGAGAAGGGATCCTGGTAAGAATTTATCGGCCATCATGGATTAATTCATATATGAAGAAACTTCATCCCTGGGAAAAAACTCCGGGAATTGGAACTCTTGATTGATCTGAAAATGAGA